>Ga0210403_10001241_pt1 | contig 24619 bp, 17 predicted proteins | sample IncBWC19MmetaG_FD_150863 | JGI IMG/M metagenome (GOLD analysis project Ga0210403, IMG submission 150863) | Forest soil microbial communities from Barre Woods Harvard Forest LTER site, Petersham, Massachusetts, United States - Inc-BW-C-19-M | ecosystem: Environmental > Terrestrial > Soil >... | reverse complement strand
AACGCGGAATGAGTCTCCATGTTCGCGGTTTTGACTTCGGCTACATCACTCATGCGAACAATTCCCCGGCCTTGATCAGCGCCTGAACGAGATGGTCGACTTCTTCACGGGTATTATACATGCCGAACGAGGCACGGCAGGTCGCCGTGACATTGAACCGCTCTAAAAGCGGCATCACGCAATGGGTGCCGGCGCGCACCGCCACGCCCTGGCGGTCGATCACGGTCGCGACGTCGTGGGGATGGGCGCCCTTCATCTCGAAGGAGATCACCGGGCCCTTGTTCTTCGCAGTCCCGATCAGGCGCAGCGAGTTGATCTCGCGCAGGCGCTCCTGGGCATAGGTAAGCAGGTCGCGCTCATGCGCGGCGATGCGCTCCTTGCCAATGGAATTGACATAGTCGATCGCGGCGCCCAGCCCGACCGCTTCCACGATCGCGGGCGTTCCTGCTTCGAATTTGTGGGGTGGATCGCCATAGGTGACCCAATCCTTCGCGACCTCGCGGATCATCTCGCCGCCACCGTTGAATGGCCGCATCGCCACCAGATGCTCATGCTTGGCATAGAGCACGCCGATGCCGGTCGGACCATAAACCTTGTGGCCGGTGAAGACATAGAAGTCGCAGTCGATGTCCTGGACGTCGACGGCGAGATGCACCGCGCCCTGGCTGCCGTCGATCAGCACGGGAATGCCGCGCGCATGCGCCGCCTTCACGACATCCTTGACCGGCACGATGGTGCCGAGCGCGTTCGACATCTGGGTCATCGCGACCAGCTTGGTCCGCGGCGTCAGGAGCTTTTCGAACTCCTCGAACAGAAAATTGCCCTCGTCATCGACCGGCGCCCATTTGATCACGGCGCCATGGCGTTCCCTCAGGAAATGCCAGGGCACGATGTTGGAATGATGCTCCATGATCGAGATGACGATCTCGTCGCCGGCCTTGATGTTCGCTTCGCCCCAGGAATAGGCCACGAGGTTGATCGCCTCGGTGGCGTTGCGCGTGAAGACGATCTCTTCGTTGCGGCGGGCGTTGAGGAACTTTGCGACCTTGGCGCGGCCGCCTTCATAGGCTTCGGTGGCGGCATTGGCGAGGTAATGCAGGCCGCGATGCACATTGGCGTATTCGCTTTTGTAGGCTTCCGTCATGCGGTCGAGCACGGCGGTCGGCTTCTGCGCCGAAGCGGCGTTGTCGAGATAGACCAACTGCTTGCCATAGACCTTCAGGCCGAGCGCGGGAAAATCCTCGCGGACGCGGGCGACATCGTAGGAACCGTTGGCGACGGCGGGATGCGTGCTCATGCCCTCGCCTCCAGCCAGCGCTCGGCGGCCGTCATCACGGCCTCGCGCAGATTGTCGTCACTGATGCCCTCGATGGCTTCGCCGACAAAGGCCTGGATCAAGAGCGCCTGCGCTGCCTTCTCTGGCAGGCCGCGCGCACGCAGATAGAACAGCAGGCTCTCGTCGAGCGCGCCCGCGGTCGCACCATGGCCGCAGGTGACATCGTCGGCGAAAATTTCCAGTTCGGGCTTGTTGTCGGCCTCGGCCTCGTCGGAGAGCAACAGCGCGCGGGTCATCATCTTGCCGTCGGTCTTCTGCGCGTGGGGACGCACGATAATGCGACCCTGGAACACCGAATGAGCGCGGTCGTCGATCACGGCGCGGAAAACTTCGCGGCTCGTGCAATGCGGCACGGCATGATCGACCACCAGCGTAGTGTCAGCATGCTGCGTGCCCTTCAGCAGATTGACGCCGTTGACGTTGATCTCGGAGCCCTCGCCCGCCAACGCGACGAATCCCTGGAAGCGGCTGACCGCACCGCCGGCAGTCATGTTGAAGAGATTGAATTTCACCTTGGCGCCGACCGCGATCACCGCGGAGGTGATGTTCACCGCGTCAGTGCCATCGGCCATCAGACGTACCTGAGTCAGCTCGGCCCCATCGCCGATCGACAGCAACACGGCGTCATGGGCCTGATAGGCCTTGGCGCCATCGGCGGCGACGAAGTTTTCCACCAGCGTCACGCGCGCGCCCTTGCCGATCTTTACTTGCGAACGGGTAAAGGCCGACGCCGACGAAGCGGTCGCGACATGAACGATCTGCAGCGGTTGAGCGAGCACGGCGCCGTCGGCGACGCCGACCATGACGCCATCGGTCGCGAGCGCCGCATTCAGCGAGATCATCGCGTCGGTCACATCGGTCTCAAGAAGATCGCAGGCGCCCTTCTCGAGCGCTTCGCGCAGCGTCCCAATGCTCACACCGGCCGGAGCCTTGTCGGAAAGCTCCGGCGCAAAGACACCGTCCACCAGCACCAGCTTGGCCGCGCCTGCGACCGCGACCGGCTTCAGCGCCGCTTTCGCGCGCTTGAGCGCAGCCGCATCCGGCTTCGCCGCCAGCGGCTTCACCTCGCGCATCAGGACGCGCAGGTCGGTATATTTCCATTCCTCGATCCGTCGGTGCGGCAGGCCCGCGCGCTCATAGGCCTCAAACGCCTGCCGCCTCTGATCGATGACCTTGCTCGTTCCGGGCAGGCGGTCGCGCGAAGCAGTGAAGATGCTTTCCACCGCGCGTCCCGTCTCGGTCTTTGTCAAAACAACGTTCATCGCAGAATCCGTTCAGGCCGCGTCCTCGAACTGGGTGTAGCCGGACTCTTCCAGCTCCAGCGCCAGTTCCTTGCCGCCGCTTTTGACCACGCGTCCCCTGGACATCACGTGCACGAAGTCGGGCACGATGTAGTTGAGGAGCCGCTGATAATGGGTGATGACGACCATCGCCCGCCCGGGCGAGCGCAGCGCGTTGACGCCGTCGGCGGCGATGCGCAGCGCATCGATGTCGAGGCCGGAATCCATCTCGTCGAGGATGCAGAGCGCGGGCTCGAACAGCGCCATCTGCAGGATCTCGTTCCGCTTCTTCTCGCCGCCGGAGAAGCCGACATTGACGCCGCGGCGGAGCATGTCCTGCGGAATGTTCAGGGATTTTGCGACCTCGCGGACCTTCTTCAAAAAGTCCGGCGTGGAAAACTCGCTCTCGCCGCGCGCCTTGCGCTGCGCGTTCAGCGCCGTGCGCAGGAAGTTCATGGTGGCGACGCCGGGGATTTCCACCGGATACTGGAACGCGAGGAACACGCCCTTGGCGGCGCGCTCGTCCGGCGCCATCTCGAGAAGGTTCTCGCCGTTGAACAGTACCTCGCCGCCGGTCACCTCATAGCCCGGCTTGCCGGCGATGACGTGGGATAGCGTCGACTTGCCGGAGCCGTTCGGCCCCATGATCGCGTGCACCTCGCCCTTGTTCACGGTCAGCGAGAGCCCATGGAGAATCTCGCGATCTTCGACACGAACCTGCAGGTCTTTGACTTCAAGTAATGCCATCATTCTCTTCCATTTGATCCTCGCCCTGAGGAGCGCCGAAGACGCGTCTCGAAGGGCGTGGCCGATATTCTTTCCTTGGCCCATCCTTCGAGACGGCCGCTGCGCGGCCTCCTCAGGATGAGGTCGCTATCCGACCGACCCCTCGAGCGAGATCGAGATCAGCTTCTGCGCCTCCACCGCAAATTCCATCGGCAGCTGCTGCAGCACGTCCTTCACAAAACCGTTGACGACAAGGCCGACGGCCTCTTCCTGCGACAGCCCACGCTGGACGCAATAGAACAGCACGTCCTCGGAAATCTTCGAGGTGGTCGCCTCGTGCTCGAACGTGGCGGAGGAGTTCTTCGCCTCGATATAGGGCACGGTATGCGCGCCGCACTTGTCGCCGATCAGGAGCGAGTCGCAGGCGGTGAAGTTGCGCGCGCCGGTGGCCTTGCGATGCGCCGTGACGAGGCCGCGATAGGTGTTTTGCGAGCGCCCCGCCGCGATGCCCTTGGAGATGATCCGGCTTGTGGTGTTCTTGCCGAGATGCAGCATCTTGGTGCCGCTATCGACCTGCTGGAAGCCGTTCGAGATCGCGATCGAGTAGAACTCGCCGCGCGAATTATCGCCGCGCAGGATGCAGCTCGGATATTTCCAGGTGATCGCCGATCCCGTCTCGACCTGGGTCCAGGAGATTTTTGAATTCTTGCCGCGGCAATCGCCACGCTTGGTGACGAAATTATAGATGCCGCCCTTGCCCTCGGCGTTGCCGGGATACCAGTTCTGCACCGTCGAATATTTGATCTCGGCGTCATCGAGCGTAACCAGCTCGACGACAGCGGCATGAAGCTGGTTCTCGTCGCGCTGCGGCGCGGTGCAGCCTTCGAGATAGCTGACGTAGGAGCCCTTGTCGGCAATGATCAGCGTGCGCTCGAACTGGCCGGTGTTGCGCTCGTTGATGCGGAAGTAGGTCGACAGCTCCATCGGGCAGCGCACGCCTTCCGGCACATAGACGAACGAGCCGTCGGAAAACACCGCGGAGTTCAGCGTCGCAAAGAAATTGTCCGAGGTCGGCACTACCGTGCCGAGATACTTCTTCACCAGTTCGGGGTGCTCGCGGATCGCCTCCGAGATCGGCATGAAGATCACGCCGGCGGCCTTCAGCTCCTTCTGGAAGGTGGTCGCGACCGAAACCGAGTCGAACACTGCGTCGACCGCGATCTTGCGCTCGCCCTCAGGCCGCACCACGCCTTCGAGCACTTCGACTTCGCGCAAGGGAATGCCGAGCTTCTCATAGGTCTTGAGAATCTCGGGGTCGATCTCGTCGAGCGATCCGACCTGCTTCTTCGGCTTCGGTGCGGAGTAATAATAGAGGTCCTGGTAGTCGATCTTGGGATAGTCGACGCGCGCCCAGGTCGGCTCGGTCATGGTCAGCCAGCGGCGATACGCCTCCAGCCGCCATTCCAGCATCCACGCCGGCTCGTTCTTCTTGGCGGAAATGAAACGGACCGTATCCTCCGACAGGCCCTTCGGAGCCTTGTCGGATTCGATCAACGTCTCGAATCCATAACGGTATTGGTCGACGTCGATCCGCCGGACGCGGTCGACCGTCTCTTGCACGGCTGGCATTCATTCCTCCGCTCGCGGTTTCAAGGACCGCGGTGGAACAGTTCCAAAGCTCTCTTACGATGCTTTAGCGCGGAAATCACCTGCTTAGAACCGTTCAAGCTGTGTTTCGTCGCTACCCTTAATTAGGGTACCTTCGAGCTTTCGCCAAGCCTGAAGGGCGGAATCAATGTCTGTCTCGGTCGTAGACCAGCCCAGACTGAGCCGCACCGCTCCTTCCGCGAGCTTGGGGCCGAATCCCATGGCCTCCAGCACATGGGACGGCTGGACCTTGCCGGACGAGCAGGCGGAACCGGAGGAGACCGCGACGCCAGCCAGATCAAAACCGATCACGGCGGTTACCGCCCGGAGCCCGGGAACCGTGAACAGCGTGGTATTGGGCAGCCGCGGGACGTCCCGGGAGAAGATGATAGCCCCGGGCGTCTGCCGCAGGCCGGCTTCCAGCCGGTCCCGCAGGCCTTCCAGACGAGGCCGATCCGCCTCCAGCGCCCCCACGGCGGCTTTGGCTGCCGCGCCAAAGCCGGCGATTCCTGCGACATTCTCGGTTCCCGCCCGGTGCCCCCGCTCCTGGCCGCCGCCCCGCAACAGCGGCTCGACGCCCAACAAGCCCTCCGAAAGCACCAAGGCACCGACACCCTTGGGACCGCCGATCTTGTGTGCCGACAGCGTCGTAACGTCGGCGCCCAGCGCCTTGATATCGAGCGGCAATTTGCCGAGCGCCTGGATCGCGTCGACGTGCAGCAGGCCGCCCGCTTCATGCACGATCCGAGCTGCTTCCCTGATCGGTTGAAGAGCCCCGGTCTCGTTATTGGCGGCCATGATGGAGACCAGCGCGGCCGGGCCGGAGGCGAGCCTCGTGCGGAGATCGCCGAGATCGACGAGGCCGGAGGGCGTCACCGCAATCTTCGATATCGCATTTGCCGCAAATCGCCCGCCGGCCATGACGGAGGCATGCTCAACGGCAGATATCAGAAGCCGCTGCACGGGACTGCCTGCGGGGCCGCGAAGCCCGGGCGTCAGCGCCGACGCATTGGCTTCCGTTCCGCCCGACGTGAAGATGACGTTGCGGGGCGGCGCGCCCACAGCCACGGCGACTGCGGCGCGGGCATCTTCGACCAGCCGGCGCGCGTGCCGGCCTTCGGCATGGACAGAGGACGGGTTTCCCGAAAGCTCCCAAGCCGCCACCATTGCCGCCTTTGCCTCGGGGCGCAGCGGCGTGGTCGCATTCCAGTCGAGGTAGACCCTGTTCGTCATCAAGTACGATAATACCTTAACTCCCGGCCACAACTAAGCACCGCTCCTCGCCAATTGGCAATGTTTGAGCGCTTCGGCAACCGCCCGCGCTAACGCCTTGAGGCCGCTATCGGATGTTCAAGATGCTTGCTTTTTGCCCCTCGCCTCATGTTAGAACGCGGCCGAGTTTCACCGCGCGCCGTTCGCGCATCACCCGACGACGCAAGAACCCCCTCTCTCGCGGGGCTCGCCGAACCAATCGCTGCGAGCCGGCAAATATCGGTTGATGGTCTTTAAGGATCTCTCATGCCTGAGGTAATTTTCACCGGTCCGGCGGGCCGCCTGGAAGGCCGTTATCATCCGGCCAAGCAGAAGAACGCGCCGATCGCGATGGTGCTGCACCCCCATCCGCAGTTCCGCGGCAACATGAATCATCCGATCGTCTATCAGGTCTATTACGCCTTCGCCGCACGCGGCTTTTCCGTGCTGCGCTTCAATTTCCGCGGCGTTGGCCGCAGCCAGGGCTCGTTCGATCACGGCGCGGGCGAACTGTCGGATGCGGCTTCCGCGCTCGACTGGGCGCAGACCATCAATCCCGAAGCGCGCGCCTGCTGGGTCGCGGGCTTTTCCTTTGGCGCCTGGATCGGCATGCAGCTCCTGATGCGCCGGCCCGAGGTCGAGGGTTTCATCTCGATCGCGCCGGAACCGAACCGCTACGATTTCTCCTTCCTCGCGCCCTGCCCGTCGTCCGGCCTGATCGTGCATGGCGACAGGGACATCGTCGCGCCCGCCAAGGACGTCAACACGCTGGTCGAGAAGCTGAAGACGCAGAAGGGCATCGTGATCGACCAGCAGACCATTCCCGGCGCCAACCATTTCTTCGAGGAAAAGATGGAGCCGTTGATGGAGACGGTCACGGCCTATCTCGACATGCGGCTCGCCAACGTTCGTTAAAGCTCCATGGCCTCGTTCGTGGCATTGCTGCGCGCGGTCAATGTCGGCGGCACCGGCAAATTGCCGATGAGCGATCTGAAGGCGATGTGCGAGGAGCTCGGCTTCACGGCAGTCCGCACCTATATCGCCAGCGGCAACGTGGTGTTTGCCAGTCGCAAGTCCGAAGCCGCGGTCAAGGCCGCGCTGGAGAAGCGGCTTGCCGCCTATGCCGGCAAGGCTGTCGGTGTGCTCGTGCGCAGCGCCGCCGAGATGGCGCAGGTCTCGGCGGATAATCCGTTCCCGAAAGCCGCACCCAACCGCACCATGGCGATCTTCCTCGACGAGCCGCCGCCGAAAGACACGCTCGCCGCGGTCCGCGGCCGCAAGGACGAAGAGATCGGGCTGGGAAAGCGCGAGATCTATGTCCATTACGGCGACGGCATGGGCCAATCCAAGCTCGTTATCCCCGCGGCGAAGGCCGGAACCGCGCGCAACATGAATACAGTTGCGGTGCTGGCAAAAATGGCGGCTGAGCTCGCCTAAGCGGCGAGCTTCGCCTGAAGTTGCGAGAGATAGGACTGCCGCCGCTCAATGAAGTCGCGCAACAGCGCCGGATAGTCGGCTCCAACCGCTGACCTGACCGACGGCCGCGCCGCGAGATTTGCACGCCAGCGCTTAAGCTTCGGCTTGTCGCGCAAAATGGCGAAATCGCCGATCGCATCGAACACATCGAAATAGCGGAACACCGGGCCGAACACGGCATCGACCAGCGAGAATTTCTCGCCGTCGAACCAGGGCGAAGCGACGCGCGTTTCCAGCCGTGCAAACCGCGCCTCGAGTTGCGCCGCCTTGGCTCTGAATGCGGCTTCATCCGGCGCCGAATAGAGGCCAGCGATGTCATTCAGCACGGCCGAGCCAAATTCGATCCAGGCGCGATGCTCGGCGCGGTGCAGAGCGTTGGCGGGATGCAGCGGATTGGCCTGCGTCTCCTCCAGATATTCGAGGATGACGGCGGACTCGAAGATCGCGTGATCGCCGACCAGCAGCACCGGCGTCTTGCCGAGCGGAGAGACTCTCAGGAACCAGTCCGGCTTGTTGGCGAGATCGATGTCCACGCGCTCGAATGGCACGCCCTTTTCGGTCAGCGCGATCACCGCGCGCTGTACATAGGGACAAAGCTTGTGGCTGACGAGTTTTAGCGGCGCGGCCATCGGGCACCCCGACATTGATGCAATCGCATCCAATTACATGCAACTGCATGGACATGTCAAGGCGTCTCAATAAGGCCGCGAGATGATCCCTCCTGTCATCGGCATCGGCACGCCGGTCGTGGCGGGATAGCTGAGCGGCAACCCCTTCAGGCCGCGCGCCGCCAAGAAGCCGAAGGCCTGCGCCTCGATCGAATCGGAAGCCCAGCCCAGCGTATCGGCGGCTTCCACCGTCGCCGGCGCCAGCCGCTCGCGCAGCATCCGCAGCATGGTGAGGTTGCGCGCGCCGCCGCCGGACACGATCCAGCTCGTCGGCGGCTTGGGCAGGAGCGGCACGATCCGGCCGATCGCGGCTGCGGTGAAGGCGGTGAGCGTTGCAGCACCATCGGCCGGCGCCATGCAGCCGAGCTTGAGCGCGGCGAAATCGTTGCGGTCGAGCGACTTCGGCGGCGGCAGCGCAAAGAACGGCAGCTCCAGCGCTCGGGCGACCCAGGCTTCATCCACCTTGCCCAGCACGGCGAAGCTGCCGCCTTTGTCGAACGGTTGATTCAAGTGACGGAACATGTGATCGTCGAGCAGCGCGTTGCCGGGCCCGGTGTCGCAGGCGATCAGCGTGTCGACGCCGTCGATATAGGTGATGTTGGCGACGCCGCCGATATTGACCACCGCGATCGGCCCCTCGCGCTGCAGCGATTGCGCCAGCGCGCGGTGATAGACCGGCACGAAGGGCGCGCCCTGCCCGCCGGCGGCGACATCGGCGGCGCGGAAATCATGCATCACGGGAATATGGATGGCTTTTGCCAGCGCCGGGCCGTCGCCGATCTGCACCGTCAGCCGCCGCTCCGGCCGGTGCAGCACGGTCTGGCCGTGGAAGCCGACAATGTCGATATCGTCGAAGCTGATGCGATGTTGCGCGACAAAGGCCGCGACCGCCTCCGCATGCGCTTGCGTGACGGCCTGCTCGGCCTCGCGCAGGATGCCCGGCCGGGCGTCGCGCTGCGGCAGATGGACGGCCTCCGTCAGGGCCTGGCGCAGCAGGCCGCGCTCCCGTTCGGTATAGGGCCGGTAGCCCGATGGTCCGAAGGCGTTTATCTTCTTGCCGTCGGTTTCGATCATGGCGACGTCGACCCCGTCGAGCGAGGTCCCACTCATCAGACCGAGTGTCGTCAGCATCATTGCAGTCAGTACCCTCTCGAAACCCCGGCCTGCACGCGCTTTGCGGCAGATTTCGGGTTCCCTAAGCTTGTACCGCGCGAGCACATCTTATAATGCCACAGCGCATTGCGGCAGGTAGCCAAGGGCGGAATCCTGGAATTTGCTGCAAATACCGTAAAACAAGAATGATCAGAGTCGCCGAAAGATGACCGCTTTCAAGTCAGACTTCCTCAACGTGCTGCAGGAGCGCGGCTTCATCCATCAATGCTCGGATTTCGAGGGCCTCGACGCGCTGGCCGCGAAGGGGCAGGCAACGGCCTATGTCGGCTACGACTGCACCGCACCCTCGCTGCATATCGGCAACTTCCTGACCATGATGATGCTGTACTGGCTGCAGCAGAGCGGCAACAAGCCGATCACGCTGATGGGCGGCGGCACCACCATGGTCGGCGACCCCTCCGGCAAGGACGAGACGCGCGCGCTGCGCTCGATCGCGGAGATCGAGGCGAACAAGGAAAGCATCCGCGGGGTGTTCGACAAGGTGCTGCGCTTCGGCACCAGTGCCAGCGACGCCATCATGCTCGACAATGCGGAATGGCTGACCAAGCTGAACTGGATCGAGATGCTGCGCGATGTCGGCAAGCATTTTTCGGTCAACCGCATGCTGACCATGGACTCGGTCAAGCTCCGGCTCGAGCGCGAGCAGGAGATGAGTTTTATCGAGTTCAACTACATGGTCTGCCAGGCCTACGATTTCGTCGAGCTCGCCAGGCGCACCGGCTGCCGGCTGCAGATGGGCGGCTCCGATCAGTGGGGCAACATCATCATGGGCGTCGATCTCGGCCGCCGCATGGGCACCGACCAGCTCTATGCACTGACGACGCCGCTGCTCACCACCGCCTCCGGCGCCAAGATGGGCAAGACCGCACAGGGCGCGATCTGGCTCAATGCGGACGAGTGCTCGCCCTACGACTTCTGGCAGTACTGGCGGAACACCGAAGACGCCGACGTCGCAAGGTTCCTGAAGCTGTTCACGATCCTGCCGATGGGCGAGATCGAAAAGCTCGCGGCACTCAAGGGTGCGGAGATCAATGAGGCCAAGAAAGCGCTGGCGGATGCCGCGACCACGCTGCTGCATGGCACTGGGGCCGCGCGGCAGGCAGCGGAAACCGCGCGGCAGACCTTTGAGGAAGGGACGATCGCGGAAAATCTGCCGACGGTGGAAATTCCGCGCGGCGAATTGGAGTCTGGCCTTGGCGTGCTGACCGCGTTCGTCAAAGCGGGTCTTGTGGCGTCGAACGGTGAAGCGCGGCGCCAGATCAAGGGCGGCGGATTGCGCGTCAATGATGCCGCCGTCACCGACGAGAAGATGACCTTGTCGAAGGCTAATCTGACGGCGGAAGGCGTGATCAAATTATCGCTCGGCAAGAAGCGTCACGTGTTGCTCAAGGCTGCATAAGGCGTATTCCGGGAGTGCGCTTGCGCTTTGCCTGCAAAGCGCGCTCCCTCCCCTTCATGGATCAAACGACGCCGCGGGAGGAAACGGTAACGCAGCCGCCGAAACCGGCGCGCATGGCCTTGGGCGTGCTCGCACTGTGCTTTGCACTCTCGGTGCTCGGCCGCGGCCTCGGCGAGAGTTTCACCGTCTTCCTCAAGCCGATCTCGGAGAATTTTGGCTGGGATCGCGCCGAAGTGGTCTCGGTCTATTCGCTGACCTGGCTGGCGACCGGCCTGACCGCGCCGCTGGTCGGACGCGTATTCGACCGCTCCGGCCCGCGCGTGGTGTATTCATTCGGCATTTTCCTCCTGGGCGCGGCGTTCCTGATCGCCGCTTATGCGCAACATCTCTGGCAATTCCAGCTCACCATCGGTCTTTGCGTCGGCTTCGGCGCCGCGTTGATCGGCAACGTCCCCAATTCGATCCTGCTCGGCCGCTGGTTCGGACCGCGCCTGCCGACCGCCATGGCCGTGGTCTATTCCGCGATGGGCGGCGGCGTGCTGTTGCTGTTGCCGGCGTCGCAGATCCTGATCGATCATCTCGGCTGGCGCGGCACTTACCAGCTGTTCGGCGTGATCGTGATCGCGGTGTTGTTGCCGGTCGTGCTGTTGCCGTGGCGGCGCTTCGCCGCCGGCGCTCCGCATGTCATGAAGAAGATAGAGAACGACCTCGTGGACGAAGGCTGGACATTGCTCGGCGCCGTGCGCCATCATGCCTTCTGGGCGCTGTTCTCGACCTTTTTCTTCACGGCGGTTGCGATGTATGCGCTCTCGGCGCAGATCGTGGCCTATCTGATCGACGCCGGCTTCCCGCCCCTGCAGGCCGCGACCGCCTGGGGCTTTTCCGGCGTCGTGCTGCTGTTCGGCATGCTCGGCGTCTCGACGCTCGACGGGCTTATCGGCCGCAGGCCATCCGTGCTGATCTCCTACGCGATCTCGATCGTCGGCATCATCCTGCTCTGGCTGCTGCAGTACTATCCGAATTACTGGCTCCTGACCGGCTTCGTCGTCACCTTCGGCAGCATGATCGGCTCGCGCGGTCCGCTGATCACCGCTACCGCGATCAAGATCTTCCGCGGCGAACGCGTCGGTACGATTTTCGGCACGATCTCGATCGGCAGCGGACTGGGATCGGCGCTCGGCTCCTGGAGCGGCGGCCTGCTGCACGACTTCACCCACAGCTACAATCCGCTGATTGTGTTCTCGCTGATCAATGTCGTGCTTGGGATGCTGCCGTTCCTGGTGGTGCCGGCGCTGCGTCGCTAGAGCATCATCCGGAAAAGTGTGTAGCGGTTTTCCCTCGCGACAAACGCGGAACGCGTTTGCGCGGAGATCATGCTCAATCAAAAAGCTAAAGCGCGATGACGATTCAACCTATTCTCATCGCGCTTTAGGCAACGCCGAAAGCCGCCAACTCGCCGAGCCCCAGCATGGCGCGGATTTCCTGCGCCGGACGCGCGGCGCTGAACAGATAGCCCTGCATCTGGGTGCAGCCTAGCTCCCTCACCGTCTCCAACTGCAGCCTCGTCTCGACGCCTTCGGCCGTGGTGATCATGTCGCGTTCGCCGGCGATGCCGACCACCGCGCGGATGATGGACGAGGCGCCGGTGCCGTCGGCCACTTCCTTCACGAAGGAGCGGTCGATCTTGATCTTGTCGAACGGAAAACGGTGCAGATAGCGCAGCGACGAATAGCCGGTGCCGAAATCATCGAGCGCGATGTGAACACCAAGCTCGCGCAATTGCGCAAACGTTGTCAGCGCCGCCTCGTCGTCGCCGATCAGCACGGCTTCGGTAATCTCCAGTTCAAGCCGGCGCGGGTCCAGCCCGGAATTGGCGAGCGCGGTGGCGACGTTCAGCGGCAGAGTCTGCGACTTGAACTGCACCGGAGAAACGTTGACGGCAACGCGAATGTGCACCGGCCAGCTGGCGGCCTCGCGGCAGGCGGTGTCGAGCACCCACTGGCCGATTTCCTGGATCAGGCCGGTCTCCTCCGCGACGGGGATGAACTCCGCCGGCGAGATCATGCCGCGGCGCGGATGCCGCCAGCGCAAGAGCGCCTCGCAGCCAACGATTTCCTCGCTGCCGACATCGACGAGCGGCTGATAATGAATCACGAAACCGCCTTCGATCATGGCGGCGCGCATGTCCTGCTCGAGCTCGCGGCGGGAATTGGCTTCGGTTTCCATCCCCACCGCGAAGAAGCGGTAGGTGCGCCGGCCCGCGGCCTTCGCGGCATACATCGCAAGGTCCGCGCTCTTGAGCAGGCCGAGCAGAAGCGAACCGTCGCGCGGTGCGACCGCGACCCCGATCGAGGCGTCCGCGCTGAGCCGATGGCCGTGGCATTCGAAGGGTGACCGCAGCGCCTGGTAGACCCGATCGATCAGCGCACTGACGTCGGCGTCCCGGTCGACGCCATATTGGACGATCGCGAACTCGTCGCCGCCGAGCCGCGCCACGAAATCGTTTTTGGCTACGCAGCCGCGCAGCCGCTGCGACACCGCGCGCAGGAACTCGTCACCGATGAGATGACCGAGCGAGTCGTTGATGCCCTTGAACTCGTCGATATCGATGTAAAGGATCGCGAACGGAATGTCCGGCAAGCCGGCAATCATCTTCTCGGCGTGGAGCTGGAACAGCGTGCGGTTCGGAAGATCAGTCAACGCGTCGTAATGGGCGAGATGCTCGATCCGCGCTTCGAAGCGGGAACGCTCGGTGACGTCTTCCAACGTCGTCGCCCAGCCGCGGTCGGGCGAACGCTTGTAGACCAGTCGGATCCGCCGCCCATCGGGCGTGTCGGTCACCGCGTCGCGGATTTCATCGTTTTGTGGGTTGAGGAATTTCGCGCAATAGGCGTCGACGTCGCCGACAAAGGAACCGAGCTCCTTTCGGTACAGGATGAGGTCGCGCAGATGGCAGCCCGGCTTCACCACATCGCGCGAAAGTCCGAACATGTCGAGATAGCTCTGATTGCAGATCACGAGATGGCCGGTCGCGTTGAACAGCAACAGCCCCTGGGTCATGTTGTTGATGGCGGTATCGAGATGCTGGCCCTTTTCGACCAGCAGGTGCTGCGCGGCCTCATGCTGGCGTTTCAACTGCCGCACGATCAGCGTGATCGTGACGATGACGACCAGTACGGCGAGCAGCGCCGCACCGAACTGCAACTTGGTTTGGGCGCGCCAGTTGGCCAGCACATGGGAGCTGGTCGTGGTTGCCACGACCAGCAGCGGGAAGTTGGTCATGGGCCGGATCGACCCAAGTCGTTCCTCGCCCTCTGAGAGGCTCTTGAAGCGCCCGGAGGCACTGCCGTTCAGCGCCAGTATGCGCTGGAATAAGGGGTTGTCGGCGATGTTTCGACCGACCATCCCGTCGTGATGGGGATAACGGGCGATGATCGTTCCTTCGCGATGAAGCATCGAGATGGTGGTTTCGCCATCCAGCGCGAGCGACGCACAAAACTCCTCGAAGTGCGAGGGTTCGACGCTGCGGCTGGCGATGCCAATGATCTCGCCATTGCGCCCGAGTATCCGCCGCGCGAAAAGCGTGGTCCACCGTCCCGTGACCTTACTCTTCCCGACCTCGACGATCGTCTCGGGCACCGGCTGGCCGGAAGCGAATTCCTTGAAATAGCGCCGATCGCTGACGTTCACGTCGGGCACCGGCCACCGTTGGGTGGAATTGATCAGCCAGCCCTGGGCATTGAACAGGTTCAAGCCGCCCACATGCGGAAACGCCTGTAACTTCGCCCGAAGCATTTCGTGCACGGCGAGCGAGGACATGCGGCTGTCGAAGGCCTCCACGGTATCGATGCCTTCGGCCCTGACATAGTCGAGGACGTCCTCGTGAACGCGCTGCAGGTCGATGAGCTGTTGGTCGAAATGACGCGAGAGCAGCTGCGCGGTGTTGGCCAGTTCCCGCTCGGCGGCATCGACCGTGCGGTCGCGGAACTGCAGCACGAGAAAACCGGTGCCAAGTGTAATCGCCAGCACGATCCCGACGCCGCAAATGATCAGCCACTGCATGGCGCCGATCCGGCCGAACGGCCAGCCCGGTTTCAAGGCGAACCAGCGCCCACTGGCGATCTTTTCTTGTGGTTCCATACTGCCCCCGCCGCCGCTTTTAGCGGCGAGACCACAAGAGGACGTTAGGAAAGTCGGTTATCGCTGAATTAACAGGGGTTTGCAGGCGATGGCGAAGAGCCGGCGGATGAATTGCTTGACGGCAGATCGATCGGATTGACCTGTTTGCCGGTGTTGAAATCGAAGATCTTGCGCGTCACTCCGGGCAGGATCGCGGAAATTGGATTGAACCGCAGCACCGGCGCGCCCGGCGATCCCACGACCTCGTAGGTGACGCCGAACAGGCCTTCATTGCTGCCGCCGCCGAGGAATATTCCAAACAACGGAATCTGACCGAACATGTTGTTCAGCGTGTACATGGGCACGATGGTGCCGCTCATGCACACCTTGTTGGCGTTGTAGTCGATGCTGCCCTCGATGGTCAGACCGATGGTCGGGCCCTTGACCACGCCTTCGCGGATTGCGAGTTGGCCGTTTTGGCGGGTGAACTCGGCGCGCAACGCCGAGAAGGCGATGCCGTTCGGAGCGTTGGCCGGCCCGCCAGCCGCAACGCGGTCGAGTCCGCTCTCTCCCTTCACCGAGAATTCCTTGACGTTAAGCAACCCCTCTTTGGCGTTGGGTTCGGGCGTCGGCGGCTCCATTGCGAGCATGAGCTGGCCACCGATCACTTTCGAATAGGTATCGGTGAAGCGGAAGAACGCGCCCGCATCGTTGGTTTGAAGCACGACCACGTCGCGCACCTGGCTCTGGCCGCGGCCACGGAATTCTGCGGTTACCGGCGTATCGCGCCCTACCTTGCCGTTGAGCGTGAAGGCCTTCATGATACCGCCGCGGCGGGACATTTTCAGATCGACGCTGCGCAACGCTTCGCCGTTGTAACCTGCAATCGCGCCGAGCTTGAGATCGACATCGAAATCGATGTTCTTGGTCTTGCTCTTGGCGTCGTCCTTCGAGTTGCCCGAAATCGCCGATTTGAGGAAGCCGCGGCCGTCGAACACATCGCCACGCATGGTCACCTTGACAACGCCGTCCTGGCCGCGTTCGGCCTTCAGCGAGGTCTTGTCGCCTTCGCTCGGCGAATAGGTCGGGAAGTTGGCGTTCAGGAGATCGCCGTTTTGATCGACTTCCAGCGAGCCCTTGATCGAAACGCCGGGGCCGTCGATGACGATGTCCTCGAACCGCGTCGACTGGGCTTTCGGCACCACGTTGAAGGTGGCTTTGCCCGATCTGCCCGGCACCTTGGTCCATCCGGGCAGGATGTTGTCGAGCTTGAGCTGGGTGAGATCGGCCTCGATGCCCATCTTGCTGTCATGGTCGCTGGAGATCTTGCCTACCAGCTTGATCGGGATCGAGCCTGACATCGCGGGCCCGAGATCGAGCCCGAGGCGCGCACGGCCTGCATCGTCCAGCGTTGCCGCCAGCCGAACATCGGCATCGCCCTCGGCCGGCTTGCGATAATCCAGCGTCGCCGCCTGGCCGTTGATCTTCACGTCGCCCTTGACCTGATAGCCCTGATTGTTGGCGACGATTTTGAGGTTGTTGGCTTCGAGCTTCTGGCTCATCACCAGCTTGTCGGCGGCAAAGCCGTTAAGGTCGGCGGCGACGGCGTAGCTGGTGTTTTCCTTGGTCAGCTCGCCCTTGACCGGCATGCCGAGGTTGATGATCGCCGAAAACGAGCCCTTGCTCGTGCCGGGATCAATCGGCGTTGCCATGACATCGCTGAGGCGGTCGGACGCCATGATCTCGGCCGCCGCCGGCACCGGGCCATCGATCTTCAGCTTGACCCGCGAGGGCGGCGGCTTGGGATGCGTATCCGGTACCTCGAAGGAGAAGTCGGAGATCGTGAGCTTGCGGCCAGTGGGGGTGTCGGCGACCGCCTGCCCGATGGTCACCGTCGCCGTGCGGCCGGTAACATGCGCCTTAAGATCGGCATCGTGCACCGGCGGCAGGCCGTCGACCGGGCGCACGGTCACGCCATTCGCGATAATGTTGACGGAGAGACCATCATCGGGAATCGGCGGTCCCTTGCGCGGCAGGTTCTTCACCAGCGTGTTGACGCCGATCTCGATGCGCTGGAGCATGCCGCCGTCGATGCGCTCGATCACCCATTCGCGCACTTCCGGCACAATCAAGGCCGGCCAGATCCGCTTCAAGGCGGAAGCCGACATCGGCGTGCCGGCAAAGCCGAGTTTGATGAGCGGCTCGCCCGCGTAGTCGATGCTGCCGGTGCCGGCGACGCCGACCTCGCCATTGCTGATGTCGGCCTGGGCCAGTACCACCTGCTTGTGCTTGGTATCGAAACGGAAGCCGATGTTGATGCGGTTGAAGATCAGGGGCGGGCTGTTGTCGATGCCGGCAAGCACGATGGTGCCGCCGGACAGGCCGAGCTGCCAATCGTTGACGCTGCCGTTCGGCGGCTCGAGATGCGCGAGCAGCGTGATGCGGTTGGGGCCCGAAATGAGCTTGAACGGGGCGACCAGCACGTGACGTGCGGAATCCCACTCGACATTCACCTCCGCCGAATCGATCGCCATCGGATAGTCCGGGGTGTCGGTGTCGACGATGGTGCCGGCGCCGACGACGAGCTTGCCGCGGAAATAGGTCGGCAGACCATCGCGGCCGAGCTCGCCCTTGAGCTCGCCGGTCAACGGCAGGTCGGCGCTGTAGGTGACGTCCTTCAGCCGCAACGCGAGCAGGATGTTCGACGTCGAGACATCCTTGGCGCGGATGTCGACCGAGCGCACGCCGTTTTCCTGCGGGCCAACCGTGACACGGAGCGACCAGGGCTTTGCGCCGTCTTCGCCGAGGCTAAGCGCAACGCCGCCGCCGCTCGGCCGGCGCAGGCTGAGACTGATATTCTCAAAATTCCATTTGTTGCCGCGCTGCTGGTCGTCGACGATCAGGTTGCCGTTCTTCAGACCGATCTCGTTGAGGTTCTGGCCGTCGAGGCCGGTCAGGCTGAGGCTGTCAAGCCAATCAAGCCCGGCAAGGACTCCGCCGGCCGCCGCGGGAGAGGACGCCGGTGGCGTGATCGGCACGGGCGCCACGGGCAAGGCAGGCGCGCTCGCGGCGGGCTGGCCGGGAACAGATACGCCACCACCTGCGGCAGCGGCGGCCGCCGCGCGCTTCGAGGCGACGCCGGTTGCGAGCGGCTTGTTGGTGTCGCCGGTCGAGACCGTGACATAACCGTCCGGCGTGATGCGGATCGACAGCTCGGCGTCGACGAGGTTGAGGCTTTCGGCGCGCAGCCGGCCCATCATCAGCGCCATGCCGGACAGCCGCACCTCGGCTTTGGGCGCGCTCGCCACGATCGCGTGGTCGCGGTCGCGAACCACGATGTCGCGGATACGAACGGCGATGCGGATCCGCCCGGCCCGCTCGATCTGCGTGCCGCCGACTTCGACGGTGTTGCCGTTCCCGATATTTTCCTCGATGGCCGCGGCCAGCCACGGCGTCGCCATGTCGAGATTGATGGGGCCCGCGCCCAACCGCCACCACAGGCCGCCGAAGCAGCCGGCAAAGATCGCCGCCAGCGCCGCGATGACGACCGCAAGCCGGCGCACCCAGCGTTCGCCGGTGAGCCATCTCTGCAATGCCGAGATCCGGTCGCCGACCCGGTGGATGCCGGAACTCGGGCGCGACAGCAGCCGGCGCGCGCGATGGCCGGCCGCCTCGTCATGCTCATGATCCCATGCCACCTCGCGCCAATCGTTGGGCTCGGCGGACGGGGTCTGCTTGGATTGGCCTTGAGCGGACGGATTCCCGGGCCGGCGTTCCCCAACGGACTGATCAGCAGACTGATCGGCGGCTCGATCGACGCCTTGGCCGCGCCCATCGACAGGCGGAGAGCGCCCCTGTGCGGGCATCGATACCAATCCCTGATTAGTCCTGTTGCTCATCATCTGGCGCTAGAAGCTCACTCAACGAGCGGACAGGCGGTGCGTCGGAATCCTTGTAACCATACCCCGAGGCCGTCAGACTTGCCCAGCCACCGGCTCGAATCCGGCACGCCGATACGGGTTCGCAATGCCCTAATGGTTGATCCGCCGAAAGCGACGAAAGGAAGGCGTATGTCCAAGAAATCGCCCAAGAAATCCCCCAAAACATCGTCCAGGCGGCCGCAACGGGCAGAATCGTCGAAGGCCTCCAAAACCACCGTCACCAAGAAGAGCCGAACGGCCAAGAAAACGGCTAAGAAAACGGCCAACAAATCGAGCGAGCAACCGAACAAGACATCGAGCAAGAAAGGATCAGCCGGAACATCGCATAATGCCGCATCGAAACGGTTAAGATCTTCTTCCCCCGCCCCCTCCCCAACCTCGCGCAACAAAAGTTCGTCTGTGGAAAAAGCTCCCGTCTTGGCGGAGGGTGCAAAGGCCCCCGCATTCCACCTGCCCCGCGACGGCGGCGGCATGATCTCGCTTTCAGACTATGCCGGCAAGAAACTGGTGCTGTTCTTCTATCCAAAAGCCGATACGCCTGGTTGTACCAGGGAGGCGATCGACTTCACGCGGCTCAAGAGCGCTTTCGCCGATTGCGGAACCGAGGTGCTCGGCATCTCCGGCGATTCCCAGACGGCGCAGGAGAAGTTTCGCGACAAGCACGAGCTCGCGGTTCCTCTGATGTCGGATGAGAAGCACGAGATGCTCGAGGCCGACGGCGCCTGGGGCGAAAAATCCATGTATGGCCGGACCTTCCTCGGGATTGTTCGCACCACGGTGCTGATCGATGCCGGTGGCCGGATCGCGCGTATCTGGCGCCGCGTGAAGGTCGATGGCCATGCCGACGCGGTGCTCGCGGCTGCCCAGGCGATCTGAGGAAAAAAGACCCATTTCCAGAAAATTAACCATGAGCGGGTCAGATTGCATTCGCAAATTTGGCCGCAAGGAACTTGCATCCGACCGGCGCGGGAGTGCCGATGTCGAACCGTTCCGGTCAATATTCCGAGTACCCCCAGCACCATCCGCACGACCATGGCCGGCCCTACAACCGGCGCGCGGCAGCGCCTGCAACGGCTGCCGTTGCGTCGGCGCAAGCGCTGTCCGGCTACACCATCATGCATGCGGGCAAGCAGGTCCGCTTCGGCCCCGTGGCGTTCTGGATCGTTGTCGGAACGGTGACGCTGCTCGGCATGTGGTCGGCAGCGACCGCCACCTATTTCGCCTTCCGTGACGACGTATTGACCCGTCTGATCGCCCGTCAGGCCGAGATGCAATATGCCTATGAGGACCGCATCGCCGAGCTGCGTGCCAAGGTCGACCGCACCACCAGCCGGCAATTGCTCGACCAGGAACAGTTCGACCAGAAGCTCGACCAGATCATGCGCCGGCAGACGGCGCTGGAATCGCGCGCAACCGCGCTTGGCACCATTCCCGATGTGACGGGCTCGATCCGCCCGCCGGCGCGTGGCGCCGCAGCCTCCGAACCGAGCTCGGGAACACCCAAGCCAAACCCTATTAGCGACACCGTGATCTTCGTCGCCCCGCCCGATCGCGAGGCGCGGCTCGAATCGCGCGCGCCGATCTTGAGCGGGCCGCCACCCAGCCAGTTCGCCAAAAACCAGGGCGTCGACACTGCCCTGGTGCGCCTGCAGAACTCGCTCGACCAGGTCGAGAGCCGCCAGATGTCGGCACTCTCTTCGTATGAAGACGGCATGGAATCGAGGGTCCGCCGCATGCGCGGCGTCATCACCGATCTCGGCCTCGACATGGCGCAGCTGGAGGCCGCCACGCCGCGCGCGCCGATGGGCGGACCCTTTGTCCCCGTGAAACTATCCGGCGACGCGAGCCCATTCGACCGCCAGCTTTACCGCATCAACATCACCCGCGCGCAGATGGACCGGCTCAACCGCACCCTGGCGCTGGTGCCCTATCGCAAACCCGTCATCGGCGAGGTCGAATTCACGTCGGGCTTCGGCGTGCGTTCCGATCCCTTCCTCGGCCGGCCCGCGATGCATACGGGCCTCGACTTCCGCGCCCAGATGGGCGATCCCGTGCGCGCCACGGCGAACGGCAAGGTCGTCAATTCCGGCTGGAGCGGCGGCTACGGCCGCATGGTCGAGATCGACCACGGCAACGGGCTTTCGACCCGCTACGGCCATTTGTCGCAGATCGACGTCAAGGTCGGTGACACCGTGAGAATCGGACAGGTGATCGGCGAGGTCGGCTCGACCGGCCGCTCCACCGGACCGCATCTGCATTATGAAACGCGGATCGACGGCGATGCCGTCGACCCTCAGAAGTTTTTGCGCGCGGGAGTCCGCCTCAGCGCGGGCTAGATGTGGTCTTTCAGGAGGTTGTCCATCTGGTCTGAACCGAGGAAGCTGAGGTTGCGAAGCTTTAGTGGCTCGCGTCGTGGCCGACTTCGCCGGTGATGATCGGACCGAACAGCTCCCAGGACTCGCCGTTGAAGCGCATCAGTTGCATCTGCTCGATCGGATTGTAGTCATCGGGTGACGTGTTGATGGTGATCCCCGGCAGCAGCATGTCGGAGGTGAAATCCTTCAAATTCGCGGCCTGCTTCATCACGTTCTCACGCGTGAGATTGTCGCCGCACTGCTTCAGCACCTGGATCAGCGCCTGCGATTCCACATAGGCATAGGTATTGTTGGAATTGGCCTTGTCGCCCTCGGGGTACCACTTGTCCATGAACGCCCGCCATTTGTTCATGCCGGGATCGTCTTTCCAGATCGGATCGGTCGGGTCCTTGACATAGGCGGTCGAGATGATGCCCTTGGAAAATTCGAGCCCCGCCGGCTTCAGCACCGAGGCGATCGAGGTCGCGGTATTGGCCAGGAAGAATTTCGGCTTCCAGCCGAGCTCGCCGACTTTCCTGATTGCCTGCGCCGAGCCCTTGGGTGCCGCCCAGGAGAAGAAGATGTCGGCGCCGGAATCGTGCAGCGCGACGATCTGCGAATCGATCGAGGGATCGCTGACCTCATAGGATTTGTCGGCGATGATCATGCTGACCTTGTCGCCGAGCCCGTCCTTCAGGCCCTTGAACTGATCCTTGCCGGCATCGTCGTTCTGCCAGAACACGGCAATCTTGCTGTTCGGAAAATTCTCCAGGATGTATTTCGCGTAGATGTGGCCTTCGCTCTGGTAGTTCGGCTGGAAGCCCATGGTCCACGGGAAATTCTTGGGATCGCCGAATTTGGTGGCGCCCGATGCGACAAAGAGCTGCGGCACCTTCTTGGCGTTCATGTATTTCATGATCGCCGAATTGGACGGCGTACCGAGCGACTGGAAGATGAACAGCACTTCGTCGCTTTCGACCAGCTTGCGCGCCTGCTCGATCGCCTTGGGCGGGCTGTAGGCATCGTCGTAGCTGATGAAATTGATCTTGCGGCCGTTGACGCCCCCTTCCGCATTGATCATGTCGATGAAGGCTTTCTCGGTCTTGCCGATCACGCCATAGGACGAAGCCGGCCCGCTATAGGGCATGATGTTGCCGATCTTGATCTCGGTGTCGCTGGCGCCGGGATCGTATTTCTTCTGGGCCTCCGCGCTGCCTGCCGCAAAAACCGCGGCGGTGGCAAAAGCAGCAACAGCGATCTGACGCCTTGTGACAGACAACATCGTTCTCTCCCGCTTCATTGATTTGTTTTGCCCAAGTTTCGCAAGCGGCGCGCCGGCTTGCAAGCACGGCCTTGGTTCAATTTATTCCGCGGCGCGAAACAGATTGTTGCTGGCGGCCGATTGTGATTGATGCAAACTGGCGATGAGGAATTTGACTTGGCTGAGAGACGAATAGGCCCACGACACCCCCGGCTCGGGGAAGCCGGTTTCCGCCTGGCGCGATGGCTCGCCGCGCGGACCATGGGGCCTGCGGGCTTTCGTCGTCTCGGCTCGGCCTTTGCGGACCAGCGCATCGAGCAAGCACGTGAGAAGCTCGCGCGCGGCGAGACACTTTATCTCGCAGGGATCGGGCTGCCAGGCACACACAATTCCGGCGTGGCGCTGGTCGAGGTGACGCAGCAGAGCGGCCCTCGCCTGATCCTCAACAATGAGGAAGAGCGTTTCTCCGGAACCAAGCACACCACGGAATACCCGGCTCGTTCCATCGAAGCGATGATCGCAACATTGCGCGGCATGGGCCGCGACATCGGCGACATCGACGCATGGCTCACCAGCTGGGACCACATCGCGCTCGCCGGTACGCTCGCACGTACGATGCTCGAAGAGGCTCCGCAAAGCCTCTTACTGGCGAGTGTCCCCGATGCGACCGCGTTCGACCGCCGGCGGCTGGAGCAGATGACGCGCTCGCCAAAAATCCTGGCGCGACAACTCGGTCTCAGGGATCGAGTCCAGCTGATCTGCATGCCCCATCACGACAATCACGCCTGGTTCTCGTTTGCGGCCTCGCCCTTTGCCGATAACGATGAGCCGGTGGCGATCGCCGTGCTCGACGGCACCGGCGATACCGGGTCGATATCGCTCTACGTCGTCGAAAAAGGCGAGATGCGGCCGCTCTACTGCAACAACAGCATCTTCGATTCACTGGGAATGTTCTACAGCGTGATCTCTTCGACCCAGGGCGGCTGGACCTGGCTGTCGAGCGAAGGCCGCTACATGGGCGCGTCGGCCTGGGGCGACATGAACCGCGCCAGCAATCCCTACTACGCGCGCTTGAAGGAAGTCCTGCAGCTCGGCGGCAATGGCGAAGTGCGGCTCAACCGCGCCATGGCGAACTGGTACCGCGACCCGTCGATCCACCCTTACAAAGCCCCGCTGATCGACATCCTCGGAGAGCCGCTGAAACCCGAGCAACTCTGGAATCCCGACGCCGTGCTCCGCGTCGAGGACATCAGGCACCGGCCCGACACGCAAGATCGTCTCGACAAGGCGGCCGCGACGCAGCTCGTGTTCGAGGACGCGATGATCCATGTCGTGGATCATCTCTTGCGCGCCACGGGCGCAAACCGGGTGGTGCTGACCGGCGGCGTGGCGCTGAATGCCGTCGGCAACATGCGGCTGCTCGAACATTTCGACGAAGCTTGGTTCGCAGAGAACCAGCAGCGCAAGGCGCGCCTCCAGCTCTGGGTACCGCCGGTGCCCGGCGATCCCGGCGTCACCATCGGCGCGGCCTGGCTGTTCGCGCATCTGGCGGGCGCGCCCCGCGGTGCGCCGATGACGCACGCGTTTTATTGCGGGCTGCCGCCGGCGCAGAGTGAGATTGCAGCGGCACTCAAGGCCGACGACATCGCCTCGCAGCGCATCGGCGATATTTCCACCGACGCCGGCCGCGAGGCGGTCGCTGATCTGATGGCGTTCATGGTGGCCGAGAGCGGCGTGATCGCGATCTATCAGGGCGCGGCCGAAACCGGCCCGCGCGCGCTCGGCCATCGCTCGATCCTCGCCAACCCCTGCGACGCCGCCGCGCGCGAACGCCTGAACGAGCGCGTCAAATATCGCGAGGCGATCCGCCCGCTGGCGCCGATGGCGACGCTGGAAGCGGCGCGCGAATATTTCGAGCTGCTCGAAGGCGCCTCCGACGGCGATTACAATGCCTACAATTATATGGTGCTGACCGCGCGCTCGTAGCC
>Ga0210403_10001240_pt1 | contig 24622 bp, 41 predicted proteins | sample IncBWC19MmetaG_FD_150863 | JGI IMG/M metagenome (GOLD analysis project Ga0210403, IMG submission 150863) | Forest soil microbial communities from Barre Woods Harvard Forest LTER site, Petersham, Massachusetts, United States - Inc-BW-C-19-M | ecosystem: Environmental > Terrestrial > Soil >... | reverse complement strand
CGCCTTGTCAGCTTATGAGAGATCATGTGCCGATTGCCTGTATAAAAAGCTACACACCCTTACCGGCAACAAAGCATCGAATATAATATGTACGATGTTTCACACCGTTTTCTTCAATATACTTATTTTGATCAACATACCAAACCCAGGTATCGCCGTCAGGACTAGTATTAGGCTCGATTAGCGCAGATTTTGGAACTGGAACCCATTCAAAGCCAGCGGGGCTGTCAGGATCGGTGACTGCAACATCGTAGCCTGTCTCGCTTTTATCATCATATTGCCATGACGATAAATGGCCATCGGCAATATCACAGCACGATACCCTATTACTGGGTGTCTTCAGTTCCTTGAACCAAGACCTTTGTTCTGGGCTATACTGGGCATATTGCCCAGGATACTGTTCGTGAGAATAAGCAACTGCTGCCATCGTTGATAACGATGCAAGTATCATGCACAAACGCTTCATGACCACTACCTTTCTTTCAAGCTGTCCTCCTGATGTTTCTGGTGGTTTGCATAACCACACTCACTTTGCACCAATCCGGCCACTGTTCCATCACAGCCGTAGTCAACCAAAGCGTACCATCCCCTAGCGTGATCAGATCACCACCGACCTGAGTAAGACGCTGCACCGCGTTTAGCTCTCCCGATAAATAAATACTACGCGTTGATCCCTGGATATTCAAGCTCGCAAGATGCTGCAGCTCCGCTTCGGACAGGAACTGCACCTGAGCTGTAACGATAATAGGATTAGCGTAGCTGGGAACACGAGACCCATCGGCATTGGTCGTGTATCCGGTCGATATCTCCAGCACCGCACGTTGATGCGGATTGACCGTAGCAATCGATCCTGCAACAATCTTATGAAGATTCATCCTGGCCAATTCTCAGACCGAGCACAGCAAGAGCTTCCTGGTGGTGTTCCGTGCTCACATACCGATTTTACTGCTTTTCTTTTCCACCGACGTACAATTCCAGCAACGGTACCCTTGGTGCAGTTCAACGTTAACGAAATCTTCGTATAGCCGAGTCCCGCCTCCGACAGCTTAACGACTTCATTACGTAGAGCAACCAATTCAACAGCAGATCTACGAACCTGTCTAGGCTCCGAAACTTTGGGCGCAGCTGTTGCAGTTTGCGCACGAACCTTGATCTCTTGGATACGAGTCTTCCGGATAATAATTGCTCTTGCTGAACCTATTGGATAATAGTCAAGAAATCGCACATCCTGCCCGACCTGTTTTTGCAATTCTCGCAATGTAGACGCCTCAAAGCTGCCAAGGAACCAAGTCTGAGTATCGGTATCAAACTCCGGGCTTACTATAAGCATCTTTTAATCCTTGCTTAGCAATCCCGGAGAGCGCCTCGCCAAGCTCGTTACAGCCCAGTTGTTGGCCTCTCCGGGAGCACGGTGGGCTTAAAGGCGGTTCTGCCCGTTAGTAGTCATCGTACCGTGGCTGGCCGTGTCACAGCCCTTTGGACTCGATATGATGAACTTGGAGTGCGCCTAGCTCTCCCTTCTCCGTAAGGATACTTAATCTGCTTTTCTTTACGATGCCATAGCTATGTATGGCTTCTGAGCCGAAAGATCAAGCTTCGTTTCCTTCAATGCGCGGCCAACACAATACTCGGGAGTCAGACGCTCGCGAAAGTTCACGAACTGTGTGTTATGGATACTTTTCCACATTGTCTGGACCATCAATGCATTGTCAAGAAAAATACCAACGCAATCCTCGCAGAAGTCGTTGCGGGACAGCTTCTTCTGGGAAATTGCACATGCCGGACAGAATTGAGAGAAACGAACAATATCCTTCCATTTATCTGCCAGCAAATGCGGCTCGCAAACGACCGGCCTTCCTAAATGCAAAGCAGTGTTGCACCTGCTTGACGACACAAGTCCCATCTCCTCATATTTGCGCAGCTGAACAATAACGCGAGCGTCTCGCATGGTCTTGTCACGTTCTTCCCGAGCTGGAAACGAGGACTCGATCTTCACTGCCTTTTCTGTACCGATATGGCGCGCAAGTCGACGCAATATCTTTTCCCGGCGACGAGTCAACGAGCCGAAAAAGCCGAAGTTGTATGTCGGTTCCTGTACGGAAGGCCGGCATAGTGCTGCAGCATATCCCAACTCTACATACGATGAAGGCGCAAACTGAGAATAGAAGCGCGTTATATGATCACCTGGAACAAGATGAAAGATGGCTTCGAAATACTTTCCGGCATGAGCAAAATTTTGCTGACGGAAGATCATCTCTCGATCTTTTCCGTGGTTGAATCCTCTATCGGTAGGCTCCTCAGTAGCCAGACATATAAACCTGGCACCGTTGCCATGTGCTTCGGCAATGGCATTGATTGCTGCGTCGGTAAAGCCTTCTACAATGACATTGATGCCGCTTTCACGCGCAAGAAATTTCTCGTTCTTGGTATCCCATACAACATCATGCCCGAGAGCCCTCATCTGCTGGCCCCATATCTCTACAACATCCTCCAAAGACCTCTGTCCTGTTAAGCTATGATTGCCCAGCCATATCAGAAAATTAGTCATTTCAATTACATACCAATGAACCGCACATTCCAATGAACCGCCGATGCGTTTGATTCGCCTAGCGCATACTCCAACTCCCTAATACGCTTTTTCAATTGCACAATTTCATCCTTTAATTGCACAATAACAGTCTCCAGCTTAGCTAGTTCACTAGCACGGATAAGATCGTCTCGCATAGAATCGATTCGCATTTTTTCCAGATCCATCATGCGCCTATCGCTGTTCGAGCTTCGCACTCGGATGTAAATTTTCTGATGCCGGGACGAGCCCTGTCAGCAACTCTATCAAGGTAAACGGTGCCTACTTGATGGGGAACAACAAAAAACTCTCCCATGTAATCGACTAGATTGAAATTGTTGTGCGAGATAATAAGTCGCGGAAAATTAGAATTCGCTGGTCTAGCTTTGCTCAGCATAGGCTTAGGAAACTCCATCTCCAAAGGTTCCGCCAAGCCTATTGCAGCCTCGACCCTGCGCCAAAAAACCTTCGGAGAATGGTAACGACGAACCTTGATAGCAAGTCGCTCGGCAATCAATCTGGCTTCTACAGGATAGCTCCTAAAGAAGTTCAATTGATCCCCAACATCTTTCACGGTTTCATAGGTAAGGTAGTCTCTTCCTTCATCGAACCAATCGGCGGCAGGAGAATCCTTTTCTTCAAGCACAACGCAGCCTGCCAGAGCTGCTTCAAGAATTCGCGCCTTGACATGCTTCGATGTCATGCCGCCGGTTTCCGGACTATTCCAGATGCACCAGCACGACATCAAGAAATTTCGATACTCCTCTGTAGATGTTTCTACTCGCGGCCTATAGATCAGCAATCCTGCATTGATAAGGTTCTGCAGCATTGTTGCACGACGGCTGCCATGCTGCCCGCCGCCAAAGCCTATATTTATAGGACGCACGCCCCATGATGGGACATACGTTGCTGGTTCCCAAGCAACCGGACATAGGGCGGTCATTCCATGCTCGCCAATAGGACCAGCCCTTACTCCATCTATATTAACCTGGAGAGCAAAGATTTTTCGATCATAGTACTCGATCAAGTACGGCCACCATAACGGCTCGGCGCCGTCGCAGCAGAAAAGCACAGTCTTATGACTGTGTCCTATCTGAGCCAATATCTCCGTTGGCGGAACATTGGCGTGGCATATTGGAATTGCCCCTATATACAGAACCCAATCCGGGCTGCTATTAATAACTTGCTGAGGAAGAGTCTGCGCTACACCTGGATGATCATACTCAATAACTGTCATCTCATAACCAAGCGCCGGCAGCGGCTCGTAGAATACCCTTGTGTTGACGGTCTGAGTGGTCAGAACGGTAATTCTCACTTCTGCCCCTTGACTGTATATGAGATACCAAGTTCAGTCCCAATAGTTGTAAACTTGCAGCCTTCTTCGTTCAGCCGCTCTATAAGAAGCCAAACACACATGGTTGGATTTGGGTAAGGTTCGTTCCTGCCTTGAACCGTATCATGCAACGCAATGATGCCGCCGTGCCTTACCAACTCGCCCCAAGCAAAGAAGTCCGAGCGCGCAGCCATGTATGAATGATCGGCATCGATAAACAGCAAATCAAAAGGTCCTTTATCCAAAAACTGCTTCTTTGTATTGGGATCAAAAGTGCTGCCGACAACAAGCCTTTGCGATCCCGGAATCCGTTCTAAATATGAATTAACTGCATTTGGATCTACATCCAATGTCCACGCCTCGTTAAACAAGCTGCTCCATACCAGATGAGAAGCTCCAGGCATGCCCAGCCCCAGCTGCAAACATTTTCCGTTAACGTTCAAACTATCCAGCACAGCAGCAAATTCCAGGAACTCAGATCGCCACTGTTGAATTGCTGCTCCTGCGCCGAATACATGCGGTGTATCCACCCACCCGTAATGAGGAAGGAACCTTGGATCGTTAACAAGGCTGTCGATGTCTATCACTTTAACCGCCGCTGCTAACGACATCTTTGAAACAAGGATCGTTAAAGTAGAGCGTTCGTCTTGTCTCATCCATAAACTCAGGAAACCGTTCAGGAGTAATGTCGATATTGAAGCCTCTCAGATAAGAGGTATCCCACCCTGCTCCATATTTCGGAGCCCACTTGGCAAGAAACAATGCCATATCGTTTGGCATGCAATGAGCGCCGCCAAAGGTAAGCTCTTGCTTTTGAGCCTCCTCTTCATCATCAAGAAAAGTCACGATACCAACGGAAGTCCATTCACAGCGACCTCCGGCACTCCATATTCTCATTGCAAGATCGCTGTCGGCGAACCCTACCTGATATTCATCTGTGAACCACCCAAGGGTGCGAGCGGTACTTGTGCGCATGAACGGAAAGTAAGGATAGTAAATTCCAAATTCAGTCCCAACATGGCTCACTTCGATGTGCCGAAGGCCCAGCACAAATGGCTTGTCTAGATTTCTAGAGTGAAAGACAGCCTCACGTTCAAGAAAATCCTCAAGGACAAGCTTGTCCCAGCCGTCCAGGTAGAGGTGATCGTCTACCCATCCGGTTATAAATTCTCCAGATACCTTCTCCATCGCTGCCATGTGCGCAGCATTGGCACCGAGCTTGCTGGTCTCCTTGATCCATAGAACGTTGCCAATGATCGGAGGTTCGAACGGCGATACTACGATAATCTCGTGCTCCGACCTCGTTGTATCATGAATATTATTCAATGTCCGCGTCAGAGCAGCAGGATACAATGAAGGAAGGGTGATCGAGATCACTTGTCGTGTTCCAAATCTCTAGATGTAACGGTTCTTTTCTGAATCCAGATTTGTCGCATGTAATCATATTCAAGCATGGGTTTAAGAAGCTTGAATAACTCGACAATACCAGGCGGATCATCTCGCATTAAGTCCTCGTCTCTAAAGAACCACAACATGCCTTTCCTATCCTCCCACATCGGACGAGAGGGCCTGACTGACCGACTGCGCAATGCCGTCACTATCGGATATAAGTACGTCGGTGGCTTGGTGTGCTTCGTGAAAACGTGCTGCTACGGCTTTAAGACAGGCGTTCCAGCCGCGACCGAACTCGGAACCGAACTCGGAACGGTCATCCTTCAGGAACGCTATCTCTTTGATGGTGCGGAGGGCTGCGACCTGCTCCAATACCTTGGACACATCGATAGAGACGTGTAGGTGCAAGTGATCGTTTATTTTAGTCATATTAACCTCCCACACCAACTGTCGTTATGAACTCTGGATCGTTGTGACAGATTGTACGCTTTGTCACGTCCATGAACTGGGGAAAACGTTCGGGAGTAATATCAGCGTTGAAACCTCGCAAATGCGATGTATCCCAGCCTACACCGTATTTCGGAGCCCACTTGGAAACAAATAAGCCCATGTCATCCGGACGGCAATGTGCTTGATCGACTACATCGACATTCGATGCATGCGTATCGCCCATATTCTTGCGCTGATCGTCAGCGTGGGTAATGATGACACCCTGCGATATCCACTCACACCGCCCACCGGCGTTCCAGACACTCATGGCCAAGTTGCCATCGGCGAATCCCGTCCGATATTCATCGGTTAGCCAGCCTAGCTCCTTGGCCACATTGGTGCGCATAAACGGAAAATAGGGATAGTACAGTCCAAATGCGGTTCCCACATGCGTAGGATCAATATGGCGCAAGCCTAGCTCAAAGGGCTTGCCTGGATGCTCGATATGAAACAGCGCCTCTCGCTCCTCAAACTCTTCGAGAGCAATCTCATCCCAACCATCCAGGTAGATATGATCATCTGCCCACCCGGTCACGAACTCCCCAGTGACTTTCGTCATTGCGGCAGTATGCGCCGCATTGCAGCCAGTGGATCTTGTTTCCTTAAGCCAGATCATGCTTTCATAAGGAGGCGGCTCGAACGGAGAAACAACTATAACTTCATAAGGCGTCTTGGTCGCTTCTTTTATGTTCTGCATCGCCCTGTCCAATGATTTTGGGTAGAGCGAAGGAAGTGTGATCGAAATCATTTCGGCGGCTCCGGCAGCGGCATCCAATGCGATGGTTCAGACAGTTGATTACCATCATTATCAAACCACTTACCACCGAGACGCTCTGCAACCTGTTGTTGTCCACATGTTTTCCAAAAACACCATACTTCCCCAGAAGGAGCTGTCTCAATCGATTGCCAATCACTCATCCTAAATCTATCTCCATTGGAACCAGCACATGAATTGACTCTACTTCGCTCAATCCATTGCGGCCAGGATGCGGATCATGAGATAGCTTGCCGGCACGATAAACAGCCACATGAGGATTACCCGTTACAATCGAAGGACCAAACGCGAGATAGTAACAATCCAGCTTAGCACCCAACTCCACAACAGGGGATTTCAATACCAAAAAGCCAAGGCTGCGCATGAACTTAAGATATGCACCTTCCTGATCCTGTTGTTGCCCAAAATTAGGAATCTCATACAAAGGTAAACCTAAAATACTCGCAACAGCAGCCTGATGGCAGTTACCGACTTCAGGACCGGCATGCGTTTGAAATACCGGAGTCATAATTTACGCAGGATCTCCCGCATCGATTACGCATCCGATGCCGATCTTCTTGATCGAATCATCATGCTGCTCCATTGCTACATGCATCATACCCTGAGCACGCTCCCAGCATTCGGATACGGAGCCCATCCGTTGATGCTGCTCGTAATCATTGCCGTTGATTACCATCGTAACAACCAGCGTAACGATGAACGTACTCATTTGGCAGTCCTTTACAAGTCATATCCCCGTATACGAGCTGCCTCAGGAAAGCGTTTACAAAAACGTTCCTGTGCTTGCTCCAATTCATGGTGCGCCCATTTAGCTTTTTGCTCACGCTCACGTGCCTCATCAGGCGCATAAGTTTGTTCAAGCAGACTGCGCTTCAACTTATACTTCGTCATTTGCTTGATATGCTCAACCGCTGTGTTGCCGAACTTGGCGCCGATCATATCAAGATATGCGGGCCGATTGAAAAAGATATCGAAGGCTTCATCTCGAAATTGCAGCACCGACGCTCCATCCACATACTTCGTATCGAGCGGTCTCGTATCGTAGCCGTACTGGGAATATCCGGACCAGCTATCGGGAAGCGTCCAGCCCTCTTTCACGGCTTGATTGTACAATGGTGAACCCGGATAAGCCTGGGCGCAGTAGAAATTGACGAATTCGGTGTTCAGATCGCAAGCCATGCGCAGCGTATGCCTCATCGAGGACATGCCATCATCCGGAAGGCCAAAAATGTAGTTAGCAATCACATTAATCCCTGCCTTCTGAATTGCCCTTACTACCTCTGTAATATCAGAGTTGGAGTATCGCTTATCGGCGCCGTCGCGAACATATTGACTTGCGGATTCGATTCCCAGCGCTAGCCAACGAATGCCTGCTTTGCGCAGCAGCGCCAGATGCCCTTCCTTGACAGTATCTACCCTTGCGTAAGCCCAAATATTCAACTCGTCCGCAAATGGCAATTCCGACAAGGTCTGGGCCAAGGGCACATAATGCCTCGGGTTGAGAACAAACATCTCATCGATAATCTTATATGTTGTAATGCCATAGTACGTATAAAGGTGCTTTATCTCTTGTATTATGCTGTCAACAGGACGCATACGGTATGCATTGGTGCCAAAAGGCGCGTTGATGCAGCAAAACGAGCATGAAAATTTACATCCCAATGTCGTATAAATCGAAGCGTAAGGCTGGCGTTTCGATAGATCATCGAACGCCTGCCAATTATGGCTGCGATACAACTGCATAGGCAGCTTATCCCATACCCATCCATTAAGGTGCTTCGGATCAAGCAATTCAGCGCGCTTGTTAATAACGATATTTCGCTCGCTATCCCGCCATACAAGACCCGGAATTTCTCCTAATACCTGATCCCCAAGCAGCCCTTCGATTGTAAGCGGCCCCTCTCCTACGCAAGCGTAATCAATCGACTCTTCCGTCAGAGTACGATCAGGCAAAGCCGAAACATGTCCTCCCAACATGATGATCTTGGCTGGTGTGATCTGCTTTATCGCCTTTGCAACGCTTCCCGCTGCTGCCATCTGCTGCGTGGATGCAGAGGGCTGATGGCCGTAAACCACTATTGCAACAAGTCGAGGCCGGTAGGAAAATACCCTCGCTGCAGCCTGTACGTCGCTGAGGCGTTCAGCTTCCTGATCGATGATGTGTACGGAATAGCTGCGATCTCTAACGTAGCCTGCAATCAATCTTGCCCATAGAGGCGGCTCGATTGCTGTTAACTCGTCCGTTAAATCGCTGTAAATGCGAGACTGCTCTCCCGGATGGACAACAACAAGGTCATAGCTGTGCTTTTCCCCGACCAGAGAATCAAACATTAGCACATCTCCTTAACATTCTAAAGCATCATCCGCTTGCTCAATACACTTATCGCACATTACCCTTCCATATTCGTTCGGATAAAAGTGCAGTTCATTATAGTCTGTATCTACACCACATTCCTCACACACAGCATGTGAAGAAACTCGTGCTTCTTGCATTCGTTTCCAAGAAGAAGGATGTGCAACACTATAAAGCGGCCATATCTCAGACATTCGAATACTCCTTTCGCATCATCTGGTAACCTTTAATCAACTCAATAATCCCCATATCAAGCGAATACTCAGGTCGAAAACCTGTCGCCTCGATCTTGGCATTACTCACAATGTAATTTCTTTTATCAACGTCTTCTCCAATCGGCGCTTCCATGAACACAAAATCATGAACATGCTTCTTGATATGCTCGCATAACTGCAACTTAGACAAGTTTGCGTTACTAAGACCGACGTTGTACACACCAGGCTTCATATCGCCACCAAACGAGATCTTGAAACGTTCTCCATCTCGTGTATTGCGCACGAAAGTGTTGTTATTATCAGTTGCCGCATGATCGATTACATAAAGAAACGCTTGGGCCACATCCTGCACATGAATATAGTTTCTCCTGAAATGAGGTTCGAATAACGTGACAGCCTTGTCTGTCATCGCACGCCACACGAAATCGTTAACCAGTAAATCACGCCTCATCCTGGGAGACATTCCGAAAACCGTAGCAAGACGCAAGCTGAAACCGTTTGAATGAGCAAGAACTACCTTCTCGGCATTGACCTTCAAGCGTCCGTACAAACTGACCGGATTCAGCGGCGAATTCTCGTCGCACTCCTTATCGCTGCCTACCCCATAGCCACTATTAGAAATCGGAGCAACAATGACTTGCTCATGAGAAGCATGATTGACCAACTCAGATAGCGCCCAATAATTTGTACTATGCGCCGCCATAGTATCTGCATCGCAAGCCGAAGCCCCCACAATAGCAGCAAGGGGAAGAAGAACGTCATGATATCGTATCAGAGGCTCCATCACCCGCATATCACGGGCATCGGCTTTGATCACAGCAAAATGCGTATTGGAACAACAAGCAGCCAGAGCATGAGACTGTCGATACATGAAGTTATCGACTACAGTAACCCTATGGCCGACATCCAAGAGTTTAGGAACAAGGACGCTTCCGATGTACCCTGCGCCGCCGGTTACGAGTATTCTCACAACAGCAAAACCTTTCGCATAACTTGCACAGCCCGCTCGATCTTGTCATTTATTGGATAGGGCGCATTTCCAAGGAAAAGCCCCGTATTATGGATGCGATCTGCATTCGGAGTCTGCTGGTCTCGCCACGGCTCGCCGTACTTATGAAGCCGAAACGAACCGCCGGTCGGAAGGCGGCAATCGATATCGGCAGCACGCAGAGCATGAACAAGCTTTAACCGTGTTTCTCGATCCTTGACTGTGAAGGCCAAACCGAAAGGTGCAGCTCTATCAGATGTAAGCTTTTGAAGCATTATAGGCAGGCATTTGGTTAATTCAGTAAATGTATCAAGATTATGTCGGCGAATTGCATTATTCTTCTTTAACTTCTTCAATTGCTCACGAGCGATAGCAGCATGTATTTCCAACGGACGAACATTGTAACCAAATACTTTAAACTCGTATTCATTTTCAAATGATTCTGATGATCGAATACCCTTAGTCCAACCATGTGAGCGCAACATGCGAAGCATCTCAGCATATTCATCATCATTAGTAAGAACAGCACCCCCTTCAATAGCAGATAATTGATGTGAATAAAAGAATGACAGCGAGACCATAACACTTCTAGTAACGCCGGTCTTATATCCGTCTGAACTAACTGCACCTATACTTTCACAATTGTCTTCAATCAAAATTATATTGCTTGACATACGAGTGCGATCATAGGGATTACCAAGAATAGAGCACGCAAATTGTAACGAAGCCGTGGGGTTTTCAAAAACTTGCCGTGATTGACCACTATCTTTCCATCCTGCCGGAAGACAATTACTTGGATTAGAATACCACATGGCATTCCACGTCGCATCACAATCAAACAGCCACAAGTCTAATCCATGCTGAATTAGCGGCGCATAAGTAGTTGACCAGGCTAATGCCGGAACCATTACAGTATCACCACGGTGCAGCTGTCCAAGCTCTATCAGCGTCGCAACCATCAGCAGATTGGCGCTGCTGCCGGAATTCACCATTACCGCATGCTTGCGCCCATGATAAGCAGCCAGCTCACCCTCAAAAGCACTAACCTCCTCGCCCATAGTGAACTTACCGGAGGCAGCCACGCGCTCAATAGCAGCATGCTCCTCGTCTCCCCAACCGCAGAAGGCTGTGGGGTACCAGAATTCCTTGGACTTAACAGGCGCGTGCATTCATCCCTCTACTAAGCAGTATATTTCTCCGTCATCTCGATCAGAAGCGTCGAATCACCACGTTTCAATGCTCTATCATACGCAGGAAGAATATCATCACTGTAGATGAGCTTTTCAATCGTGACAGTATAGAGCATACTTGCTAATGCAAGTGTGTAGTCTCCTAAATGCTGCGGTCCAGGGTAAAGCGGCTTATCCGTCGCAACAGCAGTACGAAGAAGCACTTTCGGTCTGTAGCCGCCCATCATCGGCAGCTTATCCAAATGCAACACCAACTGATTCATTGCAAGTAAAAGAAAATTGAAACGAGGATAGATACAAACGGGCAGCAAACCGCCGATAGCAAGGCCCGTGGCCATCCCCATCTGCATATCCTCAACTACAGGCAGCTCAAGTCGCTTCTCCATCGGAACATCAACAAGGGTACGAGACATTGCTGTGCCTTCGCATGCAACGGCTTGCCCTATAAAGATAGACTGAGGATGCTCCCCCACCATCTTCATTGCAGCGCAAAGATTCGAGAAGTAGTCCATCAGATAGTGCCGCCACGATCAATTTCATATATTTTCATAGATTTTACTTACCTTGACATCCATGAACTGAATCAGCTTACTAAGCCGCTCCGCACGACTTTTTTCTGGTGTCCAAAAAATTGTAGAATCATAAGCTATGCCACCTTCGGCCTGATTAAGAGTAAGCTTGCTATAGACAATTCTAGGCAATCCATTTTTATCGAACGTTCCCCACGTTTCCACTCGATCTCGCTTTACTAGAACATGATTCTTTTGAAACCACCCCGCATGTTTCCAAACTTCACGTTCACGCAGCACTTTCACTGCATAGCACTTACCATACTCAGCCTCTCGTTCTATTATTTCAGTTGTGACTACTTGAGCCATTAGTATATCCTCCCTCATCCATCAACACAAATCATACCTTTTAGTAGTCTTCCCCCTTATGCAATACAGCAAGCACTGTTGCTGTATCAACTATAGATTGAGGATGTTCCCCCACCATCTTCATTGCAGCATAAAGGTTCGCAAAGTAGTTTCCTAATATTCCGGTCATGACGGCAATTTCCATGACCAGAACCCTTCCGGATGCTCTAACGAAACGGGCTCATCTGGAAGCATCCCATGAGGATAGCTGCATATACTCAACCCTTCTAGTCGCTTGAGCTTACCACAGATGTGGCAATTCCCATCCCCATGCACCTCAAGAAGTCGCTGCTCCACATTCTGATTCATATGTTACGCCTTGGTAGCTTTCACCTTATGCAGCACAGCCACAACTGCAGCCGTATCGGCTGTCGAAAAGCCTGCAGTGACATGAGCGGTCGTTACCGTCGCCTCAGATACCACGTCCGCTGGGCGCAGCGGCATTCCTGCCATCAGATTAAGCTGACCGTCGCCTTTAAGCGGCGTTCCGATCCGGGCCAGAAGTACAGGCAGCGTATCCTCGTTCAGTACGGCAGGAAGTGGCAGCGACATAGTGAAAGCTCCTTTGGTTTTACACCGGCTCCGTTTCGGTCTCTTCAATAACTGCCCTGACAAGCTCATAATGAAGCTGCGATATCTGCCTCTTGTCTTCATCCCGACGCGAGTAGGCAAAATCCTGCAGCGCGTTGCCCAAACGCCGAGCGATAGCGGCGATTTTGGCGTCGTCCTTCATATCAGCCTCCCCTAGAACTGCACTCGCTTGCCGGCGCCTGCGTGCGGCCACGGAAGTTTGTACTGATAATACCGTCTGTGCTTTCCACTTGAAAACAGTCCTTCCAAGTTCAAGCTATCGCCCCATGTCTCATCTGTGTCTGTACATACGGATTTAGCATTATCTTCAATCACAAATGTTACTGGCAGATCATGTCCCTCCACATAACGTAAGCACTCCGAGAGCATCCCCGTCGTTGCCGCCATGTCCCCGATGAAAGCCCAAACACGCTCATTCTTGTTAGCAGCCTTAATAGCCATAGCAAGACCAACTGCAATCGGCAAGCACCCCGCAACAATGGCTGACGAAATTACACGATACTCCGGATAACATAACGAAATCGACCGGCCAGCAAGAATATCAGCCATGAGTTGATCTTCGGGAACTCCGTGAAGCAAGCAGTGGTAGTGGCTTCTCCATGTCGAACATACCCAATCATCATATTTTATTTCACCGAATATCTCGATCAACTCCTTCTCGTTGCCGCCACTAAGATGAACCGGCGCACGAATTTTTCCGTTATTGAACGCTTCAGCAACGCGCTGCTCGAATGCAATCAACTGATCTACGGTATGCTCAATTCTGGCTAGCACGGCTTGAACCACCTGGCAGACCACCATCGATCCTTAAACTTTAATGCAGGCAAAGAACCACGAACTTTTACGTACTGGTGTTCATTGGGACATGTTGGGCCATAGCCATCCCACTTATTAAGCACATCTCGTGGCATTGAAGATATGTCTTCAACAGTAACTATCGTCCCCAGATCTTCTTCGTAACACAGATGACTGCTGCCAGGAAATACTCCCGTCCTCTCATTCCAAGTAACGATATCACCCACTTTGAAATACCAACGATGTTTTTCTTCTCTTATACGATTACGTCTAAACATGACTTTTCCCTCCAACTTACGTGTCTTTCCCGTTATCACCATATATCTGCCAATGACCGAACTCTTCTTCAAGATCCGCGGCTAGAGAATCGATCTTGTAATCAACGCGGCCCCCTGTCGTTTTAGCTAGCACATTCTTTGCGGCATTTCTTTGCCCATTAATAGAATGTGTAAACCGCAAACGCCTGAATTGCAAATCAGCCGGTTCATTTGAACTGCCTCCTCTTATCTTTGACTCATTTTCCCAAATCGCCCTATTAGTAAGCATAATAACAGAAATCGCGCGAATCTCTTGAGATCCGATTTGACGACCGCTTTCAGCAAGAATTAAATCAATGTCGTGCAAGATATCGTTAATCTCGCCAGCATATTCCAAGCGTCGTTCCGAAATAAAAATCATCTTCTGCTGCACAATAGTCAACCGATCAACAAGATCAGCCAATGTCGGCAGATACCGGCGCTCAGTGTTGGACATCAAGACTTCCGTTTATAGTGTGCCCCCACGTCGCTCAGCAGGGGAGGGGGGACGGAGAACGACGTGGGGACTTAGTCGCAGTCTCGGGGGGAGGAACTGCGACTATTCAGTATCGAACAATTCCGAACCGGCCAAATGTTGGCCTGAAATCGCCAACGCCGCATAAGCGGCCTGCCTGTTCAATCGTCTCTCGCAGATCGTTCCTGCTGATGTATTCCGGCAAAATGACTGTAACATCGAAAGCAGCTTTCCATCCAGCACGTAACGCCGGCCGAATACGAGGAATGGCATTGCCGTGAATTACAACTCGCCCCTTGTGCAGGTAATCCCAATCCTTCTTGCCCACAGGAGCAAGATTAGTTGTAACCACGATGCCGGCCTTGTAGAGATCCATTGCCGATTTGCGAGGACTGCGCGGATCTTGCCGAAACTTGGCTGCCTTGATAATGGCGCCGCGCAAATGCTCGCCAGGAATTGCCAACTGTCCATCTTCGGTTCGCCAGCAATAGCTTTCTATATCGTCTGTTTTCTTGGCTTTAGAGCCTTTTGCAGCGTTGCTTTTGGCTTCGACAGTTTCGCAGTTGTATCGATGAAACAAGTAATCTGCCGCGCCTTCAATGGTAACCTGAACCGTATAAGGTTCGGAGTAACCGATAGACTCATTTCCTCCATCGGTAGGTTCGTTGATGTGAATGATCTTAGCTTTGACTGCCATAGTTGTCTCCTTCGCGGCCGGCCGACTAAGCCCGGAACGCGGTTCAGGGGCCACACTATCATGCAGCACCGAACGCGAAGGAGGTTCGCCTTAGATGCCGCGTTCTATCGCGTTAGTCGCCGCGATATCTCTGTCGTAAGGAGCAGCTTACCACAACAAAGCATAACTCAGCTTAGCTCAACATAACTGAGCCAAACTTACCCAAACCAACTCAAAATGAACTAAAAGAATCCTCAACTCAGCTTAACTTACCGTAACTCACCCTAACACAACTTACCCCAACACACCGGAACAAAAAATGGACTAAAGAATCCTCAACTCACCCTATCACAACTTACCCAAACACACCGCAACTGAACGAAACTGACCATACCCGACCGCAATGCAAAATAAATTAAAAGGAATCCTCACCCTAACAGACCGGAACGTAACACACCTCACCCGAATCGCAGCCTACCCGAATGAAACTGATGTCCGACAAAAATGGACTAATGAAGCCTCATCGAGCCTCAATCATAGCTGCAAATATTCCAACAACCAGTGACTTATCCGCCTCCAGATACTCATCCGCTATTCCCGAATTATAAAGCACCCGGAACCCCGCCTCAACCATCTCATCCGTGATCTCGATAGGAGGAATCGAATGACTAATGTTGTCGCCCTTGCTGGTGGCGCTGCTGCTATTTCCTAAGACGGCACGATACCAAGCATCTACCAAACTGAATTCCACACTCATGGTGTACTCCCTTCAAATAAAACCTCACCGAACCATACCGCAACTCAACTCAGCTTAACTCAACGTACCGGACCGTAACTGACATCACCGCAACATACACTACCTTAACTCATCGCACCATAACAGAGCTAAACGCAGCTCAACCTACCCTCAACATACCATACCGCAGCCAAAAAATTAACTAATGAAACCACAGCTTACCAGAACAAAACATACCCGAACCCAACTAACCCAATCTTACCAAAACCTAACTCAGAAATAAAACCAAGGATTCATGTTCCGAATCCTTGCACGTTTATATCTCATTTGTCTGAAAGGCGCACTTAACAACCAGTACTCTGCCCCGTATTTTGTCGTATTCCACCATTGTGCCGACCCAGGTGGCAGATCCATAACAAGACCTACACTTACTGAACCCTCCGACGCATTCCCTACCCGGCCAACCGCATCAGGAGATGGCTCTCCATTGATAGGAGCGTTCAATTTAGCAAGATGCGCTGTCACCAAATTAAGCAGCGTAAGCTGCTGCGTAGGATTATTAACAGGACCGCTTCCGTCGTTCGCGTGAAGCATGGCAGCTTCGTTGAAGTATTCATTCACCAAAGGCTGCGCTGCGCTAGCGAACTCTGGGAACCGCGCAACCCAGGCCTGATAGTTGAATGAAACCTGAATGCCCATAACTAGTAGTGCTGTTCATACCAACCAAGGAATACAAGTACGGCCACTGCTACACCCGGCAGTACAAAAACAACTAAAATACCCACAATATCATTCATATACCACCTTCAGGCCACGTACCATGCGAGATGAAACCTGTAAAGCCTGCCGCACGTATCTTCGGCAAACACTTAGCAGTCGGTCCTTGAAAATCGGGCATTTGCTGCCCAAATTGGTCAAAGACTATACACATGCCATTTGCAAACGAATAAACGTTGGTAATCTTCGGTTCATCTGTCATCCGGACACTCCCATTTTAAGATACATCACTAAGATCAGCAGTCTCAACACGAACCTTACCTTTACTAAACTCAGATGGCAAATTTGCCGGATCGAGCGGTTCAAGCCCGGAGCGAGTTTTGGCAAGTTCCTTTGCCCGCGATGTGGCGCGTTCTATCGTTTCTTCAGCAAAGATCAATTGGTTCCTGACAATATCAGCCTTCTCGTTTTGCTGGAACCATGTTCTGGCCAGATCGCCAGGAACACCCGCTGTCAAAGCATACCCACCGACAATGGGAATATTAGGGATTTGACCAAACGGAAATGCCGGTCCTCGCACAGTAAAACGCTCTCCGACTTCCTGAGACATTTCCTCTGTTGAAACCATTCCATGAACTCGAATGGTTTTCTCGATCATGGTAAATTCACGAAAAACAATTCCATTGGGGATTTTGCACCCAATAACGACTGTTGCCGTGCCGCTAGCCGGCTTGGGAACCGGCTTTTGCTGGTCCAAGGGCTGAGGCTCTTGCTGCTCCTGTTCCTGTAAAGGATATTTTCTCGGTCTTCCTGGTCCTGCCATGGGTTAACTCCTTTTTACTTTCAAGTACTCGCGGGCCGGACGCTACACCGGCTGTGGGAGTTCCTATTCTCCCACGGCATGCAGGGGAGCTACTACCCTGCTTTCGGCAATGAGGTTCGGCCTACTTAAGCCTGCGTTTCCGCTCGGCGCCTTACCGCCTTTCCTGCGTGTCTGCTTTCCACGCCGCCGCGAGTATTCTATTTTACACTCCGAGGAGGTTGACGATTGCGAACGGCTGTCTTAGCACAACTCCCCACACTCCCGCCAGCACCTTCTGCCTGAACGAGGACAGCAGCCTGACGATTGGCTGTGCATGCATTTTCTCGTTGAATGCACAATACCCGGTTTGCTGGCCTTCGATCTCTTCCACGATCAGCTGAACGAGATTTCCAGCCGCGTTGCCTTGCGGATTAGCTGTAGTCTGCAGCCCGTACTGCACTGCAGTCTCGAAACGGATATTTGGGAAGTTCTTCTTGAGGAGATCGAATACGTTGACGTTGAAGGAATTGGTTGTCGTCAGCGCTACTTCCGATCCTGGCGACATTGCCAGAACCATTTTCGAATCCGCCTCCACCAAACCCGAGGTTTGCTGAATCAGCTGATAATACATCGACTGAATATCGGTGTATACCTCGTTAGCTGTAGCCACGACCACACCGCTGCTGATCCATTTCGTCCCACCGGCAGCCTTGACTGCCGGAGTAAGCGACGCCGTGAGGTTTGGATCATTGAGCAGCCCGTAATTCTGAAGGGCATTAACCCCGAAGAAATACGAGTAATTGGCGAACTTGTTAAGAACCAAGGCCGCGCTTTGATCAATCTCGGAGACATAATTGATCTTGGCAAGGCCTGCCCGCTCCAGCTCGCGATCACCGTACTGCTTGATCGTCTGGAATAGGTACGCCTGACGTTGGGGCCAGTTCGTATTGACACCGGCACGGCCAGAGTCGGCGTAATCTCCGTAAGACGAGACTTCGCCGGTATACTCAATGGTTGGGAACATAGCCGTTTCATCGAGCCATGTACCCTTCCTGACCTCACCCATGATTACCGCTGCCCTGCTGGGGGCAAACAGCACCTTGAATACCTGAGGATCGATAAGCGTCGTCAGGAACGCCGGCACCGAAGAGTTAGGCGCCAGCGTCAATGTCGGCTGCGCATCCATTGCCATGGACATGAGTTCAGTCATGGAATCCATAGCAAGGTTTTCGTCGAGCTTGAACTCCTCTGGGAGATAAGCCATGACATTAGGCAGTGAGACGCCGCGAGAAGCGAACTGTACTTTATCAGCCTGCCACGCAGCACGAGCTTCGTTAAGGTTCATTATAGGCCTCCTCTTCGCTCAACCGAGCGGATGCGAGCTGATTTTGACCAACTCACCAGGGAGGCCGCCGCTCATTGCAAACCACTTTGTCTCGACATTCGACGCAAACGTAACCGTAATTGCGCCAACCGTTTGTGATGGACTGACATAGTAAGTACCGGACCCGCCGGCTCCGGTGCCCATCGCCGATATATATGTGCCGGCGGTTATACCGGAACCGCTCAACGTCTGCCCTACAGCCAACGTACCGGTTGGAGTACCGGTAACAGTCAGCAACCCGTAGGTTCCTGTCAGAGACGCAGAAGCAACAGTTTGCTCCGGTATGTTGACGCTATAGGAGCCAACACCTCCGGTTGTTCCCGACAGCTGAGACACAACAGTCGTATTGGTTACCAGCCCGGTACCGCCGGTCAATACTGCACCAACATTGAGCGTGCCTGCGCTCACTGCCGAAACCGTAAGCACGTTGCCGGCAATCGAACCGGTAAAACTAACGGTCTGCGGTCCAATAGAGCCGCTGCAGGTAGCAGTAGTGGGCGTAAGGGTAGCTGCGAACGTCACCGCTCCATTGCTGAAATTCGCATAGGCTTTCATCCCAAGAATGGCTTCATTGGTTCCGGCATTCTTGGCGAAGAAGCCGCCGCCGGAGAATACGGTTACCGGGAAGCCTTGCGGTATCAGCATGCCGGAGGCTTGCAGATACTGCGTGATCAGGCCTTGCTGTGCACGATGAACAAAACCAACAACATTAGTGCCGCCAAAAGGCTGCACACCAAGCAGCTGATTTGTCACTTGCTGCGGCGTACTGTCGGGATCGAAAGAGCCCGGATAATACCAGCAGAAACGACCGACCGTTACGCCGCCGGGACCGGCAACAAAACCTCCAGGCCCCGCATTAGCTGTGAAGCGGGGATTGGAATCGCAGAAGTCGCCTTCTACACCCGCCGCAGGCTGAGTGTTAACTTGATTGGGAAAATCAGGCATTTGGACGCTCCTTTAGATCACGCGAATTCGCGCAACGTCGGGATTGCGCTCGAAGAAACTTTTTTGTGTTACGGCGTCCATCGCAACACGCGTTCCACCGAGCGTATGAGACCGGATTGCTCCGGGTTTTGGCTGATACGAAAGAATCATCTCGTAGTTTTGAGGATGAATCTTATCGATGTCCTTGACTCCAAGGACGGTAAGCGCGCTGCGATAGACATCATCCGCAGACATAGCCGCATCCATCGCGAGATCGCCGACCCAAGGCCTGACAACGCGCTCTGCCTTGCGAATAGCCTGCTGATTCTTGCGTTCCTCGTCGACAACCAACTTGATCGCAGCATCCATTGCACGCTTATCCATCGGACCTTTTCCTACTTCAGGTACTCCCTTGAACGGCGGCGGCTGATCGTGAGCACGCCTATCTTTCGCTTTGCGATCCTTGGCGCGACGATCCATGGCACGACCGGATTGTCCGCTTGACTTAGGCGGGTATTCCTCCTCGCCCATATACCAATCGCGAGAGCGCTCCACATCGCTGGGACCGCCCTGATCGTCCTCGCCGGCAGAACCCAGGTCTTCCAGCTGCTCCTCGCCCTCGGCATGAGCTTCGCTGTCATTGGCATCGGAATCATCCCCGCCGCCGCGAAGCAAATTGCAGACATGCTGCAAGTCGGCTCCCGAGACCTTGTCTTTCAGGAACTCCTCAATGGCAGCGGTAGGATCGTCGTCTCGCGCACGACGATCTTCGCTCTCTTCTCTCTCCTTGAAAGGAGGCTCTTCTTTCTCTTCAGCTTTGAAAGGCGGTGCTTTCTTATCAGGCGGAAAAGCATCACGTGCGCTGCGACGATCCCTGGCACGCATACGATCACGCGCACCGCGGCGATCGCCGCCAGGTTCTCCAGAACCTGAAACTTGTGCCGCGCCGGGCACTGTAGTCAATTCGGTCATCATTGCCTCCTGCGTATCCGTGACCGGCGCGTCCTCGCCTGTATCAGGGTGAGCTTCGAGCAGATCGAGCACCTCTGCAATTTCACCAATCGAAGCATCTTGCGCGAGCTTGCCTTTCGTCAATTCCCGGACCTCGCTAATAATTCCAGGACGACGCTCATCTAGATTTTGAAGGGTTAATCCCTTGAATACAGGCGCCAAATCGATTTTGACATCCTGCGCCAATTTCGGCCGCAGGTAAGAACCCATAAGGGCAATCCCGGCAGCGGCCGTCTTGGTCATTCTCGCCATAACGTGCCTCCTTCGTCTACCGGCCACCACTCCGGATTTACTGTCTCCAACCATAACATCATGTCCTGCACGACCCTCCTTGACGAGCGCCAAATGGTTTCCCACGATATCGCGCATGATGCCGTCATAGGGCATCTGCTGTCCCGTGACCGAGTCTTCCCAAACGCCGGGCGTCATATCGGCTTTGTATCGATATGCCGACGACAATTCTTTCTTGTCGTGCGATTCTATCGAATCGATTCCCGGCTTGGTCCAGAACGCCAAGGAATTATCCAAATACGGAAACTCAAAGCTGCCATCGGTGCCTGTAGTGCCGATAACGTATTCCGACTTATGCGTGTCGGCCGTAATCGGCACATGCTTGGACAGGATCGGCAGGCGATTGAATGTCGGTGCAGCTTTCGCTAGTTCATCGGGATGCCGCAAGAGCTGATAGACTTTATCCTTGTCCAAACCCAGCGATTCGTAATCGGGAATCTCGCTGCCCTTGTATGGATTGACCGTTGCCTTGGATATATGCGACTTGTCTACCTGAAGACGACCGTCAACATCCTTCGAACGAACGCTGCCTTCATCAAAGGCAACGGTGTCTTTTGCTTTTCCGGAACTAACATCTTTTTTAGTATTAATACTATAGTAAGTGCTGGGCGGCTCAACATTCTCACCTGCAAATCCATACGATTTTGGTGTCTTAGTTTTAATTTCCGCCTCATGCCCCTCCGGATGAGAATATGAGCTGTGCTGAACTTTCTCGGATGAATAAGCAGTAGACTTACCAAGCTTCGTATGCTCCGTTCCGTGCTTAGCAGCAGCACGTCTAAAACCAGCACCTGTTAAATGCTTGTGCGCCTCGGTATGAGAATGCCTAGCCATAAAATCAATAGTACCCCCACCATGCTTACCTCCACCTTCATGAAGAGTAGCGTGCGCGGGAGCTTTTATAGCAGCAGCTAACTTTGCTGTACCACCAGCTGACGTGAACTTACCCTCTTCTTCACGTGGATGCTCCGATTCTTTGAACTCTTCATCTCTCGCCTCTCTCGGCGGAACAAGCCCGCGATGCGGAACTTCAATATATTCGGCGTCGCCAACTAGCTTTTTCTTTTCAGCTTTTGCTTTTGCCTTAGCATACTCTGCACGAGCCTTTTCAACTCTAATTCTTAATGCCGCATCAAAGAAATGCGAGCCCTCGTGCGCCTTGCCCACGGTCTTGTCCATCGCCGAACGACGGCTCTTCCGAGCAGCCGCCAATGCCTGATCGATGCTATCCATAGCTTTGCTCAAGCTTGTCCAGAACCTTCATAAGGCTCGTAAGCGAGGTATCGACATCATCTTCAGCATCCATTGCCCCCTTCGAACGCAGCCCTTGCAGCCTGCCGGCAGCATCCTTCATTGCCGCAACAGCCACGGACTTGGATACACCCAGATTGGATGCTAAATGCTCTACCTGACTATGAATCGCGGCCTCAACATCCACTGGAAAATCAGCGCCGACTATATGGTACAAGCTAAAAGTAACAGCACCAGCCAGCAGCTCCTTATGGTGTTCTTTTGCTGCTCCCAATACCCTGCCCGCAGCGGCAGATATTGCCTGCTTCGCCTGACCCGATTTAATGAAGCTGCCAACGCGGGTTTTCGTCTCTTCTTTTTTTGAGCCTGCCTCGCCGCCCGCAGACGAGAACTGTCCATGCTCTTCACGTGGATGATCTGCCTCCTTGAACTCATCCAGAACCGCCTGCTGCCGTTTGGCGCGCATCCGGTCTCTTCTGGTGGCACCGCCTGAATTGATGTACTTGTTGGTCTCAACAGATTGCTTTGCAGCGCCGCCGGTAGTGCCGCCATTCGCATAAGCAATATTGATCGCACGCGATACTTCAGGTGCTTTATCAGGAGGAAACTTGATAGTATCCCGAAGCTCGGACTTGGTAGACGCGCTGGCGTTGTAGCTATCCTGTGCTTCGTTCAACGAATCCTCATCCAACAAACTCTCAATAGTCGCCGAGAGTCCTGGATGCAGCGGTTCGGGAGGCTTGCTCAACGGCGCCCAGCACCAGCTGTCATGCTCGTCGCTTAATTCGGGAATGAACTGCTTCTGGGAAACCGTAGCGTAGGTCGTAAAGCTATCGTTTATATCGACTTGCTTAACCTCGTCTTGCGGCGTCCATCCCGTCTCTTCGCACGTTTCCCTGATCGCAGCCGCATCGGGCGTCTCATCGCCCTCTACTCCTCCAGCCGGGATGCCCCATTCTCCGCCGCGCTCCGGCACGTAACGCAGAAACAACGCATCGCCATTGGGTGTTATAATCAGCAGCCCCGCAGCCCGAGAAAGAGCGTCTACCGCCGGCTTCTTAACCAACGGTAGAGCCGAGTTGGGGGAGGAACTAAGAGCAGGCTGCATTATCAAGCAGCGGTAAGTGCGTACGCTTCTGCACGTCCAACCATATTCATTGCCGAACAACTATCGAACGATGCTGACGAAGTTCCTATACCTATACCGCTGCCGCAATAAGTAGGATAAGTAAATATAGGCTGCGTATATATATAAGGTCCAACATGCGGCCACCAGCGATCAACGTAAACACGCTCTGTAACAGGCTTACCGTCAATTTCTCCAACACGCTCTTTGATTCGTGTCCACTGAGCCTTAGTCGGAACACCGGAAAAAGCTTCCGTAAAGCCATCGAACCAAGCCTTGAACTCACTCGGTGTCATAAAACTATCTCCTTTTGTTCTTCATGATACACCCGATATACCCTTAACCTTCGAAAGGGCAGCGGCCTTATTACGCGCATTATGCACCGTTGCTTTCAGCACGTCCAGGAACAGCTCAAGCTCTCCGATCATGATCGGAATATCCTCATTCCGATCTATAGCATAGCAATGAAACCAGTCATCGCCGCTCTTGTCATGAGATATTCCAATCAAAACACCATCGGTAACGGCGCCGATCTTCGCTTTCGCAAGCATCGTTTCCAAACCCTTGATCAGATCCTGATTAGGCTGCGGCCCCTTCGGCATTATGATTTCCATGCTTTCCTCTTATGTCGGCGCTACGGATGGAAAATGAGACCACAATTCCAACTGGCGTCCTGTTGTCGTGGTGACCAAAGCCGACAACCAATAAATGATTCCTGGAGCAGGCGGCTGCGATATGGTCTGCGATACAATTGTTCCAAGCACTCCCGGCGGCCCCACCAGTCGCGAATAGGGTGCCGGATCGTTCCCAAAAGTAACGCCAATCGAAAACGCAGCGGTAACGATGCCCTCGCCTGAATTGAGATCATTAATGAAGTTCAGCGAGAACACATCGGTCTCGACAACATCAAGGGGATCCCAATCTTGCCCCGCATACATAGCTCAATCATCCAAATACGAAGGTCTGCTATGGCGCTCCCGCAAATCCTTCTCACGATCAAGTCCAGCATTGATTGCAACCTCGACACCGGCATCGGTCAGCCAAGCAAAACCGAATCTATGTGTTACCAAGCCAAGATGACAAAGTTTATTACGAGCCCGTTTTGATGGAATATTCCCGTCCCATGTCGGACCGTGAAAAAACAGACATCGCATGACATCGCGTATTGCACTGGAGGATGTATCGATCGGCAGATTCAAAGCCATTGTTAAGCTCCCAATCAATTATACCTAATTGTGCGCGGGTTCTTGTTGACCAGAGTACGGATACGAATCTTGACGTTGGACAATATGCGTGCCTGATTCGGGAATGGTCCGGCTGTTTGCCAAC
>Ga0210403_10001239_pt1 | contig 24622 bp, 24 predicted proteins | sample IncBWC19MmetaG_FD_150863 | JGI IMG/M metagenome (GOLD analysis project Ga0210403, IMG submission 150863) | Forest soil microbial communities from Barre Woods Harvard Forest LTER site, Petersham, Massachusetts, United States - Inc-BW-C-19-M | ecosystem: Environmental > Terrestrial > Soil >... | reverse complement strand
CCCTTGTGGAAGCCGGCGCGTTCAAGCAGCCAGGCGGCGGGCAGTTTGGTAAGGCCTCCGGGCGCGGGCCAGTGGGGGACGGCGGCGGGGTCAAGCTCGAGGGCGGCGGCGACGCGGGGCAGGGCGTCGGCGGGCACGACGGGGTTTTTGAAGAAGGATCCGGCACTGCGGCAGTCAGGCTCTCCCTCGACCAGGAGCATGCCTTTGCGGTGGCGGATGGCGCGGACGGCGTGGTAAACGTCGAGCGGAGTGGGTGGAGTAGAGGCTGCGGCGAAGTGCTGCTTGAGGTCGGCGTAGCCGAGGTTGGGGGTGGCGCCGGGGTCGAGGCGGAAGGTGACGCTGGTGACGGCGTAGCGGCCGCGGTCGGTGGAGTTGAAACGGCTGTGACGGTAGCTGAAATGGCAGTCGGCGGCGGAGAGGGTGACGAACTCGAGGGCTTGGAGGTCGAGGGCACGGACCTGGGTGATGGTGCCGGCGACCTCCTGGCCGTACGCGCCGACGTTCTGTACCGGGGTTCCGCCGACCTGGCCGGGGATGCCGGCGAGGCACTCGATGCCGGCGATTCCCTGCTGGCAGACAGAGAGGACGAAGGCGTCCCAGTCGTTGCCGGCGGGGACGGTGTAGTCGATGGGGTTGCCGAGCTGGGGTTCGATTACGTCCGGCGCGCCGGTCAGTGCGATGTGGAGGACAACGCCGTCGTAGCCGAGGTCGGAGACGAGAAGGTTGCTGCCGCCGCCGAGGACGAAGAGCGGGAGATTCCGGGACTGGGCGAAGTGGACGGCCTCGAGGAGATCGTCCTCGCTGGCGATCGGGGCGAAGAAGCGGGCGGGGCCGCCGATACGAAGCGTGGTGAGCGGGGCGAGGGGGACATTCTCTTGCATCTGCACGGGTTGAGGTTACAACACGGAGGGGCGGCGGTGTTGGGCAGTGGTCAGAGTTCCGTCGAGCCGTTGAAGATAAACTCCTCGATCTGTGGGGGCGTCTGGTCGTAGTCGCTGTATCTCATCCAGGTCGGGCGGACGACGAAGTAGGCGATACCGGGCCAGGCCAGGCGTGCGGGTCCGTCGGGCCATGTCGCGTAGTAGATCTCTTGGTAGTGCTTGAGAGCTGCTCCCTCGGGCTCGAAGGCGGTTCCTTCCAACTGGGCTGTCTGTTCCCCGTCCCAACCGACGACCAGGGAGCAGGAGGGGCGTTCGACGAGGTTGGGATACTTTCTTGAAGATTTGACGGTATCGAAGACGATCTCCATTTCAGGAGTGACCGCGATGCCGATGAGGGCGGACTGCGGTGTACCCTGACGCGAGATGCTGGAGACGACTCCATAGCGATATCGTGCGAGGAAGGAGTGCAGCTCGGCTCGATTCATGAATCTTCCTCCGGCGCTGGCAATCTGAAGCGTGTGGAGACAGGATGCGCCAGCGGGTGCAGAAAGTCACACTCCGATTCGGTATGGGGCGGGGGTTTCAGCTTTCTGCCGAGGCATTCCTGAGGCGTCGCCCGAGGCTGGTATGGGACGGTCCTTGGCCCCTTCCCGCGATGACGCTGCTGTTCTTGCTGTAATTGGCGCGGGGGCGGGTTGGCCGTACAATAAAGAAGCAGAGTTAGGAAACACCAGGAGATTTTATGTACCCAGAGATGATGTTGATTCCGATGCGCGAAGAGTTGACCCGTGCGGGTCTGAAGGAGGCACGCACCGCGGCCGATGTGGATGCGGCGCTGGCCGAACCGGGAACGACCATGGTGGTGGTGAACTCGATCTGCGGCTGCGCGGCGGGCAAGATGCGGCCGGGGGTTCGTCTGGCGATGCAGCACGCGACCAAGCCGGACCATGCGGTGACGGTGTTCGCGGGTCAGGACCGGGAGGCGACCGAGAAGGCGCGCAGCTACTTTGGCGGACATCCGCCGACCTCGCCGGCGATTGCGATTCTGCGTGACGGGCAGCTGGTGTACCTGATGCAGCGTTCGGCGATCGAGACCTCTACCGCACCGGCGATTGCGCAAGAGCTGGCGCGCGCGTTTGACTCCTACTGCGCGTCGACGACGGCGTAACAACCAAGATTGACCAGCAAGACAGGCTGGCGGAGTCTGCAACAACGGGATCCTGCCAGCGCGATTTTCTCTATCAACGGCCGGAGGTCCAAATCGGGACGCTTCGGCCGTTGTGTTTTTTCGTTTTCTTGTGGTTCTGGCGGGATATGGGGGTGTGGAGACGGCTGCTCCGCGATGCATTCGTTCGCGGGTCCTCATATCGGAGATGGTGCCGCCGATAGACAGAGCGCGATGCTCGTCCAAGGCAACTGTCGAGCGTAGCGCAGTCAGGGCCGGCGGGAAGGGGCTGCGGGCTCTTGGGGCGGAGCAGGGCTGCCGATGGTCCCCGGGCGCGGATTCCACGCTAGACTGGGGACTGTGGCTCCACTGTTTCGAGGACAAATGAAGACGACTCTCTGCCGATTGGTTGCAGGCTCTGGCGTATGCGCGGCTTTTCTCTTTTCGACTTGTGATGTTTTTGCCGGCGTACCGGCACTGGGGCAGTCGGTTGCGGCCCAGATGGCAGCAGCCGAGGCGGCTCAGGCGGCGGCACCTGAACCGCCGGCGCAGCGCAGCAAGGAGCTGGCCCGGCTGTTTTCGGAGATATGGGAGGACCGGCTGAAGCACTCGCCGGAGTACGCCTCGATGCTGGGGGACAAGCGCTACAACGACCAGTTGACGGACTACTCGGTGCAGGCAGTCAATGCCGAACTGGCGCGCGGGCGAGGGTTTATCGAACGGCTGTCGACGATCGATACGACGGGGCTGCCGGACCAGGAGCAGTTGTCGGCGGAGCTGATGCTGCGGTCGCTGATCGAGGAGCAGGAGGGCGCGCGCTTCAAGGAGTGGGAGATGCCGGTGGACCAGTTCAACGGCTTCCAGGTGGCGCTGCCGCAGCTGATCGAGAACCTGACCTTCGACTCGGTGAAGGACTATGACGATTACATCGAGCGGATGAAGAAGGTGCCGACGGCCTTCTCGCAGGTGATGACCAACATGCAACTGGGGATGGACGAGGGGCGGATGCCGCCGAAGTACATCCTGGAGAAGGTGCTGGCGCAGACCCAGGCTCTGGCCACGCAGAAGCCTGAGGAGAGCGCCTTCGCGGCTCCGCTGAAGAAGTTTCCTGCCACGGTGAGCGCGGCAGATCGGTCGCGCATCTCGGCCGACCTGCTGGAGGTGATCGGGGGCCAGGTGCTGCCCTCCTACCAGCGCTTTGCGAAGTTCCTGGTGGCGCAGTACATCCCCAAGGGACGAACGGAGCCGGGCGTGTGGGCGCTGCCCGATGGCGGTGCCTACTATGCGTTCCGCATCCGGCAGAGCACGACGCTGAACAAGACGGCGGCGGAGATTCACCAGATCGGGCTGGACGAGGTGAAGAGCGACGAGCAGCAGATGCTGGCCATCGTGCATAAGCTCGGCTATGCGGATCTGAAGACCTTCGCGGCGGCGCTGAAGGCGAATCCGAAGGAGCATCCGCAGTCGCGGGAGCAGCTGCTGGACGCCTATCGCGGGTACATCGGGCAGATGAAGGCGAAGCTGCCAAATCTGTTTGACCGGCTGCCGAAGGCTCCGCTCGAGGTGACGGCGGTGCCTGACTACATGGCGAAGGACCAGGCAGCGGCATACTACAACCAGGGCACGCCGGACGGCAGCCGCCCGGGGCGGGTGTACATCAATCTCTACAACCTGCCGGAGCGATCGCTGGCCGATGTAGAGGCGGTGGCGTACCACGAGGGGATTCCGGGACACCATCTGCAGATCTCGATTGCGCAGGAGCTGACCGGGCTGCCGGAGTTCCGCAAGCAGTCCTACTACACGGCGTACACCGAGGGCTGGGCGCTGTACAGCGAGCGGCTGGGCAAGGAGATCGGCTTCTATCAGGATCCGTACAGCGACTATGGGCGGCTCGAGGCGGATATGTGGCGGTCGATCCGGCTGGTGGTGGATACGGGCGTGCACTCGCAGCACTGGACGCGGCAGCAGATGGTGGACTACTTCCACGAGCACTCGGCGATCGATGAGACCAACATTCAGAGTGAGGTCGACCGCTACATTGCGTGGCCGGGGCAGGCTCTCGGATACAAGATGGGACAGCTGAAGCTGCTGGAGCTGCGCAAGCGGGCGCAGACCGCGCTCGGGGCGAAGTTCGACATCAGAGCGTTTCACGATGTGATTCTCGACTCGGGCGCTCTGCCGCTGGATGTACTGGACCGGCGGGTGGATGCGTGGATCACGGCGCAGCAGGCTGCGGGCCCCGCCAAGTAGACCAACGAGTAGATCGGGGAAAACCAGACCGGCGGCGCCGGTCTGGTAGCCTGTTGGCATGAGTATCGAGATGCTTGAGGTGAAGGCTCCGGCGCTGAGCGGGCTGCGGGTTGCGGTGCTGGGCGCGGGTAAGATGGGCGGCATCCTGCTGCAGGCGTTTCTGAAAAACAACCTGCTGGCGGCCGAGCAGATCGTGGCTACGGTGCAGCATCCGGAGCGGGCGCTGGCGCTGTCGGCGCAGTTTGGGGTCGAGGTGACGACGGACAACCTGGCGGCGGCCAAGGGCGCAGACGTCATCCTTGTGGGCGTGAAGCCGATCCAGGTTCCGGCGCTGATCGAGGAGATCAAGCCGGCGCTGATGTCGGACACGCTGGTGGTGTCGTTCGCGGCGTCGGTGAAGACGCGCAGCATTGAGGACATCGCTGGCGCGGAGACGGCGGTGATACGGGCCATGCCCAACACGCCAGCGATGCTGGCGGCCGGGGTGACGGCGCTGTGTGCGGGACGGTATGTCTCCGAGGCGCAGATGGCGGTGGCGCAGAAGATCTTTCACACCGTCGGACGAACCGTCGTGGTCGACGAGAAGCACATGGACGCGGTAACCGGGCTGTCGGGCTCAGGGCCGGCGTTTCTCTATATTGTGATCGAGGCTCTGGCCGAGGCGGGGGTAAACGTCGGGCTGCCGCGCGATGTGGCTACGCTGCTGGCTGCGCAGACGACCTATGGCGCGGCGCGGATGGTGCTCGAGACCGGATATCATCCGGCGCTTCTGAAGGACGCGGTGACGACGCCGGCGGGATGCACGGTGGACGGGATTCTGGAGCTGGAAGAGGGTGGGTTGCGGGTGACGCTGATCAAGGCGGTCAAGCGCGCGACCCAGCGGGCGAAGGAGCTGGCGGCGGGATAGGCAGGCTGGTGCTGAGGGAGTTCCCAGGTCTCAGAAGCGAGACCTGGGGCACCCGTTTATTGTGCGTGCTTGGAGGGGTCGGCCAGCGCTGAGCTGGAGTTCTCCTGGTGGGCGACCTTGGGGAAGTATCCGCTGCGGGTGCGCACCTGGAGTTTGCCGTAGCCCTTGGCCTTGGCCTCCACGTGCACCTGACGGTAGCCGGCGTTGCCGCCTCCGGGAGGATTGGTGGAGCGGTAGGCGATGGTGTACTGGGTACGGATGTCCTGGGCGACCTCGGCGGCGATCGCGTCCACCTCTTTGATGTTCTTGGGGAAGTAGGCCACGCCGCCGGTCTGTTCGGCGAGCGCTTCGAGCACGCGCCGCGCATGCCGCGCCTCGCTCTTGTCGGTGTCGCTGCCGAAGAGCAGGCCGACGCAGTAGATGGTGGGTCCGTCGAGGTCCTGGATGCGGCGGATCGCGGTTTCCAGGGTGGCGCTCGAGGCGTTGTCCTCACCGTCGGTGATGAGCAGCAGCACCTGTTTGGGGTGCTTGGCGTTCTTGGCCAAGTAGTCGGCCGAGGCGTCCAGGGCGTCGTAGATGGCCGTCCCTCCGCTCGACTTAATATAGTTGAGCCCCTGCTGCAGCTTGTTCACGTCCGAGGTGAAGTCCTGGTCGATGAAGGCCTCCCAGGAGAAGTCCACGAGGAAGGCCTCATCCTGCGGGTTGGAGAGCTTGATCAGATCGAGCGAGGCCTGGTTGACCGCGTTGCGCTTGTCGTACATCGATCCCGAGCTGTCGATGAGGATGCCCAGCGAAACAGGCAGATCCTCGTGGCGGAAGAAATTGATCGTCTGGGGAACACCATCTTCGTAGATGTGGAAGGCATCCTCGGGCAGGTCGAGCACCGAGCGGCCGCCCTCGAGGACGGTGGCGTTGAGGCGGACCTCATAGGCGTCCTCGCGCAGGGTGAACTTGCCGCCGGGTCCCTTGGTGGCGGTCCCCTCCGAAGGCGGGGGCGCTTGCTGGGGGGATGGCGCCGTGGGCGCGGCCTGGGGATCGGGCGAGACGACCGGATCGCGGTCCACGGATAACGGGGGCGCGGCAGGCACTGAGGGGGTGGCGTGACTACCGGGCGACTGGCTCGGAGCCTGGGCCGCGGGAGATTGGGCAGAAAGCGTCTGGGGAGTTAGAAGTGCGTGGCCCAGCGCCGCCATCCCGGTGAGAAGTGTGGGGAGGGTGATGCGGGCGATGGCCTTGAGGAGAGCGTTTCGATCCAGCAATGTGGCGGCGGCACGGTTGATCTTCCGTGCTACTGGCGATCCTGAATCCTTACTGCGAAGGTGCATAGTACCCCTGTCGATAATGAACGTCCAAGTTCGGCAAACCAGGCGGCGGGAGCAGCCGTACCTTCAATTTACGCCAGTTTCCGTCGTGCTTCACCTCCGAAGGACGGTAACCAATCACATATTCGTTGCGCAGCTCGGCGCTGATACGGCTGGCGATATCTCCCATGTCGCCCACCTCGGAGACGCGGAAGAGGCGGCCGCCGGACATCTCGCAGATCTCGCTGAGCAGGATGGGCCCGGTCTGCTCCTCGATGGTGGGCGCGTAGGCGTCGAAGATGCCGATGGCGTAGATCTGGACGTCGCTCTCGCGCACCACGCGACGGAGTTCGTTCTCCGAGTAGCGGCTGCGGTTGTCGCCTCCGTCGGAGATGATGAGCAGCGCCTTGCGCTCGTACTTGGCCATCTTGAGCTTGTTGACCCCCAGGTAGACGGCATCGATCAGGGCGGTGCGGTTTTCGGGCTTCAACATGACCATTCGCGCCTCGACATCGTCCACGTCCGAGGTGTAGTCGACGACAACGGCCGGACGGTCGTTGAATCCGATGACGAAGAACTCATCCTGGGGATTGGAGGTGCGCATGAACTCGCTCAACGCCTTGCGGGCGCGGCCGAACTTCGAGGTCATGCTGCCGCTGAGGTCGAAAACGATGCCGATGGTGACCGGCTGGTCCTCGGTCGAAAAGGTCTTGATGGTCTGCCCGGTGTTGTTGTCGAAGATGGCGAAGTTCTCTTTTTCCAGGCCGGTCACCAGCCGGTTCATGGGGTCGGTGACGGTCATGGGGACGAGCACCAGATTGACGTCCATGCGTATGGGGGCGGTCCGGCGCCCGGCACCCGCCGGCGGAGAGGTACCCTCGGCCGGAGCGGCGGGGGGAGTGGGTGCCTTGGCGGCCGTGCCGATGGGGGTGTTGGGATCGCTGAGCGGATTCTCCTGGGCGCGGCAATGGCCGAGGCCGAGTAGCGCGAAAAGAACGAACATCAGTACGGCCGGAATCCCTGGGAGCGCAATGGCCGGCGATAGCCTCAAACGCCGGCCCTCCACCTGTCGATCACTCACATTATCCTGACACCGCATACAGAACCCACTTTCTAACCCAGTCGCTCCAGCCCATTCCAAGAACCTGCGTCTCGCGGCCGTAGGCTCGTTTGCCCGTCAGGCAAGAGGACGCTCTGGTTGCGGCTTCGGTTGTATGCCCGAGCACAGGTCAAGCCGCAAAATCTGGAAACGTTCATTGAATTGAGATCACTGGAAACGACGTGAAAGCCTTGCATTCTGGGTCCGTCTCCTCCTATGTCGGCAATGCCTCCGGATGGAACAATGCAACACAATACACCCTGTGCGGCGTGTTTCGTTATGACACTCGATAGGGTCGGATTGACGGAGCAGAACCGTCGGACTGAGCTGTGATCCCGGCCAGCTCTGAGCTCCGCCGATGGCCGCGCTTGTCCCCCTAGTTGGCGGATCTATCGTCGACCGCCCTGATCCGGCCGCCAGTCGCCCCGATCTCTCCGCCAACGGACCTGGACCCCGTACAATCGAAGAATCATTTGTTTGGAGCAAAGACGAACATGGCTCGCATCTATCCTTTTCGCGCCCTACGCTACAACCCCGCGCTGGTCGACCTGCAAGACGTGGTCACGCAGCCCTACGATAAGATCTCCCCGGCGATGCAACAGCGCTACTACGAGGCCAGCCCGTATAACCTGATCCGCGTGATCCTGGGCAAGGCGGAGCCCGGCGATAACGAGCAGGCGAACGTCTACACCCGGGCGTCGGAGTACCTGAAGGAGTGGCGCAAAAAGAATGTTCTGGCCGAAGAGACCGAGCCGGCGCTCTATGGCTACTCCCAGACCTACACCGTGCCGCATACCGGCGGAGCGACGGGAAAACCGGAGGTGCGCGAGCGGCGCGGCTTCATCGCGCTCGGCCACCTGTATGACTACGCCGACAAGGTGGTGTACCGGCACGAACTGACCCACGCCAAGGCGAAGTCTGACCGCATGAGTCTGTTCAAGGCGACGCGGACCTACTGCGAGCAGATCTACATGCTTTACTCGGACCCGGCGTTCACCGCCGAGCGGCTGATCTTCGGTTCGGGCGGGGAGAGCGCGCCTGCCGACCTGGCGATCACGGACGAGTACGGTGTGGTACACCGCGTCTGGAAGCTAACCGATCCGGCGCTGATCAACCTGATCCTGACCGCGATGGCGGACAAGAAGCTGATCATCGCCGACGGACACCATCGCTACGAGACCAGCGTGGCCTACGCGAAGGAGCGCTCGGCGCAGCTGCGGCTGCCGCTGAACCAGCCGGCCGACGAGGATGAGAAGCTGAGCCCCAGCCATCTGCCCGCGCCGCCCTTCCCGGAGGCGGCGATGATGATGACCTTCGTCAACATGGACTCGCCCGGCATCACCATCCTGCCGACCCACCGCGTTCTGTTCGGCCTGAAGGACTTCAAGACCAAGGCGTTCCTGGACCGCGCGGAGAGGTACTTCACGATTCAGCCGCTGGTGGAGCCGAATCTGGAGGAGCTGGTTGCGTCCGAACAGGTGGCGTTTATCGCCGTCACCGAGGATGGAATTCACCTGCTGACGGCGAAGCCGGAGGCGATCGCCGCCGAATTGACCCTCCTGTCACCGCGCCAGGCGGAGCTCGACGTGGTGCAGCTGCACAGCATCCTGATCGAAAAGGTCCTGGGGCTGACAGCGGAGGAGATCCGTCAGGGGCAGCATCTGCGCTACGTGCGCGAGGCCGAGGACGCGGTCGCCGAGGTGAAGCGCGGCGAGGCGGATCTGGCGTTGCTGATCCGGCCGGTGACGCTCGACCAGCTGCGCGATATCTCGCTGTCGGGGGACGTGATGCCACAGAAATCGACCGACTTCTACCCGAAGCTGCTGAGCGGGTTGGCGATCTACGCGCTCGATTAGGCGAATCAGGCACTTGATTCGCCCGGCCACAACCATTGCCCCTGCTCCCATGGGGTGCGTACCCGCTTCGCGCAGCGCACTCCCTGGGACGGCCTGCTCGGCATGCATCCGTCGCAGCGGTTCGGCTGATCCCCGGCTAAACTGATTTTGAGCGGCCAGACTACACTCGCCGCGATGCTACCGAGACGCTCTTGACCCCACACCGCAGTTCAAACCGCATCCCGGTTCCGGGACTATCAGGACGCCGCCCGCTGCTCGCCTGGGCGGCGCTGCTGACGCTCGTGGTGCTTGCGATCCCAGGCGCGCCGGCGCAGACCGGCTTCAACCGCGATCTGATCGTGCTCGATCCAGCCCACGGCGGCGCGAACATGGGAGCGCAGATCGCCGATCATGTACTGGAGAAGGACATCACTTTGGCGATGGCGCTACGACTGCGGTCGCTGCTGGCGGCGCGAGGGTTTACGGTAGTGCTGACGCGCGACGGCGACGCGGCGCTGTCGACCGACCAGCGGGCGGAGCTCGCGAACCGCGCCCATGCGGTCGCCTGCCTGGTGCTGCATGCGAGCGCCAGCGGCAGCGGCGTACATCTGGCCACCTCGACGCTCAACAACGTCACTCCCAACCCGGGCGCGCCGGTGCGCTGGGATGAGGCGCAGGCGGCCTTTCTGACGCAAAGCGAACGGTTGGCCGACCAGATCGCCACCGCCCTGAACCGCTCTCAGCTCCCGCTGGTGGTGGACCGGGCGGCGCTGCGTCCGCTCGACAACCTGCAGTGTCCGGCGCTGGCGGTAGAGCTTGCGCCTCTGACCTCCGGCGTCAGCGGCGGCGGCTCAGATGCCACGCCGGTGACCGATCCGGGCTACCAGCAGCGGGTGGGAGAGGCGATCGCGGGAGCGCTGATTCTCTGGCGCACTCAGGCGCGTCCACCTGTGATGGCGCCCGCGCGCGGAGCTTCCACAGCAGTTCAGGATGGTCAGCCGGCAGGAGCGACGCCATGATTCCCCGCTACCAGAAGATTCTGTTCGGAACTCTCATGGGCGGCATCATCCTGATGGCGGTCATTCTGTTTTACGAGCACAAGCGCGCCCAGGACCGGCTGGCTGCGGCGAACGACGCGACTCCGATCGCGGCTCCGGTCGACAGCTCCACCGAGTCCATCGCCCTCGACCTGGCGAACGACAGCGACGGCGCAATCGCCGCCCAGCAGCGCCAGCTGGCGCTGCCGCAAGAGCCGTCGGTCCGCGCCCGCGCGCTGCTGGAGCGGCTGCTGGCCGAGTATGCGCTGCCCCAGTCGACGCATCCGCTGAGCAGCGGTGCCGCCGTGGACGATGTCTTTCTGCTGAAGCTCCCTCTCACATCTCCCGAATCACCCGCCGCTCGGCCAAAGGAGAGTGGAGAGCTGGCAGTCATCAACCTGCGCGGCAGCTTCGTCGACAAACATCCCTCGGGTGTCGAGGTGGAGACGCTGACTATCCTCTCGATGCTCGGCACCCTGCACGCGAACTTCCCGGAGATTACCGAGGTTCGCTTCCTAGTCGACGGGCAGCCGCATGACACGCTGGCGGGCCACGCGGGCCTCCTCCGCGTCTACCCGGTGAACGATACCACCCGAGGCCCCCAGACGGGGGCGTCCAGCTTCGGAGATCCGCAATGACTGAATTAAGAACGAAGAAAGACCATCCCGCAGCGCCGATCACCGCGCCCAGGCTGAGCGCCGAGCCGATCACCGCCGCCCCCATCCGGACGGCATCCATTACCGCGCCGGTCTCCGAAGCGCATGGCACCAATGGGGAACCCGGCGGTGCTCGTCCTGGACTCACCCTGGGCGTCTTCGATTCGGGCTTCGGCGGCTTGACGGTGCTGCGCGAGCTTCTTCCCCTTCTTCCGGGATCGCGTTCGATCTACCTTGGCGACACGGCGCGGCTGCCCTATGGGTCGAAGTCGCGCGAGACCATCAGCCGCTATGCGCTGTCGAGCGGGCGCTTCCTTCAGGACCAGGGAGCGGACCTGCTCGTCATCGCCTGCAACACGGCCACCGCGCTGGCGCTCGACGACCTGAAGCGGGAGCTGCCCATCCCAGTGATCGGGGTGGTCGAACCGGGAGCGGAGGCCGCCCGGGCGAGCCGCGTGGACGCGAGCGTTCTGGTGCTGGCGACCAACGCAACGGTGCAGTCGCGGGCGTACACGCGGGCGCTCGAGGCGCTGGGCCTAAACGCCTACGAGATGGCCTGCCCGCTGCTGGTGCCGCTGGTCGAAGAGGGATGGATCGAGCACCCGGTCACCGACGAAGTGCTGCGGATCTATCTGGAGCAGGCGCTGACGGCGGCTCCCAGCACCGACACGCTGCTGCTCGGCTGCACGCACTACCCGCTGCTCGAACCGGCCATCCGGCGCACGCTGGAGCGGCTCGGGCACACGCTCACGATCATCGATTCGGCCCATGCCACCGCTCACGCTACCGCGCGGCTGATGGCGAAGCACTTCCCCGCCCTTCAAGCTGCAACCCCGGCCAACGGGACGAACTCAACCTGCACGTTTTACGCGACCGATTCGGTCGAGAAGTTTCAACGTTTGGGATCGCACTTCCTCGGCCGGCCGCTCGACAGAGTGAATCTGATCGACCTCGGCGGCTGATTGAAGGCTCGACCGCAGCGCTCCCAAGCCTGACACATACCTAACCCTTTACGGAGACGAGAGACCATGCCTTACCTGCTGAAGACTGAACCGAACAAATATTCCTACGACGACCTCGAGCGCGACGGCGAGACCACCTGGGACGGCATCGCCAATAACCAGGCCCTGCTCTATCTGCGCAACATGAAGAAGGGCGAGAAGCTGGTGATCTATCACTCCAACATTGGCAAGGCTGCCATTGGCACTGCGACCGTGGTGAGCGTCGATGCCAGCGACCCGAAGAACCCGAACGTGCGCATCAAGCCGGTCAAGCGATTCAAGACGGAAAAGCCGCTCGATCAAATCCGCGCCGCCGGCGTGTTCCAGGACTCCATCATGTTCCGCCAGTTCCGGCTTTCGGTGGTTCCGCTGACCGAGGAGCAGTACGACTGGCTGACGCTGCCGAGCAAGGCCTGAGCTCGCGCAGAGGGCTTCTCGAGCCGCCTCGAAGCTCTCGCGCACACGTAACTGCTATCCTTACGATTGGTATTGACGCGCCTGGCCGCGTCACGGCAATGGAGGAAACACCGCACAATGATCGATATGAAGGGCAAAGTGGCCGTGGTCTTCGGCCTCGCCAATAAACGGAGCATCGCCTGGGCCATCGCGCAGAAGCTCTCCGAGGCTGGAGCCTCGCTCGCCATCTGCTACCAGAACGAGCGCCTGCAGCGCGACGCTGACGAACTGGCCGCCGAGCTTCCCGACGCCAAGACCTTCCGCTGCGACGTCGCCTCAGACTCCGACATCGAGCAGGTCTTCGAGCAGCTGAAGGCCACCTACGGCAAGCTCGACGTCCTGGTGCACTCGATTGGCTTCGCGCCCAACATCAAGAACACCGTTCTGCAGACCGCGCGCGAGGACTTTCGCGTCGCGCACGATGTCAGCGCCTATTCGCTGATCGCGCTGGCGCGGGCCGCCGAGCCCCTGATGGCCGAGGGCAGCTCCATCCTCACGCTGACCTACTACGGCTCGGAGAAGGTGTTTCCGAACTACAACATCATGGGCGTGGCCAAGGCCGCGCTCGAGGCCGCAGTGCGCTACCTCGCCGCCGATCTGGGAGCGAAGAAGATTCGCGTGAACGCCATCTCCGCCGGGCCCATCAAAACGCTGGCCGCGCGCGGCATCAGCGACTTCACCATGATCCTCAACGCGGTCGAGGAGCGCGCTCCGCTGCACCGCAACGTGGACGCGCTCGAGGTCGGCAAGACCGCCCTCTTCCTCAGCTCGGATCTCGCCAGCGGGATCACCGGGGAGATCACCTTCGTCGACTGCGGCTACAACGTCGTCGGCCTCTAACTCTTCGCACGCACGACTCCATCCTTTTATTTTCAGGCGGGGAAGATTGGCAACCGCTGCCGCTTCCCCGCTTCTGCATCCAATCGTTTCAACAACTGCATTCGTACTTTACTCAAGGGATCCCCGATGCCGCTCTACGATTTGCTCCTCCCAGAATTCGATGATGAGATCAAGAAGACCCGCAACGTTCTCGAGCGCCTGCCCGAGGATCGGCCCGACTACAAGCCGCACGACAAGTCGATGACGCTGACCAAACTGGCGAATCACACGGCCGAGCTGCCCGGTTTTCTGTCCATGATGCTGACCACGGACAGCATCGACGTGATGAATCCCAGCGTCCCCCGCCCTGCGGCTCCGGCGACCGGCCAGGATCGTCTGGCCAACTTCGATCTACTGGCCGCTAACGCGCGCGCCCAGCTGGCTGGCACCGCTGACCGCGCGATGCACGAGAACTGGAAGCTCTCCGCGGGCGAGCGCGTGATCTTCAACGGCTCCCGCTACCACGCGCTGCGCTCGATGTTCCTCAACCACCTGGTCCACCACCGCGCGCAGCTGAGCGTGTACCTGCGGATGAATGACATCGCCGTGCCCTCCATCTACGGGCCCTCGGCGGACGAGAAGTAGACGAACCAAGATCAAATCCTGCGAAACAGCCTTTCAAGCGGGGGGCTGTTTCGCGGGCTCCCCCCTCCGGTCAAAAGTACCCAGAGTCTTCCAAACAAATGGCTTAAGTCCAAATCAAGTCCTGATACTCGGCGACAGAATAGCGACAGACGAGCGGCCCTTGGTTATCTGCGCTGTTGGGACAAAATACACATATGCGCTTCCCCATCGTCGGCTCCTCAAGCATCGACGCAACCTCTTGGAACGCTCTCCGTTAACACCTGTCAGAGAAAATTGCGACGGTATCCGACAGGCGCGTCGCTAGCGCACGAAGACGACACCATTCTTCATCACAAAGGCGACCTTGGTGACCACGGAGATGTCCTCGACCGGGTTGCCGGGGACTGCGATCACGTCGGCGAAGTAGCCCGGCTTCAACTCGCCGATCTGGCCCTCCCAGCCGAGCAGCCGGGCGCCGTTGAGCAGGTCGGCCTGCAGCACGGCGAGCGGCTTCATGCCGTACCGGACCATCAGCTCGAGTTCGCGCGCCTGGGTGCCGTGGGGAAAGGGGCCGACGTCGCTGCCGACCGCCATGGGCACCCCGGCGGCCAGCTGCTTCTTGAACTCGGCGGCGTGGAAGGCCTGCTGGGCGCGCTCGTGCGCGGCGTGTTCCGGGTTGGCGGCGTGGTCGGCGAAGTACTCGGCGATGGCGAAGGTGGGCACGGCGTAGATCTGTCTGGCCTTCATCGCCGCCATGGTGGCGTCGCTGAGCTGGTAGGCGTGATCGACCGAGGCCACACCGGCGGCGACCGCGAAGGCCGTGCCCGGCTCTCCGGTGGCGTGTACGGCTACGCCGCGGCCTGAGCCCACGTTGCCGCCGAGACGCTCGGCTTCTTTGACGGCCGCGGCCAGTTCGGCTTCGCTGTACTGATAGGGGGTCTGGAAGACGCCGTCGTGGAAGCTGTCCCGGCCGGTCTCGTAGATCTTGGTGAAGTCGGCTCCGCCCTTGCGCTGTTCGCGCATGACCTTCACGACCTCGTCGGAGGAGTCGGCGTAGTCGGCGTTCGAGAGCACATGCTGTGCCGGGTTGTAACCGATCGCGTCCTCGTGGCCGCCGGTCAGGTCGATGGCGTTGCAGCTGACGCGCAGGCGCGGCCCGGGGATCAGGCCGTCGTTGATGGCGTTGCGCACCGCCACATCGGCGCAGCCTGCGCCCTCGGTGCCCATGTCGCGCTCGGCGGTAAAGCCCGCGGTGAGGTCGGCCTTCGCTGCGCCGGCGGCGATCAGGGTGCGCTGGGGAACGCTCTCCTGCACGGTCTGGAGGTCCTCCGCGCCGGGGTGCAGGAAGAGGTGGACGTGGGCGTCGATTAGGCCGGGCATCAGGGTCTTGTCGCCGAGATCGATGACGGCGACGCCGTCCGGATGGGTGACGGTCGAGCCTACCTCGACGATGCGCTCGCCGCGCACCAGCAGCTCGCCCGGAGCGACGATCTTGCCGGTGGCCACATCAAGCAGCCGCGCCGCGTGCAGGACCGTCGCCTGCTTCGGGTCGGCATGTTGTGCGGCTTGAGCGGCGAGGAACAGCGGGGCGAGCGCAAGCGCGAGGGAGGCGAGGAGATTTCTCATGGTTGCAGCAGCATATCGCGAACCGCGCCTTGCTGGAGATGAACCTAGCCTCCCGCTTGCGTTAGCCGGCCTTTTCGGCCAGCTCCGCCCAGCGGGCGTAGAGGTTGTCGGCCAGCTCCTGGGCGGCCTCCATCTCGGCCAACGCGGCGGTGAGCCGGTCGGCGTCGGTCACGACGGTGGGATCGTCCATGGCCTCGCGTGCCGCCTGCAGGCGAGTCTCGGCGGCCTCGACCGCGGCCTCGATGCTGGCGTACTCACGCGCCTCCATGTAGGAGAGCTTCTTCTTGCCGCCGCTGGTGGGCGCTGTTGCGGGTGCGGAGTCGGGAACGGCCTTGCCGGCGGCTCCGGGGGCGATCGAGGGCGCGATGATGTCTTCGCCCTTGACGCCGCGCCACTGCTCCCACTGGGCGTAATCGGAGAAGCGCTCGGCGCCGCCGTTGCCGTCGAGTCCGAGGACGATGGTCGAGACGCGGTCGAGCATGTAGCGGTCGTGAGTGACCAGCACCAGGGCGCCGGTGTACTCGAGCAGGCTCTCTTCCAGTATCTCCAGGGTCGCGATGTCCAGGTCGTTGGTGGGCTCGTCGAGCAGAAGGAGGTCGGCCGGCTCGAGCATCAGCTTGGCGATGAGCACGCGGGCGCGCTCGCCTCCGCTGAGGCGCGAGACCGGCTGGTTGAGCTGCTCGCTGGTGAAGAGGAACTTGGTGGCGTAGCTGGCCACGTGGACGACGCGGCCCTGGTAGACGACCGAGTCGGAGTCGGGCGCGAGGGCGCGGCGCAGGGTTACGCCCTCGTCGAGCTCGCGGGTCTGGGAGAAGTAGACGATCTTGAGCGAGGAGGCCAGCTTGATGGCACCGGCGGAGGGCGTCAGCTCGCCGGTGAGCAGGCGCAGCAGCGTGGTCTTGCCGCTACCGTTGGGTCCGACCAGACCGACGCGCGTGCCGGAGGTGATGAGGAAGTTGAGGTTCTCGACGATGCGGCGGGCCTGCTGGCCCTCACCGAGAATGACGCTGAGGTCCTCCATCTCGACCAGGCGCTTGGTCTGGCGCTCGGTGGCGGAGAAGTCGATGCCGGCGCTGGAGGTCTGGGTGCGGGAGTTGACCTCCTTCAGCTGGCCGATGAGCTCCTGCGCGTTGTCGATGCGGGCCTTGGACTTGGTGGTGCGGGCCTTGGGACCGCGACGCAGCCACTCGGTCTCGATCTTGACGCGGTTCTTGAGCGCGTCCTGGAGCTTGGACTGGGCCTCCATGTACTGCTCCTTGCCCTCAAGGAACTTGCTGTAGGAGCCGCGCACGCGCAGCAGGCCGTCGGCGTAGACGCGGTTGAGCTCGACCATCTCGCTGGCGGTGTTCTCGAGGAAGTAGCGGTCGTGGCTGATCATGACGACGGCGGACTCAGTCTCGCTGATGAGTTGCTCGAGCCAGGCGATGCCGGCGAGGTCAAGGTGGTTGGTGGGCTCGTCGAGCAGAAGGACGTCGGGAGAGGTGACGACGGCCTCGGCGATGGCAAGGCGCTTGCGCCAGCCGCCGCTGAGCTTGGCGGCCTCGGCCTCGAGGCTGGGAAAGCCGGTGCGGCCGGAGGTCTCGCGCAGGCGGCCCTCGCGCTCGGCCTCGGGGACGTTGGCCTGTTTGAGCGCAGTCTCGAGCACGTCGCGGACGGTGAGGCCGGGAGCGAAGACGGACTCCTGGCGGACGTAGCCGACGCGGGCACGCTTGCGGATGGCGACGTCGCCGGAGTCGGCGTCCTCCTCGCCCGCGAGCACCTTGAGCAGGGTGCTCTTGCCGGCGCCGTTGGGCCCGATCAGGCCGATGTGGTCTCCATCGGAGACGGTAAACGAGATGTCGCGGAAGAGGGGAGTCGCGCCGAAGGCCTTGGTTAGCCCCTGCGCATTGAGGATCGGTGGCATTACCTCAGTTTACCGTGCTTCGTGGCTGGGGCAGAATGGCCCTGTTGCACGCTACGGCGTGGGGCCTCGCGAGAGTCGCTCCAGAAGCGGGCATTGACGCTGCCGCAGCCTCCGTTATCGTTGGCAACCAGCACCGGGCTCAACAGAGCGAGATGCACCTCGCAGTTTGGGAGATTGGCGTGGTGCAGTACGACGACGTTGGTCCGCGGGGCGGGCGCGGTTGCGTGCAACTGACCAAGCCGGAGGCTGCCCCTGCCCTCGAAGATGGATACGCCGTCGACGCGAATACCGCCATCGGAGGAGGGTGCGATCTGGATACTGCCGTTCGAGGTCTTCCACTTCCCTCTCCAGTCCTTGAGCAAAGGATGAGGATCGAAAGGGAGCATGATCAGGTCCTGGGCATGCACGTAGCGTTTGTACAGGTGAACTCCCAAAGGGCCGAGGCCGTTGCGGCTGGGATATACGAACACGATGCTCCCAGGCTTCAACGGTGTGTTCTCGGAGGGCGTGCAGCGATCGTTCTGGGTGCAGGGCGATTGCTCATCCAGATAGAGGGTGGCGCCTTCCGGTCCGAGGCGCGCCGCCCGCAGCGTTGTAAATTTGTCCTCGGACAACGGCTGAGCCGCAAATAAAGGATTCGCTAGCGCCACTGCCGCCAGCAAGAGCAAACCTCGCGTGTGAGTCCACAGACACATGCGGGCTTAGAGATGCCCAACTTTTTTCTCTGTTGCTCAGGAGCCTGGGAAAGACGCACCCGGGTAACAACCGACCTCCTGCCGATGCCCCGAGGAGAGAGGATCAACGCGTCGGCAAGACAACAATGCTGCCGCGATCAATGGCTTGCACCGCCCCAGGATTATTCCAGGTCGAAGTCGCGCAGCGGACGCTCGGTGAGCGGGCTCTCCTTGGCCTTCTTGACCGCCTCGGCGAACTTCTTGGCGAGTACGTCGTCCTTGTTCTTCTCCGCGTCGACGGACTGACGGAAGAGGCTCTCGCGGCGCTGATCGCTCTCGCGCAGGGCGCGCGCGGCCTCGCCGAAGTCCTCGAACATCTTTTTGCGCGGAGCAGAAGTGTGCGCGATGATGGCGCGCGTAACCGGGTCGATCTTCAGGATCGCCCCGCAGTCCGGACAGCTTACTTCAAAGGGTTGGTCGCTGAGTCCCATGGACGCTTACCTCAACTGCTCATTCTAAAGGGAGGCGTGCTGCCGCGTCACCACGCAGGTCCCGAGCGGCAGCGGCTTAGAGCCGGACGGCCACGTGGCCGGCGCACATACCGGCGGCCTCGGCCACCAGGCGTTCGATCAGCCCCTCGCCGTAGCGGGCGAGGTACCAGACGCCGGCGACGACGCGCTCCTGGGGGTGGCCGTCGGGAAATAGGCTCAGGGTCAAGGCGTCGGCGTGTTTGCGCAGACTCGCCTGCTTCTGCAGTTCAAAGGTGGCGGCCATGCGCCGCAGGCGGTTCATCTGGTAGCGCATCTTGGAGGCTGAGACTTCGGCCGAGCGGCCCAGGCTCGGATCCATTGCCGCCATATACTCGGTCAGCGCGGTCAACTCCGCGTCCATGGCGTTGCCCACGGCGGCGAGCTTGCGCTTGCCCTCGATCGGCATGGCGCGTGCTCCCAGCCGCCGCGCCAGCGCCTCGGGGGTGGTCATCACCTGAGACAGGTTCAACTCATGGCGTTCCATCACGTGGGACAGCGCCGGCTCGATCAGCGTGGCCGTCAGGCGCGGCAGAATCGGGGTGATGCGATCAAGGATCCGCTGGTAGAGCACGGCGCTCTGGGCGAAGTAGGCGATCTCGGCCGGTCCGCCAATGTAGGCCGCAGTGGGCAGAATAGAGTCCTGAAAGACGGGGCGCAGCAGTGCGTTGGGGCTGATGCGCTCGGGCTGCGCGTCGAGGATACCGAGCAGGTCGGCGGTGGTGTAAAGCTTGCTGCCGGCCTTCCAGACGCCCTCCGGCAGCCGTCGCAGCGCGAGCCGCTCGCCGCTCGCCTCGTCCAGCAGGAAGAGCAGCGAGGCACCCGGCTTCACCAGCACCTGCGCGTGATACTTATGGGCCTCGAGCTCGCCGGTGCGTTCCAGCAGAGCGGCCTCCAGCTCCTCCGCCCGGTCGATGGCGGTGCGCAGGGTGGAGGCGCCGAGGGCATGGAACTCGCGCCCAGAAGCGTCCATCACGATCAGACCCTGATCGGCGAAGACGCGCGCCATGAAGCGGGCAAAGGCTCCCCCGAGGGTGGGGCTGGCATCGGTTGCTGGGGAGTAAACCTCGCGGAGGTCGTCGCAGACGGGGGCATAGGCGAGCAACTCGCTGGCGCGCTCCAGCACGGCCTCCATCTCAGCTCCCAGCGCGACCCGGCCGACCGGTACCGGCACGGCGGTCTTCAAGCCTGCGGAAAGCGTCTCCAGCCCGGTTTTTCCCGGGAGCGAGACCTGATCGACCTCGGCCAGATCATGATCCTCTGTGGCCAGCCAGAAGACGGGCACGTGGTCGATGCCGGAGACGCGGGTGGCCTCGGCGGCGCGAGCGACCGCGGTCGCGGCCTTGAGCAGCGTCAAGAGCGGTCCGCCCAGCAGACCGACCTGCTGTCCGGTCACGACGGCCCGCGCTCCACGACGCAGCTTGGCCACATTCTCGAGAGCTTTGGCGCCCGCGCTGTACTCCACGCACTCGGCCTCGAGTGCGTCAGCCAGATGGTTCCTGTGCGCGGTCTCCGGTTCCGAGACACCGTCTGCCGCCACCCCAGTCCGCATCCACTCCCCGCCCAGCGGTGTTGCCCCGTACCAGGAACGCACCGCATCGTGCTCGCCCATCGCGAGATAATCACGATAGAGCTGTGTGGTGTGCGGCAGAACGGTAATCGGGTAACACTCAGCACTCATGGCGGCCAATCATCTCCTATGTCGGTTCTAGCGTGCGAACTTCCGTTGCGAGGCTTCGGTCGTCGAGCTGTTTTGTTGCAATTTCGCTGCGAATTGGGCGGATCTCGCTGGAAAATGGATTCTTACAGGCACCTGGACCTGCGCTGTCTTTGGATGCCGGCCAGGATTGTCCCGATGCAGGATGATACCGTAGCCGTATGCCAGCTCCAACCACCCCCTCCCGGTCGACCAAGCCCACAACCTCCTCCGCAGCCGCTACTTTGGGGACAAAATCGATGCACGCCAAGGCCGTGGCGGATTGTGCAAAAAGCCTTCGCGGCGCTCGGAAGGCGACTTCGGGAAAGGCTTCATCTGGGAAGGCGCGGCTGATCTCGTCGAAGCTCGCCTACAAGGGCAAGGTCTTCTCGGTCTACACCGACAAGGTAGAGGAGCCGGGCGGCTCCGTCAACGAGCGAGATGTGATCCGCCACAACGGTTCGGTCGTGATCCTGGCCATCGACGAGTCGAAGAATCCGCGCGATCCGGACGTGATCCTGGAGCGGCAGTACCGGCATGCCGCCGGGCAGTTTCTGCTGGAGCTGCCAGCCGGCCGGATCGAGCCCAATGAAGCTCCGTTGGCCGCTGCCAAGCGCGAGATGATCGAAGAAACCGGTTTTCGGGCCAAGCGCTGGACGCTGCTGACCAAGTACTTCGCCAGCCCAGGCTTTCTCGGTGAATGGATGCAGATCTATCTGGCACGGGAGATCCGCGACGGCGTGGCCCGACCGGAGGCCGATGAGCAGATCGAGATTGTGCGCATGCCGCTGTCGGAGGCCATGGCCCTGGTCGCGGCGAACAAGATTCACGATGGCAAGACGCTGATCGGCCTCTCACTCTTCACCGCGGCACGGAAGGCCGGACGGCTCTAACTCAAGCCCCAGAGAACATCCCGAATCTCCCCGCCTTCTAAGGCTGTGCGCGACTTGTACGGCCGTGCGACGTTGCCTATCGACGACGCGAGGGACTGCACCTCGGTGGGGGTGCGGCGCATCATTGCTCTCGGGTACTTGTAGTTCAAGCGACCGACGCTTATGTTGCTCTCCCGACACAGCATTGCGAAGGTGACTCATTTGTGGGCGCAGGTAATGCGCCCACAAAGCAACCGGAAAACCATCGGCGTTTCCCTCGCGTCAGAGAGTGCAATGCGACAACAAGCGCCGCAACGCGGACGCAGGAAGAGCAGAAATAGATGTCCACAAGGAGCGCAACGTGGCACAGTATAGAGGCACCGTGAAGTGGTTCAACAATGCAAAGGGATACGGCTTCCTCGGGCGGGACGGTGGAGCGGACGTCTTCGTTCACTACAGCTCGATCCAGCTCGAAGGCTATAAGAGCCTGAAGGAAGGCGACGAGGTAGAGTTCGATATCATTCAGGGATCCAAAGGCCCCCAAGCTGACCAGGTGGCACGTTTGAAAGAAGCTTGATTGAGATAGAGCGCGACCCTTCTTCCCCACAGCACAATTGGCTCTTGGCGGTGAACTTTGCACCGTCTCCGGCCACATGTGCCTCGGAGAACTTTTCCCTGGCTCGGCCAGGGATTATTTGCTGCCGCGTCCCGAGTTTCTTTATCTCCCGCGCGCTCTCCGGCACCAATTAGGATGAATGAGACCGAGGTGTTCAGCCCTGGTCTCATTCATCATCTCGCCCTGAACTGAGCTTCGGGACCGGGAGAGGAAACGGCCGGGAGGCCCATTGGACAACATCACCATCGCGCGGTTGTTGGAAGAGACGGCTGCGCTGCTCGAGATCGACGCGGCGGATCCATTTCGTATCCGGTCGTATCGCCGTGCCGCCGAAGCTGTAGAACAGCAGACCGCACAATTGGCCGCGATTGCTACTCCAGAGTCCGACCCTAAAGAGCTGCTGGCGATTCCTGGCATCGGCAAGGGCATGGCGGCGAATATTCGCGATCTGGTAGCGACCGGCACCATGCAGCTGCGCGAGGAACTGCTGCAGAAATACAAGCCGACCATGCTTGAGCTGCTGCGGCTTCCTGGCATGGGTCCGAAGACGGTGGCGCTGATCTGGTCAGCGCTGCAGATCGCCGACATCGATGCACTGGAGATCGCCGCCCGCGAGGGTCATCTCAACCAGCTCCCCCGAATGGGCGAGAAGTTCACTACCAAGCTGCTAAAGGGCATCGAGGACCACCGGCGCAACTCCAGCCGCTTCCGCATCGACCAGGCGCACGAGTATGCCACCCGCATCTCCGATCTGATTCGCGCCCTTCCCGGGATCGACGAGATCACCCCTGCCGGGTCGCTGCGGCGTGGCCGCGAGACGGTCGGCGATCTGGATCTGCTGGTCACTGGGCCGGCCTGCGAACCGGATGTGGTAGCGGCGGCGGTCGAACACGTCGCGACGCTGCCGCTGATCGACAGGCTGCTGGCTAAGGGGCAGAACAAGGTCAGCTTCACCCTGCGCAACAACCTGCAGGTGGATGTGCGGCTGCTACCGCGCGCGAGCTACGGAGCTGCGCTGCAGTACTTTACTGGCTCGAAGATGCATAACGTGGCGTTACGACAGCGGGCCATCAAGCGCGGCCTGACGCTGAGCGAGTACGCCCTGCTCCGGCTTGAAGACAATGTGATCGTCGCCGCCGCCAGCGAGGCGGATATCTATCGCGCCCTCGATCTCGACTACATCGCGCCTGAACTTCGCGAAAACTGCGGCGAACTGGAGGCAGCTGCCGAACAGACGCTTCCTCAGCTGATCACGCTGGCAGATATCCGCGGCGACCTGCACATGCACACCGACGCGACCGACGGTCGCGACACCATCCGGCAGATGGCCGAGGCGGCGTTGGCGCGCGGACTGAGCTACATCGCGATCACCGATCACTCCAAGAACCTGGCGATGACTAACGGCCTGGACGACGCTCGCGCGCTCGCGCACATTCAGCGCATTCGCGAAGTGGACGCGGAGATGGAGGGAAGGATTCGCGTCCTCCCCGGCATCGAGGTCGACATTCTCGCTGATGGGGCGCTCGATCTGGACGACTCGACCCTGGCGCAGATGGACGTCGTCGTCGCCAGCGTGCACAGCCGCTTCGATCAACCCATTGAGCAGATGACGGAGCGGGTTCTGCGCGCCCTGGAGAATCCTCACACCCGTATACTCGGCCATCCCACCGGGCGCAAGGTGCTCCAGCGCGATGCCTATGCGCTGAATATGGATGTGATTTTGAGGCGAGCCGCCGGGTTGGGGGTCGCCGTGGAACACAACGCTAGCCCCGCGCGCGCCGACCTCAACGAACTGCACCTAAGGCTGGCGAAGCAGCACGGCTGCAAGATCGTGGTCGACACCGACGCGCACTCCACCGAGGAGCTCGACCAGATGCGCTTCGGCATTACCCAGCTCCGGCGCGCCTGGCTCAGCCCCGCTGACATCCTCAACACGCTGCCCACCTCCGAGACACTGCTGGCGGCGCTTCGCCCTAAACCCTGAGTGATAAAACCGACCGCGTCACCACCGGCCGGTTTAGTGTTCGAAGGCTCTACTCAGAGAGCCGCAACAACCCAGCCACCGAGATGTCTTCATCGACATCGGGCCAGTAAATTCCCTGTCCGCGCCCGATGAGCCGCCAGTTGTTCCGCTGCTCAGGCGTCGCATCCCGCAGCCGTGGAAACCACTCTAGCGGCGCTGCCAGCTCGCGTCCATCCGCCAGCGTGATCGGAAGCATTCCTGCATCGACGGCCATGCCGACAGCACTAGGATCAAGCTCAACCGGCGAAGTGCTCATGCCATGCCTCTAGAAACCGTCCGCGATGCCTCTCCACGAGCACCGAACCTGCGTCAACTCGTGAGATCGAAACCCGTGGCTCGATACCAGCCGCACCGGGTCTAACCAGGATTTTGCCACCTTTTCGTCATACTCGACGTGGATGTGCGCCGGCTCCGCGTTCTCATGGCTATAGAAGGAGAACCGGTACGGACCGATACGGGCGACTGTCGGCATTGGGCCAGCCTACTCCGAAATCAGGCGATCACCGGACAACTTCCGTCCCCCAAACGCGTTATCCTAGAATCCGTGGCTACCTCCGCGACCTCCGAGACTCCAGCCGAACTGCTCGCTCCGGCGAAGGCCGTTCCCTCTCTGCTCGCCGACTACGCCACCCTGTTCAAGCTCCGCCTCTCCAC
>Ga0210403_10001238_pt1 | contig 24628 bp, 24 predicted proteins | sample IncBWC19MmetaG_FD_150863 | JGI IMG/M metagenome (GOLD analysis project Ga0210403, IMG submission 150863) | Forest soil microbial communities from Barre Woods Harvard Forest LTER site, Petersham, Massachusetts, United States - Inc-BW-C-19-M | ecosystem: Environmental > Terrestrial > Soil >... | reverse complement strand
ATCTCGTAACGTGGTAAAAATTCAGCTGATTAGATTGGGAAGCTGCCGTTCTGCCATTGAACTACGCCCGCAAATCGAAGACTTGGCGGAGGGAGACAGCCGTCGGCGTGGCCACGGCAGCCTCCCCTCAATATCCTTATACTGATCTTTCGATGGAGTGCCAGCGCCAAGGCATCTCGCGATAGTCAGCCGCGCCGCGACCATGGGCGAGCGCGGCGCGCCAGCGGGTTACGCTGACACGCCGCGCTCGGCAGGCGGGGCCGCTGCGGGGCCGCTCAACAGCCGCGGCAAATGGTGAGCTTGCGGTCCACCGCCCTGTCCTCCTCGCCGATCGTCTCGAGATCGCTGGGGTTTTCCGACGGGACGTCCTTTAGACTTGGCTGGCGATGGCCGATCGGTGCGCGGGCGGCCAGTCTGACGTCGGGCGGCAACAATGAGGCCACCGGTGCGGTTCTTGCAAGGGATGGCGATCTCGCCGTTCCGATCGCCTGAGCATCGGCCGGGCGAGTGCTCAGCAGGGCCGTGAAAACAAGTGTTCTGAATAAAGGGTGCATCAGGGAATCTCCAGAGCTTGACGCATTTTCCGATGCGGGCGGTCGTGCACGCGCGATCGACCGCCCGCTTTCCGTTGAGAGCGACGGGAGCGAAGGCCTAACCGGCAGGGACCACGCGGTTCGACGGTTTTCCGGCGACGCGTTTCTGCTGCGGTGATGACACACCGGTCTCGGTGTCCGGAACCATTCCGGGACTGGCGGCCATGTCCTGCAACGTGTTGCGATCGACCTTGCTCAGCGCATTCCGCGGCAATGCGTCGAGCACGAAGAGCTGCTCAGGGACCTTGTAGCCAGCGAGCCGCGTCGAGAGATTTTCGAGTACATCGAGAACGACGGACGGACGCTGCCCTTTGGCGAGCTTCACGAAGCCGAAGACGCGCTGGCCGAGCACGGCATCCGGCACGCCCACGACGGCGGCTTCCTCGACCGCGGGATGTGCGGCGACGATGGCCTGCTCCACTTCGACCGGCGAGATGTTGGTGCCGCCGCGAATGATGATGTCCTTCTTGCGGGCAACGAAGATGAGCTCGTCCCCCTGACGCCGCATCAGGTCGCCGGTATGGTACCAGCCATCCCTGATGCTTTCGGACGTCGCGCGCGGATCTTCCCAGTAGCCGGCAAACAGATTCGGTCCGCGTACCAGGAGTTCACCGGTCTCGCTCTCGGCGACTTCATTGCCCATTTCGTCGACCAGGCGAACCCGCGCGCGGTCCACGATCTGCGTCAGCGGTCCGGGACGCCGGCCGAAACTCAGATTACCGATCGATTCCGATGCGGCCCAGAAGTTGTGGAGCGGCGCGCCGAAACTGGAGTTGACCTTCAGTTGCAGATCGATCGGACAGCTGTCGCCGCCGCTCAGGCAGAATCGCAGTGAGGCCAGATTGCGCGGGCGGTTGCCCAGGCTGGTGACCATCGCCGCGTATTGGGCGGGGAAGCCGATATGAACCGTACAACGATGACGCTCCATGACATCGAGCACGGCGGCCGCATCGAAACTCTCGATCAGCACGAAGCGCGCGCCGGCTCGAATGTTCGTCAGAAAGCTGAACAAGCCGCTCGCATGCGCGAGAGGCAGCGGCATCGCCATCACGTCATCGCGCCACCATCCGCAACCATCGATCAGCAGGTCCGCCGACTCGGAAAGGGTCGCCGCGGTGTGAACGACGAATTTGGGCTCGCCCGTGGTTCCCGAGGTCGTGATGAGCACCGCGGGCTTGTCGGCGCCGGGGAGCGCCGAGGCGCCGGTGCTGCCGTCGCCTTCAAAAAGCTTCTCCCACGGAATTCCGTCGTGCCCCCGCGAGGGGCCGTCAACCACGAAGCGCTTGTCGCGCGGGAGCACCGCGGCATCGAGCGGAGCGACATTCTCGTAGAGAGCAGTCTCGCCGATATAGAGCGCAGGCTTCAATCGCTGCAGCAGCGGCCCGAGCTCGGCGAATTTGAACGCCGTTCGCAACGGAGCCGCGATCGCGCCGAGGCGAAAGCAGGCATAGTAGGCCACGATGTATTCGGGGCGGTTCGTCATGTGCAGGACCACGCGATCGCCCGGCTTGACGCCACGCGCGGCCATGCCGCGCGCGAGCCGCTCGGACTCCGCCGAAATCCTTTCGTACGTCCAGGCTTTTTCGCGAAAAACGAATGCCGTCGCCTGCGGGCGGACTTCCGCGTGGTTCATGAGGGTTTCGATCGGAGCTGGTTTCATCGGCTGGTCTCCAGTTGACATGGAGCAGCCAGATAGCGTCGCCCGCGCTACGGCAGCGTTTCAGCCATTGTCGAAAACAGTTGCCGCTGTAACGGTGCGGTTCACGAACCAAGCACGCCGCAACACGACCGCGCGACCCGGCGCCTTTACGTGAATCGGCTAGCCGGGACCGGCATGGTGGCGTGTGGAGGCCCTTTTCCCCCGGGGGCTTAACCCAACCCCAAGATTCCAGGTGCGACCGTCCATGACAGTGTTATGATGGTGCCGGGCAGGGGCGGCGTTATGGGGCGCAACTACGCGATCTTTGATACCGGCGTTGGCCGCTCCGGCATTGTGTGGAGCGATGCCGGGATCGTCGGCGTGCAATTGCCGGAAGCGCGCGAAATCGACACAAGGCGGCGGCTGTACCGGCTCTATCCGGAGGCCCGTGAGCAGCGATCGCCGCTCATGGTTGAAGCCGCGATCGAGGGCATCGTCGCATTCCTGCGCGGCAAAGCCAGCGACTTTTCCGATGTCGCCCTCGACATGGAGGGCGTCACCAGCTTCAACCAGCGCGTCTACGAGTACACCCGCACCATCCCGCGCGGCGAAACCCGCACCTATGGCGAGGTCGCGGCCGCGTTGCGCCGCACCGGCGGTGAGCTTTCCGTGGCGCAGGCGATCGGCAAAAATCCCTTCATGATCATCGTGCCCTGCCATCGCGTGCTGGAGACGGGCCACTACGCCGACAAGAATTCCCCGTTCGGCGGCACCATCTCCAAGCGGCATCTGCTGTCGATCGAGGGCACCCGGCCGATCGCCAGCAAAACCCTGTTCGATGTGCTGCTGCCGGTTGCCCCGCCGCGGCCCCATAACTAAATCGGGGGCATGAGCTCCACTACGCTGCTGCAGCGTCCGACCATGACGGTGTCCGATTTCCGCTGTTCGGCGGTTCCGGGCGAAAAGCCGTTTGTCGAGCTGCACCGCTGCCACTCCATTTCCTTCGTCCGCAAGGGCAGCTTTGGCTATCACTGCCGTGGACGGTCGCATGACCTGGTGGCGGGTTCGCTGTTGATCGGCAGCCCCGGCGCCGAGTTTGTCTGCACCCATGATCACGTCTGCGGCGACGAATGCCTGTCGTTCTTCTTCGAGCCAGAACTCGTGGAGACGATCGGCGAACGCGCCGAGGCCTGGCAGGTCGGCGCCACGCCGCCGCTGGCGGAATTGATGGTGCTGGGCGAACTGGCGCAGGCATCGGCCGACGGGCAAAGCGACATCCGCCTCGACGAGGTCGGGCACCTGATCGCGCAACGGCTGGTCGAGGTGGTCTCGGGGCAAGCCAAGAAGCCAGCCAGGGTGGCCGCGCGCGACCGTCGCCGCGCGGTCGAAGCGGCGCTCTGGATCGATGCCAATTCGCACCGTGAAGTTGAACTGGAAGATGTTGCGCAGCAGGCCGGCGTCAGCCCGTTCCATTTCCTGCGGCTGTTTTCCAGCGTGCTCGGCGTCACCCCGCATCAATATCTCCTGCGCTCGCGGCTGCGGCGCGCCGCGCGGCAGCTCGCAGACGATGACAAAGCCGTGACCGATATCGCGTATGATGTCGGCTTTAACGATCTCTCCAATTTCGTCCGGACCTTCCACCGCGCCGCCGGCGTGTCGCCGCTGAAATTCCGGCAGGCATCGCGGGGGCAGCGCAAGATTTTCCAAGAACGTCTCGGGCTCAATTGAGTAACTGATCTCCATGTCGCGCGAGCTGGTGCACTCAATTGGAGATCATCATGTACGACCACATCGGAATCAAAGTCGGCAACCTCGATGCCGCCGTGCGCTTTTACACTGCGGCGCTGGCGCCGCTCGGGCTTGTCCTGTGCTCGAAGGACGAGAACGGCGCGGGCTTCGGCCCGAAGGGCGAGCCGGCGCTGTGGCTCTATCTGCAGAAGGGCCTCAAAAACACCGGCGCGCACATCGCCTTCCGCGCCCCCGACCATGCGGCGATCAACAAATTCCACGCCGAGGGGATGAAGGCCGGCGGCCGCGACAATGGCGCGGCCGGACATCGGCATGACTACAGCCCGACCTATTTCGCGGCGTTCCTGCTCGATCCCGACGGCAACAATGTCGAGGCGGTGTGTACGTAACAGGAGAATTCCATGGCCTCCATTCACAAGGACATTCCGATCGCAGCACCCGCCCATGAAGTCTGGGACGCCGTACGCGACTTCGGGGCGCTGCACACACGGCTGGTGCCGGGCTTCGTGCTCGATACCAGGCTCGACGGCGAGGCGCGCATCGTCAGCTTCGCCAACGGCACGGTCGCGCGCGAACTGCTGGTCGATTGCGACGACGCGAGGCGGCGGCTGGTCTATGCCGTGATCAGTGAGCGCGTGAAGCAGCATTCCGCCTCGGTGCAGGTGATCGCCGATGGCGAGGCGCGCTGCCGGATCGTCTGGATCGTCGACGTGCTGCCGCATGAGATCGCGCCCTACATCACCGGGCAAATGGATGTGGCGGCGGCCGCGATGCAGAAGGCGTTCGAAAAGGTTCGCGCATAGCCGATGTCAAGGGAGTCTCCATCCACAACCGTGATCTTTCTCACAGAAGCCCTGGTGTGATCATCATAAGCGTCGCCTTGTGCGTCCACTTGGCACCGCTTCGCGGCGCAGCGCACGCCAGGGAGAAGAGCGATGAAGGGTGCTGACAAGGTCATTTGCCAGGCCGCTGCGGTGTTGCTGCTGTTTACGATCACGTCTGCGCCCGCAAAAGCCCAGTTCGGCTTCGGCGGCGGTGGCGGAGGCGGCGGCGAGGACATGATGACCCAGATGGCGCCGATGCTGGAGATGATGAAGGCCAGGATGGGCAAGCGCCGCTTCGCCATGATGATGCAGACCATGGGCCCGATGATGAGCCAGATGATGGAAGGCGGCGGCGGTGGCGGTTTCGGCGGCATGATGGGTGGCGGCGGTTACGGCGGCATGATCCCCGGCGGCATGGGCGGCGGCGACATCATGGGCATGATGGGCGGCGGCGGTTACGGCGACATCATGAGCATGATCGGCCCGATGATGCGCATGGCCAATTTCGGCGGTGGCTTTGGCGGCGGCCATCGGCGGCACCGCCGGCACTGATCGGATTGCTATTCGCCGACGACCGATAGCGCCGGACGAACGGCTACCGCTGTGCGCTTCGGCCCCCAGCGCGTCAGAATCACGCTCAGGCACGACAGCGTGCCCAGCACCACCATCGACGAGGCCGCGAGCACAAAGAAATTCTGCGCCGTTGCGCCATGCGTCGACAGCCAGAGGCCGCCGGCCGCGATGAACACCAGCCGCGCGGTCTGCGCCAGCACCGGGCCGATCATCTTGGCAGCGCCCTGCGACGAAAAATACATCGAACTCGCAAGACCGATGAACGCGTAACAGGGCGCAGCCGTCGACAGATACTGCCGGCTCGCGACCTGCACGCTCTCGTTCTGGGTGAAGATATTGACCCAGAGATCGGGAAAGACCGCGATGATGCAGGCGATCGCGCCGACGGCGATGAATGCCATCAATCCCGCGGTCCAGGCGATCCGGCGCGCGCGGGCGACATTTCCGCCGCCGATGGTCATGCCGATCATCGGTACCGAGGCGATACCGAATGAAAACGACAGCGACGTCAGCAGGAATTCGAGCCGCGCGCCGATGCCGTAGCCGGCCAGCACCGCGGTGCCGAAGGCCGCCAGCATGTGGGTGAAGATCGAGATCGTCAGCACCGATTGCAGCGGTGAGAAGCAGGACACCGCGCCGACTTTCAAAATGTCGAAGAACATCGCGGATTGAAGGCGCAGGCCTCTGACTTTCGGCGTGACCCGCGCGCGGCCGGAGAACATGTACCAGCCCATCACGGAGATGCTGATCGTATAGGCGGTGAGCGAGCCGGCCGCGACACCGCGCATGCCGAATTGCGGGATCGGGCCGAGTCCCAAGCCCAGCGTGCCGCCCAGGATGATCTGGCAGATCGCGGAATTGAGGATCATGGCGGACGGCAGCTTCATGTTGCCGGTGCCGCGCAGGATGCCGGCCATCGAGTTCATCAGCCAGGGGAGGACAGCGCCGCCAAAGAAAATCTGCACATAGGCGATCGCCTGCGCCAGCACATTGCCGCGCCCGCCCATCACCTCCAGGAGATGCGGTCCGAAGATCAGCATCACCAGCATGAAGGCGAGGCCGAAGCCGATTGCGTTGAGTATCGCATGCGTGGCGAGCGTCGAGGCGCGGTCGGCGTCGCCGGCGCCGAGCGCCCGCGCAATCGACGACGCCACGCCGCCGCCCATCGCACCGCCCGACATGGTCATGGTCAGGATCACGAAGGGAAACACCAGCGCCATGGCGGCGAGCGACTCGACACCAAGCCGGCCGATATAGGAGGTTTCCGCGATCACCGTGCAGGTGCCGGCCGAGAACGCGATCGCGTTGGGCCAGGCGAGTTGCAGCAGCGTCCGCAGAATCGGGCCGTCGACCAGCGCATTCCGCACCGGCGGCGCCAGCGGGCGTTCTTCCTCGTCGACCGGGATTTCGGCAACGCCGATATCGGACATTCTCTCTCCCTGAGCGGGCTCGTCGGCGCGCTACCCGGTTCCCTAGCACGGCCCGCCCCGATTCCACGCGCGTGGGACGCATTGGGGGGCTACCGGGAACGCAGGCGAGCATCGCACTAGCCGATCAACCAAGTGAATGGCGGCCTGCCGTCTTGCGAGGGCCGCAAGCGTACTGGGATATGGCGGCCGCAGCCGAAGGCCAGGCCCTCGAACAGGCCTTCCAATACCTTCGCGCAGGCCGGGTGATAATTGCCGACATCGGCCATCAACTTCCAGCCTGGTTGCCGGATTTCGAAGGAGCCTTCGGAAGCGGAGATATCCGATGTCTCGTCCTGCGCCTCAAACAGGGCGCGCAGGAAGCCCGTGAACTCCTTGGCGCCGCCCCTCCTCTGCGCGAGCGCCTGCGCCACTTCGTCGAAATACTGCATGCCGATCAGCTTGCCCGTGAGATGCAGGAGATGGCCGCCCTCTTCGGGCCCGAACAGTTGCACCATCACGGGGGCTGCGGTCTTCACATATTCCATCGCGTAGTTGCGATAGGCCTTTTCCAGCCGCGGCCTTGGCCAGCTATCGACCGGCAGTGCCGGCGCCTTCGCCGGATCGAACGTAGGGGCATCGAGATGACGCGCGAACACGAGCCGCGCATCGAGCTCGAGCGGATGATCATATTCGTGATAGTAACCCTCGAGCCCGTCCTGGCCGTCGACGCTCTGCTTGGTGCAGACAAAGCCGAGTTTCAGATCGCCGAGCGCGACGCCGTTGTTCGCATGCCAGCCGCGCAGCATCGCGCGCGAGACTTCGCCGGGAATGCCGCAGATCGCGGTGCCCTTCCAGGCCCAGCGCGGCGGCGGATAGCGGATCCAGGCCTTGCGGTCGTTCTCATACATGTATTCGACATGCACGCCGCCGATCCAGTTCGAGAGATAATGATATTGCGCGGCCGCGACCGCGGGCGGCAGGTGATCGATGCCGAGTTTCTTCAATCCGGGCAGGAAACGTTCCTGCTGCTGGCGGCGAAACACCCGGAACATGAACTCGGCAGCATCATGCCTGTCGCGGCGCGTGACCACGGTGAGCGCCAGCCCGGTGAAAAAGGCGTGGTAGAGATCGGCGACGCTGCGCCATTTCGCCCACAGCGCGGCTTGCGTGCCTTCATCCATGGCTAGCTTCCTTTTCACCTCTCCCCACCGGGGAGAGGTGGACCGTCATCGTTGCAGCAAATCTATTTGATTTCATCGCGCCTCAGAACGCCGCGGCCAGATCCTTTGCGCCCGGCAATTGGGCCTCGCGATCCATCACAGCATCGGTCGCCGACAGCAGCGCGGCAACCGTATTATTCTTCCGCGCCACGGGATTATGCTCATAACCGGACTGCGTGAAGAAATTCGAGGTCGGCACCTTGCTGCGCACGTCCTGCGGCAGCGTGACCATGTCAAAGCCGTTGCCGTCGCCGGTCAGGTTCATCATCTCCAGCTCGGCCGCGGACAGCGGCGCGGAATATCCCCTCGCCTTGGCAAATTTGACCGAGGTTATCAGCTTCTGCGTTTGCAGCAGTGGTCCGATATCGATGTCGAGGTTGAGCGCATGAATGCCGAGGCCTTTTGGCGTCGCGGCGAGTTGCTCATGCAGATTCCAGTCGTCGCGCACCGACTTCGAGAAAGCGACCATCTTCTGCAGGGTCGCGATCTTCTCCAGCGCGGCCTTCTTCGCGCCGGACGCTTCAGCCGCGCGGGCTTTCAGCGTGTCCAGGAATTGTTTGCCCTCTTCCGCCAGCAGCTCGACGCTGTTGGTTGCGAGCAACTGGTTGTAGCCAAGCGCGGTCGTGATCGCGTTCGCGTTGGGGTCGAACTCCCGTCCGGCCTCGAGGTCGTATTTACCGTTGCCGGTGGCCTCAAACGCGTAGACCCGCACGGCCTGGTCCTTGGTCAGCCCCGCTGCTGAAGCAACGCGCGCATAAGCGCGCTTGAAATCGATCTCGCTTGCCGGTTTCTCCGGCACGAAATCGAACTGCTCGGCGGCATGCTGCAGGAAATCGGCGACCACGGGCACCTCGTGCGCCGTCGATGACGGATCGATCGGCTTCTTCGGCCCGGTATAGGCGGGCGGCTGGGTCAGCACGTAGTCGTCCAGCACGATCTCCTGATGCGCCCGCCGCTTGGCAAATCGCGCGGCGCGCTTGGCCTTCACCGTGGCCCAATAAGGCGTCGCTGCCACCTGATACGCCGCCCGCGCCGCATTGTATTCAGCGAGCTTCGCGCGATAGTCCGCCATCTGCTCCGGCGTGACCGCAGACACCTGCGCCGACACGGCCGAGATCAGCGCGAGTACGATCAGCCAAACGAGAGCGAGATGCGCCCGCCGCATAGTCGCTTACACCCTGAAATGCTTTGAAAGCTTCAGGCCCTGCGCCTGATAGTTCGAGCCGATGCGCTGGCCATACATCGCGCTCGGCCGCGACAGCATCTTCTCGTAGACGAGGCGGCCGACGATCTGGCCGTGCTCGAGGATGAACGGCACCTCGCGCGAGCGTACTTCGAGCACGGCGCGCGCCCCCTCGCCGCCGGCGCCGGCATAGCCGAAGCCGGGATCGAAGAAGCCGGCATAATGCACGCGGAATTCGCCGACCAGCGGATCGAACGGCACCATCTCCGCGGCGTAATCCGGCGGCACCTGCACGGCTTCTTTCGAGGCAAGGATATAGAACTCGCCGGGATCGAGGATCAGGCTGCCATCCGGCCGAGCCTCGATCGGTTCCCAAAATTCGCCGACCGCGTAGCCGCCGCGGCGATCGACATCGACCACGCCGGTGTGGCGTTTGGCGCGGTAGCCGACAAAGCCGTTGGCGTTCTTGCCGGAGAGATCGACCGACAGCGCGACGCCGCCGGCGAGATCGGCATCCTTGATGTCAACCAGCCGTTCCTTCCCATGCAGGGCGTGGAGCTCGTCGGCATTGAGGATCGCTTCACCGGTGCGGAAGCGCACCTGCGACAGCCGCGAGCCCTCGCGCAGCAGCACCGGAAAGGTCTTCGGGCTGATCTCGGCATAGAGCGGACCATGATAGCCGGCGCCGATCATGTCGAAGCGGCGCGTGCCGTCGGCGATGACGCGGGTGAAGACGTCGAGCCGACCGGTCGAGCTTTTCGGGTTCGCCGCGGCGATGATCTGCTTCGGCAGCGCGAGGCTTTCGATCAGCGGCACGATGTAGACGCAGTTCGTCTCCAGCACCGCGCCGTCGGACAAATCGATTTCATGCAGCTTCAATTCGTCGATGCGCTCGGCAACCGTGGCGCCGGGCCCCGGCAAAAAACTCGCGCGCACCCGGTAGGCGGTGTCGCCGAGCCGCAGATCCAGGCTCGCCGGCTGGATCTGGCTTTCGACAAAGGGATATTCCGGCAGGATCAGGCCATTATCCGCCATCGCCGCGATCATGCGGTCGGGCAGAATGCCGTTGGCGTCCTTAGGCAACGAAAATGGCACGCGAAAATCCCGTACGTCCTCTTAAAACCCCTGAAATCTGGCCTTTTACGGCCTTATCCGATGGCCGGCTTGACGAAAAGGTCGGCGGCGAATAAGAGCATGACTTATCCCGTGGTGATTTGAGCCGGCCGGCTTGCAGCCACGTTAAATAAATCGCTAAACAGGCCGGGGACACGTGTGATCCCGGCCTTGAGGAGTTCTCCCAGGCCGGTTTTTCTGTGCCCGCTTTGGCGGTCACGATGGAGGTCACATGTCCAAGTCTACCTTGTCCAAGCCTGCCTTGTCCAAGTCTACCGCCGCAACGGCGCACTACCGTCCCGAAACCCGTCTCGTCCATTCGGGCACCCTTCGTTCCGAATTCGGCGAAACCTCCGAGGGCCTGTTCCTCACGCAAGGCTATGTCTACGACACGGCCGAGCTGTGCGAGGCGCGCTTCAAGGGCGAAGACCCCGGCTACATCTATTCGCGCTACTCCAATCCGACGATTGCCATGTTCGAGCGCCGCATGATCGAGCTCGAAGGCGCCGAAGCCTGCCGCTCGACCGCGACAGGCATGGCCGCGGTGACCACCGCCGTGCTAGCGCCGCTGAAGGCCGGCGATCATGTCGTGGCCTCCAAGCAGCTGTTCGGCTCCTGCCGTTACGTGGTCGAAGACCTGCTGCCGCGCTACGGCATCGAGGCGACGCTGGTCAACGGCCTCGACCTCGACGCCTGGAAGAAGGCCGTGCGGCCGAACACCAAGAGCTGCTTCCTGGAGAGCCCGACCAATCCGACCCTCGACGTCCTCGACATTCCCGCCATCGCCGACATCGCCCACCAGGCCGGCGCGCGGCTGATCGTCGACAACGTGTTCGCCACACCCTTGTGGCAGAGCCCGCTTCAGCTCGGCGCTGACGTCGTGGTCTATTCCGCCACCAAGCATATCGACGGCCAGGGCCGCTGCCTCGGCGGCGTCATCCTTTCCTCGGAAGCCTTCATCGCCGAGCACATCCATAATTTCATGCGCCAGACCGGCCCCTCGCTGTCGCCGTTCAACGCCTGGGTGCTGCTCAAGGGCCTGGAGACGCTGGCGCTGCGCGTGCGCGCGCAGACCGACACCGCGGCAAAGATCGCCGATGCGCTGGCGACGCATCCGAAAGTGTCGCGGCTGATCTATCCGGGGCGTGCCGATCATCCGCAGGCCGCACTGGTGAAGAAGCAGATGCGCGCCGGTTCGACGCTGGTCGGCTTCGAGGTCAAGGGCGGCAAGGCCGGCGCGTTCCATTGTTTGAATGCGCTGAAGCTCGCCAGGATTTCCAACAATCTCGGCGACGCCAAGAGCCTCGTGACGCATCCGGCGACGACGACGCATCAGCGACTGAAGCCGGAAGCCCGCGCCGAGCTCGGCATCAGCGACGGATTCATCCGCTTCTCGGCCGGGCTGGAGCATGCGGATGATCTGATCGAGGATCTGACGTCAGCGCTGGAGAAGGTGTGAGGGCGTTTCATTCGCGCTTCGAACAATGACGGTGTCATCGCCCGGTTCAAGCCGGGCGATCTAGTATTCCAGAGACAGCAGTGCTTGACCAAGAAGCCTCTGGAATACTGGATGCCCCGCTTGAAGCGGGGCATGACAGCGGAGAATACGACTCCACCTTCCCGCGGCACTGACGCGCGCCCGAGCGATGCATCTTGCATGTCCCTCGGCAATCAGAGGGCGCAGGGAAAGCCGGGTGTTTTGCGCACCCGCAGCCTCGTGTGCAAAAGTAGAAAACACACGAGTTAGTCACCACAGGTTCGCCGAAACATTCCGGCCTTCCCTGCGCAATGGTGTTAACGGCTTATAACGCGCTCTCCCCGGAGACCGGGCTTTGTTGCCTCCGTCGCTCGCCGATCATTGCGTGTCGGGCCCGAAGGGCCGACATCGCCAACCGGCGAACTTGATCCCAGCGTCGGGAGATCAGGACCACACGCCTTTGCCGTCCGCTTCAGCTTCATTCGTCGGCGCAAAGATGCGCTGTGAAGTCGAAACGTCCATCGCACCCACTGCCAACGTCCGTGACGATCGCGATACGCCCCTCTGGCGGCGGCGGGATGGGCGAACCATACACGCAATCGAGTTTCTGAAAAAGCGAAATATTTTTGCTGAAGGGACTTGACACAATTTACGAAAATCAGCACGTCGGGCAAATCACCTGCCCGGAACGGCCCGCAATGCGCTGACAATTTCCACTGTCGTCCCCGCGCACGCGGGGACCCATAATCACAGGCGGGTTTTGTTGAAGCACCTTGTGGCTCCAGCCTGCCAGTTTCACCAGCGGTGGTTATGGGTCGCGGGTCGCGCTCGCGATGCTCGCTTGCCCGGGACGACGGCGGAGTTTGTGGATCGAGATCCCGGGTTCGCTCGCTGCGCGAACGCCCCGGGATGACGGCCTGACGGTGTCACATCGGCCGGTAGGTCCGCACTTCGCCGGGCACGTTGACGCCGAGCCTGATCTGGCCGACCGACCTGATGATGTCGTCGCCGAGGAGCTGGGCGAAGCAGGCGTAGCCCCAGTCGTTCATGTGCAACCCGTCGGCGATGACAAAACTGTCGACCGGCAGCGCCTGCTTCTCGTGCCAGTCGCGCATCACCTCGAAACGCGGGAAGACGCCGACATGGCGCAAGGCCGCGACGCGGCCGAGCAGCTTGACCATGCGGCTCGCGCTTTCGGCGCGCTCGTAGACCCGTGGCGAATATTGGGGATCGACCAGCACCACATCGCTGCCCGCGGCCTGGATGCGTGCGACGCCGTCCTCGACGATCTTCGCGGTCTCGGTCGGGTCGAGATTGCGCAGCACCGCGTTGGTGCCGACCTGCCAGATGACGAGATCGGGCTTCCTGTCGATGACAGCGGTCTGCAGCCGCTTCATCATTTCCGGCGCGTCCTCGCCGCCGACGCCGGCATTGACGACGGTGATGTCGACGGTCGGATATTGCCGCTTCAACTGCGCCGCGAGGCGGTTGGGATAGGTAAACTCCGGCCCGCTCGATCCATAGCCCTGGGTCGAGGACGAGCCGAAGGCAACGATCACGACCGGCTGGCCGGCGATCAGCCTGTTGGCGACATGCGGGAGTGAGCCCAGCGACTGTACGCCGCCCTTCGGAGGCGAACACGGCACGCGCGAGAAAATATCGCTCGCGGATTTCGCGACCTGCTTCACCTTGTCGATCGCCGTCGCCGTCAGCGTCCTCGGCGGGTTCATCTGTTCGGGCGAAGGCTCGCGCGTGGGCGCGGCCGATCCCGTCATCTGCGCCGGCGCACCCTGGTTCAGCGCGGCATGGGTCGTGACCTGCGCCGCTGCGGCCACCGGCATCAGGAACAGCAGCGCCGACCATGCAAATGCGCGCGAAGGGACGTGAGAATTCGAACACATCATTAACCAAAAGCCCTAATTCTGCTGCGCCGGTCCGAGATGCGCGGCGCCGATCACAAAGCTCGACAGCGCGCGGCCGAGGCAGTCATGAACGCGCTTTGCGAGCTCCGGCCCGTGGTGCGCGCTGAAGAGGTCGAAGTCTCCCTGGTCGTTCCACTGGTGCATGATGGCGAAGCGATCGAACAACGGAATGTCGCGCTGCTGCGCCACCGCGCGTATGTTATCCAGATAGGGAGGCACCGAAATCATGGTCTCGGTGCGCGGACTATACTGGGGGTTCATCAACACCACATCGGCTCCCGCATTTTGCAACGCAACCACGCCTTGGCCGACTGCGTTGCGAAAATCATCGGGATCGATGGATCGCATAGCATCGACGGTGCCGGTCTGCCAGATAACCAAAGTAGGCGTTTTTCCTTCCATCAACTTAACAAGGCTGGAAGCCACTTCCTCGGCGGTTTTGCTGGCCTGTATTTCTACGGATACGTTGACCGCAAGCTGCGACAACTTGTCCTTCAGCGCGGCCTGCAGGCGCGCCGGATAGGCGTAGCCCGCGTCGCCGCCGATGCTCGAGGAACGGCTGCCGATCACCAGGATGTTCAGCGGCTGGGCAGCCTTCACCGCTGCCTCGACTTTCGGCAGCGAACTCTCGCTTTCGAGCAGGGAGGCCGGCACGTCACAACCTGCAGGGGCATCTTCCGCGCGCACGGCGCTGGCGGCGGAAACAGCCGTCAGCAGAGCCAGGCCAAGGAAGCATCCCGACCGCATCAACCTCCTCCCGCCAGATCGGCGTTGCCGCGAGCGCCCTTGCGCGAACTGCTCTTGTCGGCCTCGTGCTTGTACCACGAAATCAGCCACGCAACTCCCCACATAAGTAGGATGCCGCAGAGGGTGACCAACGCGTGCAGTGCGGCACCGCCGCCGCCTTCTGCGAGAATGAAGTGTCCGGCGAAGGCGAGGAACACGCCGAGGCAGAAGATCTCGAGCGAGTGCGAGCCGCACAGGATCAGCGGTTTCAGCCAGCGCGATTTCAACCCGGGCCAGTCCTTCGGCAGGAAGCGCACGGTGAGCGCCGCGAGCGCGAGGAAATGCGCAAAGCGCAGCACATCGAGATCGGTCTTGTCGATCGGATAGATCCACTGCTCGATCCACTTCGGCAGCCAATGGTTCATCTGCGGCACGTACCAGGTCAGCGTGACGTAGAACGCCGCGACGAGATAGACGACGCAGACCCAGAGCGTGATGCGTGACTGCAGGAGGCGCGACATCCTCTTTGCTCCACCCAGGGCACACCATGCGCCGAACACGAACAGCAATTGCCAGGCGAGCGGATTGAAGGCCCAATAGCCGTTCGGATAGGACGTGAAATAGAGATCGAACTCCCACGTGACGGCATAGAGCAGCGCGGAAAGCGCGAGCGTCACATCCGGCTTCCAGCGCATCGAGACAAGGATCACGGGCAACGCCAGCATCAACACGATGTAGAGCGGCAGCACGTCCATGTTGACGGGCCGGAAGCGCAACAGCAGCGCCTGCACGATGGTGACGTCGGGCTGCTTGAGGAAATCCATGATGCCCATTTCTTCCGAGTAGAGCGGGTTCTCGAAATGGGTGGCGACGTAGGAGATTTCGGCGAGGAAGATCGTGAACAGGAACACATGCGCGACATAGATCTGCCAGGCGCGGCGCAGGATGCGGGCGGTCGCGACCACAAAGCCCTGCTCCAGCATGGCGCGGCCATACACAAACGCGGCGGTGTAGCCGGAGATGAAGATGAAGATCTCGGTGGCGTCGGAGAAGCCGTAATTGCGGATCGTAAACCAGGTCAAAAGGCTCGGCGGCAGATGATCGATGTAGATCAGCCATAATGCGAGACCGCGGAAGAGATCGAGCCTGAGCTCGCGATCGCCGATCGCGGGCAGCGAGATCGCGCCAGCCTTGACAGGCTTCGCGATGTCGCGCGCGACCTCCGCCGCTCCGGCCAAGGGAGGACCTGCAACTTGATCGGCAATAGAGGACATCAGGCACCGTGTCAGGACCGGCATACGCCGGCGCGCGAAGGGGGATTCTACGGGCGCGCGGCTCGCACGCAAAGTAACGATATCGGTGAGGACGGCGGCTCGCGCGGCATTTAATTCGGAACTATGTTGAAACCGCGATGGCGAGAGCGACCGCCGGATCATCCGACCGGTTGGTTCCCGGGGATTTTGGGCTATGATGGCCGCATGTACCGCGCTGTCACCCGCCAGATCGAAGTCACCGTCGAGCCGAACTTCATGCCGGAGCGCTCGTCGGCGGAAAAGCGCGAATATTTCTGGTCCTACACCATCGTCATCACCAATTCCGGCACCGAGACGGTGCAGCTTCGCACCCGGCACTGGATCATCACGGATGCGACCGGCCGCCAGCAGGAAGTGCGCGGCGAAGGCGTGGTCGGCGAGCAGCCCGTGCTCGCGCCCGGCGAGCGCTTCGAATACACCTCAGGCGTGCCGCTCACGACCGCCTCCGGCATCATGGCCGGCCGCTACATGATGGTGAGCGAGACGGGGGAGAGGTTCGAGATCGAGGTGCCGGCGTTTTCGCTGGATAGTCCGGAAGCGAAGCGGGTACTAAACTAACCAACGTGGTGATGCCGTAGGGTGGGTGGTGGGTTACGCTTCGCTAACCCACCCTACGAATCTACGCGTCCTCGACCCCCGCTTCCTGCGGCGTGAACTCGTACACCGAACTGCAGAACTCGCAGGTCACCACGACCTTGCCGTCCTTCACCATCTCCGCGCGGTCTTTCGGATCGAAACTCTTCAGCATCGAGGACACGGCCTCGCGCGAGCAGGAGCATTGCGCGTGCAGGGCAAGCGGCTTGAACACGCGGACGCCGCGCTCGTGGAACAGCCGATAGAGCAAGCGCTCGCCGGAGAGATCGGGATCGATCAGTTCGACGTCCTCGACGGTCGAGATCAACGACTGGCCTTCGACCCAGGCGTCATCCTCGGCGACCGTGTGCGGTATGGTGCCCTCCGGCGCATCGCCCGGATGCAGATCGGCCTGCCGTGCGCGTTCCGGCGCCTTCGGCAGGAACTGCATCAACAGGCCACCGGCGCGCCAGCGGTGCTTGCCGCCCTCGCCGCCGCGCCACTCCTCGCCGACGGCGATGCGCACGCGGGTCGGGATCTGCTCGGAGCGCAGAAAATATTCATGCGCGGCGGCTTCCAGACCGCCGCCGTCGAGCGCGACCAGGCCCTGGTAGCGGCTCATGTCCGCCCCCTGGTCGATGGTCATGGCAAGATGGCCCTTGCCGAGCAGGCTGCCTGAATCCGCACCCGGCTTCAGCCGCTTCGCGTCGTAGCGCGCATAGGCGCGCAGGCGATCGGGCGCCTGGAAATCCACGATCAGGAACGACACCGGGCCGTCGCTCTGGGTCTGCAGGATGAAGCGGCCGTCGAATTTGAGCGATGAGCCGAGCAGCGTGGTGAGCACGATGGCCTCGCCGAGCAGCTTGCCGACCGGCGCCGGATAATCGTGCTTGGTCAGGATTTCATCGAGCGCCGGGCCCATCCGCGTCAGGCGGCCGCGCAGGTCGAGCGCGTCGACTTCGAACGGGATCGCCGCGTCGTCGACGGGAACTGCCGACGGCGCGCGGATGGGGCTGGTGAAGGTGATTTTGGTGTCGGGGGATTGAGACGTCATGGCGCTTTATCTGGGGTCGTGAGGTGCGAAACGAAAGGGTCAAGTAGATGCATGCCACCGATGACGCCGCGTGCACGGTGCACCCTCTCCCCTTGTGGGAGAGGGTGGATCGCCGATGCTTTAGCAGCGGCGAGCCGGGTGAGGGGTCTGTCTCCGCGGAGAGAACCCCTCACCCGCCTCGCTGCGCTCGGCACCCTCTCCCACAAGGGGAGAGGGTGAGAGTGTTCGCGTCGACAATGGTCGCTACCCCACCGCCTCAAAGCACCAGGCCAGAATGCCCTTTTGCGCGTGCAGGCGATTTTCGGCCTCGTCGAATACCACCGATTGCGCGCCGTCGATCACTTCATCGGTGACCTCCTCGCCGCGATGGGCCGGCAGGCAATGCATGAACAGCGCGTCGGGTTTCGCCAGCGACATCAGCTTGGAATTGACCTGATAGGGCCGCAGCACATTGTGGCGGTGCTCGCCCTCCTTGTCGCCCATCGACACCCAGGTGTCGGTGACGACGCAATCGGCGCCGCGCACGGCGGCTTCCGGATCGCTGCCGAGCACGATCGGCGCCTGCGTGTCCTTGATCCAGTCGCGCATCGCCTTTTTCGGTGCGAGTTCCGGCGGCGTGGCGATATTGAGCTGGAACTTGAAGCGCTCGGCCGCATGCGCCCAGGACGCTAGCACGTTGTTGTCATCGCCGGTCCAGGCCACGGTCTTGCCCTCGATCGACCCGCGATGCTCCTCGAACGTCATCACGTCGGCCATCACCTGGCACGGATGCGAGCGGCGCGTCAGGCCGTTGATGACGGGCACCGTGGCGTACTGGGCAAGCTCCAGCAGCGCCTCGTGATTGAGGATGCGGATCATGATGGCATCGACATAGCGCGACAGCACGCGCGCGGTGTCGGCGATGGTCTCGCCGCGGCCGAGCTGCATCTCCGCTCCGGTCAGCATGATCGACTCACCGCCGAGCTGACGCATGCCGACATCGAACGACACACGCGTCCGCGTCGAGGGCTTTTCGAAGATCATCGCGAGCGTCTTGCCCTCGAGCGGCTTCCGGCCCGTCTCATGCGCCTTCAGCTTCGCCTTCATGGCGCGGCCGGCCGCGAGCATGTTGCGCAGCTCCGGTAACGGAACCTCGCTGATATCGAGAAAGTGACGCGGCTTGCCCATCACCCCGCCGCCTTCAATGGGGTCTTCGACAGCACAGCGCAGGCGTGCTCGAGGCTCTGGATCGACTGATCGATCTCGGCTTCGGTGACGATGAGCGGCGCGAGGAAGCGCACGACATTGTCGCCGGCGCCGACGGTGAGCAGCTTTTGCTCGCGCAGCGCCGTGACGAGATCGCCGGAGGGAACGACGGCCTTGACGCCGACCAGAAGCCCCTCGCCGCGCACTTCCGACAGCACGGACGGATAGCGGTCGACGACCGACGCAAGCTTCTGCTTCAACAGCAGCGACATCTTCTGCACGTGGTCGAAGAAGCCGGGCGCGAGCATGACGTCGAGCACGGCGTTCGCCGCGGCGACCGCAAGCGGGTTGCCGCCGAAGGTCGAGCCGTGCGAGCCGGGCGCCATGCCCTTCGCGGCTTCAGCGCTTGCCAGCACCGCGCCGATCGGGAAACCGCCGCCGAGCGCTTTCGCCAGCGACATCACATCGGGCGTGACGCCAACGCGCTTGTAGGCAAAGAGATCGCCGGTGCGGCCCATGCCGGTCTGCACCTCGTCGAAGGCGAGCAACAGGCCATGCTCGTCGCAGAGCTCGCGCAGCGCCCTGAAGAAGGCATGCGGCGCCGAGCGCACGCCGCCCTCGCCCTGCACCGGCTCAATCAAGATGCCGGCGGTGTGCGGGCCGATCGCCTTCTTCACGGCCTCGATGTCGCCATGCGGCACCTGGTCGAAGCCGTCCATCGGCGGACCAAAACCTTCGAGATATTTCGCCGAGCCGGTCGCGGCCAGCGTCGCCAGGGTGCGGCCGTGGAAGGCGCCCTCGAAGGTGATGATGCGATAGCGCTCGCCATGGCCTCTGGAGAAATGATAGTGGCGCACCAGCTTGATCACGCCTTCCATCGCTTCCGCGCCGGAATTGCAGAAGAACACCAAGTCGGCGAAGCTCTGCTCGCACAAGCGGCTCGCGAGAATCTCGCCGTCCGGGCTCTTGAACAGGTTCGACATGTGCCAGAGTTTTGTCGCCTGCTCCTGCAGCGCCTTGACGAGATGCGGATGAGCGTGACCGAGCGCATTCACCGCCACCCCCGAAGTAAAGTCGAGATAGCGATCGCCGTTGGTGGCGATCAGATAGCAACCTTCGCCGCGCGAAAAACCGAGATCGACCCTGGCGAAAACAGGAAGCAGATGCGACGTGGCGCTGGTGCTCATGGCGGTCACTTCTGGGGTTAGAGAGCCAAGAAAGACTAGAGGCCGGCCGCGATGCGCGCATTAGCGCCGTCGCATCACTGACCGCCCGTCGAAACGAAACGTGCCGCCTTTTCAGGGCGGCACGCTGGAACATTTTAGGCGCAAGGCGGTCAGTGTCAATGCTGCGCGGCGATGGTTTTTGCGCGTCTGTCCAGTCCGTAGCATTCCGGTGGCGTGGATAAATCGATTGCAATCCCCAGGTGACGGAACATGTGGACTGCGAACCCTGACTCTTGCGCGGGAGTCACGCCATATTGTAGCGTCCTGGTCGTCGGGTACGACATCTCGTGCGGCAGTTTTGATCCCAAGGTTACCGTTGGTTTGGCGTAAACGTCCGAACGCGCTTTTCGCGCCCGGCGAGGGCTAAGGGATTCTGCGTACTGGGATTTTTGCAGATTTGGCATCGCAGCGTGGCCAGCGAAAGCGGCCCGCGCCAAGGCGAAGGATGAGTGCGATGACGGTATTGACCTGGTCCGACGAGCGCGTCGAGCAACTGAAGAAACTCTGGGAAGCCGGACTTTCGGCCAGCCAGATCGCCGCGGAACTCGGAAATGTGACGCGAAACGCCGTGATCGGCAAAGTGCACCGCCTCGGCCTTTCCGGCCGCGCCAAGAGCCCGTCGACCGCCGTGCCGCGGCAGCGCAAGGCGCGCCCCGCCCAGCAGATGATGCGGGTATCGCGCCCGATGTCGCGCGGCAACACGGCTCTGGCGCAGGCCTTCGAGGTCGAGCTCGATCCCGATCCGATCGCCTATGACAATGTGGTGCCGATGAGCCAGCGGCTGTCGCTGCTCGAACTGAACGAAGCCACCTGCCACTGGCCGGTCGGCGATCCCGCAAGCCCCGATTTCTTCTTCTGCGGCGGCAAGGCGCTCGCGGGCCTGCCCTATTGCGCGCACCACTCGCGCGTCGCCTACCAGCCGGCGTCCGATCGGCGGCGCCAGCCGAACAAGCCGCCGCACCGGTAATCAGCGAGACGCGAAATGAAAAATATCCCCGCTTTCGCGGGGATTTTTTTGTGGGCGTTATCTGGAAACTACTCCGCCTTCGCGAAGCGGTCGTCGAGCGCATAGCCGGCGCCGCGCACGGTGCGGATCGGATCCTGCTCGCGGCCCGGGTTGAGCAGCTTGCGGAGACGACCGATATGCACGTCGACGGTACGCTCGTCGATATAGATGTCGCGGCCCCAGACGCTGTCGAGCAGCTGCTCGCGGGAGAATACGCGGCCGGGATGCTCGAGGAAGAATTCGAGCAGGCGGTATTCGGTGGGACCGAGATCGATCGGACGGCCCGAACGCGCGACGCGGCGCTTCTCGCGGTCGAGCTCGATGTCGCCATAGGCGAGCACGGTGGCGAGCCGCTCCGGGCTCGCGCGCCGCAACAGGCCCTTCACGCGCGCCAAAAGCTCCGGCACCGAGAACGGCTTGACGATGTAATCGTCGGCGCCGGTGGCGAGACCTCGCACCCGCTCGCTCTCCTCGCCGCGTGCAGTCAGCATGATGATAGGCAGCTGCTTGGTTTCGGGCCGCGCGCGCAGGCGGCGGCAGAGCTCGATGCCGGACAGGCCCGGCAGCATCCAGTCGAGCACGATCAGGTCGGGAACGCGCTCCTTCAGCCGCGTGTCGGCGTCGTCACCGCGCGCGACCGTTTCGACGTCATAGCCCTCGGCATCGAGGTTGTAGCGCAGAAGCGTGGTCAGCGCCTCCTCGTCCTCCACCACCAGAATGCGCGCGCTCATGCTTTCTCCTGATTACCTGGTCCTAGTTGCCCGGCACGGTTGTAGCAAAGGTCGTCATGTCGCCCTTGGGGCGCTTGTCCATGATCTGCTGGCCTTCGATCATGTAGAACACGGTCTCGGCGATGTTGGTGGCGTGGTCGCCAATCCGCTCAATGTTCTTGGCGCAGAACATCAGGTGGATGCAGAACGAGATGTTGCGCGGATCTTCCATCATGTAGGTGAGCAATTCGCGGAACAGCGAGGTGCAGATGGCGTCGACTTCCTCGTCGCCCTTCCACACGCTCATCGCCGCCGGCAGGTCGTGCGCGGCATAGGCGTCCAGCACGGTCTTGACCTGCGACTGCACGAGGTCGGTCATGTGCTCGAGCCCGCGGATCAGCTTCAGCGGGTGGAAATCGCTTTCGAGCGCGGCGACGCGCTTGCCCATGTTCTTGGCGAGGTCGCCGATCCGCTCGAGGTCGGTCGCAACGCGCATGGCGCCGACGATCTCGCGCAGATCGACCGCCATCGGCTGGCGGCGGGCGATGGTCAGCACCGCGCGCTCCTCGATGGTGCGCTGCAAGGTGTCGATTTCGGAATCGGCCGCCACCACGCGCTGGCCGAGCGTGATGTCGCGGCGGACCAGGGCGTCGACGGAATCGACGATCATGCGCTCGGCAAGACCGCCCATTTCCGCGACCAGCCGGGTGAGTTCGGTGAGGTCGCTGTCGAACGCCTTGGCGGTGTGTTCAGAAGCCATTTCTTATCTCCTCAACCGAACCGGCCGGTAATGTAGTCCTGGGTGCGGCGATCGCTGGGTGACGTGAAGATCTTGTTGGTGTCGTCGAACTCGATCAGCTCGCCGAGATACATGAACGCGGTCTTGTCCGAAACGCGCGCGGCCTGCTGCATGTTGTGGGTCACGATCGCGATGGTGTAGTTCTCGGACAGTTCCTGGATCAGTTCCTCGACCTTGGCGGTCGAGATCGGATCGAGCGCCGAGCAGGGCTCGTCGAACAGGATCACCTCGGGCCGTACCGCCACCGTGCGGGCGATGCACAGGCGCTGCTGCTGGCCGCCGGAGAGCGACAGGCCGGATGCGTTGAGCTTGTCCTTGACCTCGTTCCACAGCGCGCCGCCGCGCAGCGCCTTCTCGACGCGGCCGTCCATCTCGGACTTGGAGATCTTCTCATAGAGGCGGATGCCGAAGGCGATGTTCTCGTAGATCGTCATCGGGAACGGCGTCGGCTTCTGGAACACCATGCCGACCCGGGCGCGCAGCAGGTTGAGGTCGAGCTTGGGGTCCAGGATATTGGTCGTATCCAGCATGAGCTGGCCGACCGCGCGCTGACCCGGATAGAGGTCGTACATGCGGTTGAAGATGCGCAAGAGCGTCGACTTGCCGCAACCGGACGGGCCGATGAAGGCGGTGACGCGGTTGGTGCCAAGCGAGAGATTGATGTTCTTCAGCGCATGATGTTCGCCGTAGTAGAAGTTGAGGTTGCGCGCGGTGACCTTCGCGGCGGCATCGGGACGCGGCGCCTGCGACGGCACGGGATTACTTACGGAAACAGACAGATCGTTCATTTTGCGCTCCTCTCGGCGCCAAGCACGCGCGCACCGATATTCAGCGCGAGCACGGTCAGGGTGATCAAGAGCGCGCCGCTCCAGGCGAGCTCTTTCCAGTAGGCATAGGGGCTCTGGACGAAGTTGTTGATGGTCACCGGCAGGTTGGCCATCGTCTTGGTCAAATCGAGGCTGAAGAACTGGTTGGACAGCGCGGTGAACAGCAGGGGCGCGGTCTCGCCGGCGACGCGGGCGGTTGCCAGCAGCACGCCGGTGATGAGGCCGGAGCGCGCGGCGCGATAGGCAATACGCCTGATCACCAGCGAACGCGGCAGGCCGAGCGCGCTCGCCGCCTCGCGCAAGGGATTGGGCACCAGCCCCAGCATGTCCTCGGTGGTGCGCAGCACAACCGGGATTACGATCACCGCCAGCGCCAGCGAGCCCGCGATCGCCGAGAAGCCGCGCATCGGCACCACGACCGCGCCATAGATGAACAGGCCGATGATGATCGAGGGCGCGGATAGCAGGATGTCGTTGATGAAGCGGATCACCGAGGTGAGCCGGTCATGCTTGCCATATTCGGCGAGATAGGTGCCGGCGAACAGGCCGAGCGGCGCGCCGATGCCGACACCGATGACGGTCATGATGACCGAGCCGATGATGGCGTTGCGCAGGCCGCCTTCGGTCGATCCGGGCGGCGGCGTGTCGGCGTAAAATACCTGGAAGCTCAGCCCGGCAAGGCCGTTATAGAACAGCGTGAACAGGATCAGCGCGAGCCAGGTGACGCCGAACAGGGCGGCGCCGAAACAGAGCGCGCGGATGATGATGTCGGTGCGGCGGCGGCGAGCGTAGATCGGATTGACGGTCATGTTACTTCCCCGCCTTCATTTCCAGGCGCAGCAGCATCAGCCGCGCGGCCGCCAGCACGAAGAACGTCAGCACGAACAGGAGCAGGCCGAGCAGGATCAGGCCGGACTGATGCAGCCCGTCGCTCTCGGCGAATTCTGAGGCGATCGCCGCCGAGATCGTGGTGCCCGGCGAGAAGATCGAGCCGGTGATGCGGAACGCGTTGCCGATGATGAAGGTGACCGCCATGGTCTCGCCGAGCGCGCGGCCGAGCGCCAGCATGACGCCGCCGATGACGCCGACGCGGGTGTAGGGGATCACCACGTTCTTGACGACTTCCCAGGTGGTGCAGCCGACGCCATAGGCCGCTTCCTTGAGAACCGGCGGCACCGTCTTGAACACGTCGACCGAGATCGCTGTGATGAAGGGCAGCACCATGATCGCGAGGATCAGCGCGGCGTTGAACAGGCTGAGATAGGACGGCGGACCCGCGAATACGACGTTGAGCACGGGGATGTGGGCGAACAGGCCGATCACGATGGGCTGGACGGTGTAGGCCAGGAACGGGCCCAGCACGAAGAAGCCCCACATGCCGTAGATGATCGAGGGGATGCCGGCGAGCAGCTCGATGGCGATGCCGATCGGGCGGCGCAGCCATTGCGGGCAGAGCTCGGTCAGGAAGATCGCAACCCCGAGGCCGACCGGGATCGCAATCAGCATC
>Ga0210403_10001236_pt1 | contig 24642 bp, 24 predicted proteins | sample IncBWC19MmetaG_FD_150863 | JGI IMG/M metagenome (GOLD analysis project Ga0210403, IMG submission 150863) | Forest soil microbial communities from Barre Woods Harvard Forest LTER site, Petersham, Massachusetts, United States - Inc-BW-C-19-M | ecosystem: Environmental > Terrestrial > Soil >... | reverse complement strand
TGGTGGGGCGCGAAATCATCAATGAGAGTAGTTCTGTTTTCAAATTCGCGGTTCCGGATTTTTCTTTCGGAAAGATGCATGCTCGAATGCGGGGTCGAAGGATGTTGTGAGAACCGAACTTCGTCATGTTTACTAGTTGGGGCAATAATATACTTCACTGACTTTCTGTTCTAAGTTGATAAACCTTTCGTTCTAAAGCCGCTCACGCATGTACTTTAAGCGCAGTGGAAAGTGCCTCTAAGAATGCTCCCGTGTCCGCATAATAATTCGGATATGCCCGTCGAAGTCCTCTAGCAGAATTTACCCACACAATAACGGCATCAAGTTGCCCCGCTTGCGGTGATGTCTCAATTGCAGCGACGGCATCACTGGCTTCTTTACCATCGGGGTATCCAGTCGCCCTGATGGTATTACCGGCGACATCAAGGACCAGCAACAGCCATTTGGCATTAGCGGTATCACGCTTAGGTATTTGCTTTAATGCGGTCGTCCAACCTCGCAGTCTCCGACGTACCTGCAATGTTCTCGTGAGATCGCGCAGTTCTTTTATCAATTCAACATGGTCGGACGGAGTCCCTTCCACCAACGGAGTGCCTTCTCGAATTGCCAGAGCCGATCCCATCAATGCAAAAAATCGCCGCCATTCCTTCGGGCCTGCGCCGAACTTTAGCCGCGTTCTGGTGAATGTAGTAACCGTCTCAACAGCCGTGGCAAAAGCATGTTGCAATTGTGAGCGTAATTGAATCTCAATTCGTTGCCCATTCCACGGCTCGTTTTTCTCGACACGTGCATAGTAACGCCCCACAACATGGATTCCCCGGTACCCGTCAGACTTTGGATTACGGATGTAGTCATCACACTTCATTCCGCCTTCAGACTGAAAGAGGTCGTCATCCTGCTCACGATATAGGCTAAAAAGAGAATCTACTGCCTGAATGTTAGACATGATAGCGCGACACCCCCCCAAATCCTGCATTTGAGAGAGCTTCATGGTTGGCTCACGTTCGAGTTTGTTCATCACAGAAGAAAGTCTCTTCAGCCGCTGCGCAATGATTACATTCGGCTCAACTCTCTTAGCTCTCTGGGACAATCCCATTCTGAATGTCAATAGAGGCATTGCATGGGCTGCACGCCAATTCTGAACGACTCCCCATGCATAGCGCCGCTAGTCTTCCACCAGGGCAAAAGGCGTTGGCCGATCCGATCAATCTCACCCTTGCGATGCTCGCGTTTTACCCATTCAGCCATGTCGTTAGATTGCGGCGGTGCAGACCACTGAAACGGCGGAATTTCGTAGTATTGACTTTTGACACACGACATTGCACACTCCTAGTGTCGTGCCACAAAAACCAATTCGCCCCACCAATCCCGCGAAGAATGTTGAGGGCGATTTCGGTAAATTCACTAATTTTATGCGTCGACTTGTCGCCGTCCCGCACGACGAAATCAAAGCTAAGCTTGACGCTGAGAAGCGGGCGAAGGAGCGGAAGAAGGCTTCTTCCCGCGCTTCCGACTCCAAGATTTAGAAAGCCGTTTCTCCCACATTGCCAGTCACCTCCGCAAAGGTTAACCGCTTCCCCGCGATCTGCGATAAAGCTAAGTGAAATCTGTCAGCATCGGTCAATGGATTATCTTTGGTTGCCCGATTGTTGTAGCGAAACGCTTGCTCATCAAGATAGCGGAACAAGTGAAACGGCTCTACGGCGATATAGGTTCCATTCAATCCGCGCTTAAGCAATGACCAGAAATTCTCCATGCCGTTTGTGTGGATGCGGCCATCGACGTACTTTACAGCATGGTCAATGATCTGATGCCGATACTCCCCGTCCAAGCCTTTGTACCCGCCCAGTTCATCGGTGAACAGCGCAGAACCAGTTTCGACATTTTTCTTTACGACGGCTTGCAAAGTAGGCTTCTGGCGATCTGGAACGATCTGAGCGCGAACCCTTCCGCCGCGTTCCAAGATTCCCATGACCATGATCTTGTCATCGGTATTGCGGCCCTGTCCGCTGATGCGACGGGCCTTGACGCTCTTGTGCATGTTCCGCGCTTTGCCGCCGATAAAAGTTTCGTCCGCTTCGACTTCGCTGCCATTGCCACCGAGTTTCGATCCGAGAGTTCCATCCTGCATTGCTTTGCGAATCCGATGCAGCATGAACCAAGCGGACTTCTGAGTGACACCCAGAGCGCGGTGAATTTCGTAGCTGGAAATTCCGTTTTTGCAATTCACTATGAGCCATACGGCAGGCAGCCACTTTTCCAGTGGGATCGGCGAATCCTCAAACACCGTACCGACCTTTAGCGAGAACTTTTGCTTGGGATGTTTACCGTAGCACCGATAGACGCGGGCCTTTTCGAGATAGGTGACCTTCTCGGACTGGCAGCGCGGGCAGCGGACTACCCCGTCCATCCAGCGAACGGAAGCCATGAATTCACGGCAGTTTTCATAGTCGCCGAAGAACTGGATTGTCTCTTGAAGTGTCTTGGGTGTTTCCATATTACCCTCTTGACTCGTGCGTTACCCTGACTACATGGGCTACTTAGTGAACCTTGACTTCGATCTCACGTCCTTCATTCGGCGGAATGACCTTGAAACCAAATCCGCGCATGACCTGCAAAATCACATTGGCTTGCCCAACGAAAGTGAAGCGACAACTCTCCCAAGTTGTACCTTCCCACTTGACCTCGGCCCCACCCCACACGATTTCGCAATCTCTGATGTGGCAACCCTTGAAGTAGGTATCGTCAACCTGGAGTGCAGTTCCTTCGATTCGCTTGCCTTCGATAACGTTCATAAGCGAATGTAGCAAAATAGGCGTAGTCAGTCAAGTATATTATTGCCCTAGTTGGTTATGACCCCCCAATTCCCGCTAAGCTGTTCTGATTAGGGTACTTAGTTCTATCATCTACATGAATAAGGACTTAGCTGGTTCTCTCAGCGATTTGGCCTACACTTTTCGGGGTGCGGGGTCGCCGCTTTTAACTGCTTGTCGTCCACTTAGCGTCTACTTTTCAAAGAGCCGCCGAAGATGGTTTTGCGGCGGATTTTGTGTCCGTCTCTGGAGACGGTCGCAGTTTTCGATGCTGCACTGTCGGGGAATTCTTGCACGATTGCGATTGTGTGTGTGTGATGGCGGTACGAGAAAAAGTGATGAGAAATGAGGCTCCGCCGCGGACCCGAGCAATTTGCGCTATACACATAGATATGAGAACATTACACATTCGGAGAATGGCGAATGCGAACCAATATTGACATTGACGACACCTTGATGCGACAGGCGATGCGGCTTGGCGGTGCCGATACGAAGAAGGCCACAGTGGAAACCGCGCTTCGTCTGCTCATCCAGACGCGCTCACAAGCCGGTATGCGGCGGTTTCGAGGCAAAGTGAAATGGGAAGGGAATCTCGATGAATCTCGTCGTGGCCGCAACCCGGAGTAATCAGGATGGTTATCGTAGACACGACTGTCTGGATTGACTATGTGGGAGGCATCCTCAATGCAGAAACGGAGTGGCTCGACCGCGAAATGCCGCTCCAACGACTGGGTCTTACCGACATGATCCTCTGCGAAGTGTTGCAGGGCATTCGTGAAGCGCGCGAGTTTCAACAGATACGCGATCAACTTCTTACATTCGACGTATTTCAGACAGGCGGCGCTGAAAACGCTATTGCCGCGGCGGCAAACTACCGCACCTTGCGTCAAAGTGGATATACGGTCCGCAAGACCATCGACTGCTGGATCGCTACGTTCTGTCTGTTTAGTGGGAATCCTCTGTTGCACCGCGACCGGGATTTTGATCCGTTTGAGAAGGTGTTGGGGTTGCAGGTGGTGCACGCGTGATATGAGGGCGTGCCGTTCGCCCGTGAACACCCGCCCAAGCCGTCTGACGAGGCGGCCCCCCGCCCCCCGGCAGGTTTTACGCTGCTCCCCGCCAGATCTGCCACGATTCCTACGGGACGGCCTCAGCCGCCATCTTGCGTACTCGCGCGATTGCACTTGTACCGTAGTCGTAGCCCTGGCACAGGTCGTGACCTTTGTGTGGCCTCGCGGCCGGTTTGTCGGCGAACAACACCGCGTTCAGCGCTTCGGATTCGCCGCTGAGGATGGGCAATCCCTTCTTGTTCATCTCCGTGTAGGTGTCCGTGTGCTCGAACGGCAGCTCAGAGGCGCCGGATGGCTTGACCGTAAAGACCGGGAAGCCCGGAACTCCCACTATTTGAATATAAAGGCGTCTGTCAGTTCCTTCGGTCGTGAAAGGCGTTGCGACGACGCCGCGCACGCTTTTCATTAGGGACACGATTCTCTGCACACGGGGATTCACTTGGTCTCCTGTGGCTGGCCCTATGACGGGATTAATTTCCCGTTCAGGCGTATACATCTCTCGCTGCCTGGGGATGACAACTCTTAGGGTCTGTGCCTTACTGATAACTGGAAACTGAGAGTTAGGATCTGGGTTTCTATTCCCACTCAATCGTCCCCGGTGGCTTCGAAGTGATGTCATAGACCACCCGGTTCACCCCGCGCACCTCATTCACGATCCGATTAGAGATCGTCTTCAGCACCTCATAAGGCAGCGGAACCCAATCGGCGGTCATGCCGTCCTCCGAATGCACGGCGCGGACGGCACAAGTGTACGCATACGTCCGCTGATCTCCCATCACGCCGACAGACATTACTGGCAAGAGCACGGCAAATGACTGCCAGACTTTCTGATACAGCCCAGCCTTCTTGATCTCGCCTACAACGATCGCATCGCACTCGCGCAGCAGGTCGGCGCGTTCTTTTGTTACTTCACCCAAAATGCGCACGGCCAGGCCCGGCCCGGGGAATGGCTGGCGCTGCAGAATGTCTTCGGGCATGCCGAGATCGCGGCCAATGCGCCGGACTTCATCTTTGAATAAGTCTTTCAGCGGTTCGATCAACTTCAGCTTCATCTTCTCGGGCAGTCCGCCGACGTTGTGATGCGACTTGATGACCTGCGAAGGGCCGCGCACGGAGCGCGATTCGATCACGTCGGGATAGAGCGTACCTTGCACGAGCCACTCTACCTCGTTGTTGCCTTCTTCCTTTAGGATGCGCTTCGCTTCGTCGTCGAAGACTTCGATGAACTCGTTGCCGATAATCTTGCGCTTCTTCTCCGGATCGATGACGCCAGCCAGCTTCCGCATGAAGCGCTCGGTGGCGTCGACCGCAACAAGATGCAGTCCAAGATTGTCGCGCAGATTTTTCTGCACTTTCTCGAACTCGTTCTTGCGTAGGACTCCATTGTTGACGAAGACGCAAGTTAGCCGCGATTTCCCAGATGCATCGCGCATCGCCCTGTCCACCAGGACCGCCGCGACCGAAGAATCCACTCCGCCGGAAAGCGCGCAGATCGCTCGCCCGCTGCCGACCTGCTGTCGTATCTGAGCGACCGTCGCGTCAATAAAATGCTGCGGCGTCCAGGAAGGCTTAGCGCCACAAATGTTGAGCGCGAAATTGCGCAGGATGTCGGCGCCGAGCGGAGTGTGGTGCACCTCGGGATGGAATTGCACCGCCCACATCTTTCTCTCCGCGTTCTCGATAGCCGCGACCGCGTTAGGAGTTTTCGCCGTCAGCCGGAATCCCGCAGGCAGTTCTTCGGCCTCATCGCCATGCGACATCCAGACCGCGAGCAGCTTGGGCAGTCCCTGAAAAAGTTGCGAGTCGGAGTGCTCTATCTCAACTTTGGCGTGGCCGTATTCGCGCTTCGCGGCCGGGCGCACTTTTCCGCCGAGCGCGTAGACCATGAACTGCAATCCGTAGCAGATGCCGAGCACGGGGATGCCGAGATCGAAGACACTCTTGTCGGCCAGCGGCGCATCTCTGTCGTATACCGACGACGGGCCGCCCGACAGAATGATTCCCACCGGAGAGTAGCTGCGAATTTCTTCCAGGCTGGCGTTGAAGGGCAGGACGACGGAAAAAACCTTTTGTTCGCGGATGCGGCGGGCGATTAACTGGGAATATTGCGCGCCGAAGTCGAGGACTACGATGGATTGGGTTTCCACGGATGAGTGTCTCAGATCGGCGCGGTCAGTGTAAAGGAAGAATGACGGTATGAGCCACCGATTTTCGATTGCAACCAAGAACGCAGCTGAGATCACGTTCTTGTTTGCATCCCGGGGGTTACTTCACCTGAAAACTGCGTGCGTCAATGGACAAATTATTCGAGATGCTGGCGGCCTTGACTTCCCACTCGACCGACTTGGTGAAACCCGTCTCCAGTTCCCCGGTGAAGCGCAGATCATAGCGGAATGGAAGCGTTAGGCCATCCGCGGTTTGGAAATCCGAAAACCGCTCTTCGATTTCGTAACGGGTAGGCGTCCTGCGGGCGGTCTCTAACTCGCCGGGGCAAGCCCGGTCTGTTGCGTCACTCTGTAGGTCGTCATGTCGTGCTGGTAGTTTTGCGGATCGAAGTACAGGAGGACATTCAAGTCGGTGCTTCTCTTGGGGCGAAACCGGAGAACAATAAGATCGCGTCCATCCACCTTCTTGGACCCCTCGTAGTGAAGTTGAGCTTTGTGTCCTTCGAGGTCCAAGAGCAGCCATCCCGTTGTCCACACGCCGCCGAGCAAAGGCTGGCGCAGCATGATGTCCTGGCCAAGTATGAAATCGCCAAACTCAGAACGACTCTTGTCGCTGTAGGTGGCAGCGATGCTTACCTTGTCGCCGTCGCAGATAAACTGCTCGCCACGATATCCGTTGGTGTTGATCTTGAATAGGTAGTTAGTCTTTCGTCCCTCAGAAGCGACCACTGACTTACCGTCGATGGCGCCGGATCCGCCCGCCAGAATTCCGTTAGGTGGCATGCCTTGCACTACTCGAGACTTCACACCGCTGCGCGCTTGTGCAGAACCAAGTGCGTCAAGATGTTTGGCGACGACTTCCTCCGTCTTCATGTCAGCGGGCCAGAGGGATACGGAAGCATTTATCAGCAAGACCAACATGATGTTGGCTGCCCGTTTGCGTAAGTCCGGAGATACATTGGTTGCACATTCCATCCCAATTCACGGAAGTCTAGTCCGTGCCTTTTACTCCGAGTAAACAACCATCACGACAACTCGCGTGGACTTGGGTGCCATCTACCGCACCACAATATTTACCAGCTTCTTTGGCACCACAATCTTCTTAACAATCTGCTTGCCGGCAATCGCCGCCTTCACTTTTTCGTCTGCGAGCGCGGCTTGCTCGACTTGGTCGTTGGTCGCGCCCGCCGGTACAACCACCAGTCCGCGCAGCTTTCCGTTTACCTGCACGGGAATCTCGATCTCGTCCTCCGCGGCCAGCGCCGGATCGTATTTCGGCCACGCAGCTTTCAGCAGATTGCTCTTCTCACCGGTCATCTCCCATAACTCATGAGCGAGATAAGGCGCCATCGGCGCGAGCAGCAGTGCGATGTTGCGCTGCACGGCCGCCAGAAGGGTTGTTGGGATCTCATCCCCTTTGACGAGCGCTCCGGTAGCGGGGTTTTGGGTGTCTTCACTTCCTAACATCCTACGGTTGGCGTCGTTCATTAGTTCCATAATCGCCGAGATGCAGGTATTGAAGTGCCAGCGTCCCTGGAAGTCGTCGGTCACGCGTTTTATGGTTTGGTGAAGCTTGCGCTGAAGTCGCCGCGCCGAGCCGGCCAGAGGCGCGGACAAGAGACCGCGCCAATCGGGGTCCTGCGGCTTCGCATAGTTCTCGTAGAACCTGTACACGCGCCCCACAAAACGCTGAATGCCTTCGATTCCCGATTCCTGCCAATCAAGGTCGCGATCCGGAGGCGCCGCGAATAAACTGTATAGCCGCGTTGCATCCGCCCCGTAGCGCGCCACCATCTCGTCGGGAGATACAACGTTGCCGAAACTCTTCGACATCTTCGCGCCGTCCTTGATCACCATCCCCTGCGTGAATAAACGCGCGACCGGTTCGTCATTTTCCACCAGCCCCATGTCGCGCATGAACTTCGTCCAGAAGCGCGAATAAATAAGGTGGAGAATGGCATGCTCCACGCCGCCAATGTATTGATCAATCGGAAACCAGTAAGCGATCTTGGCGGAGTCGAACGGCGCCTTGTCATTGTGGGGGTCGGCGTATCGGTAGAAATACCATGAGGAATCGACGAACGTATCCATGGTGTCGGTCTCGCGCCGCGCTGGGCCGCCACACTTCGGACAAGTCGTATTCAGAAATTCCGGCACATTCATTAGCGGTGATCCACCCGCCAGCGTAATCGGCACGTTGTCCGGCAAAATCACGGGCAAGTCTTTTTCCGCTACCGGCACCACGCCGTCCTTCTCGCAATAGACCATCGGAATGGGCGTGCCCCAATAGCGCTGCCGCGAGATGCCCCAGTCTTTGATTCGGAAGGCGACGGTCGCCTTGCCAAAGCCTTTTTCTTCGGCGCGCGCCGACATTTTCTTAATCGCGTCCGCGCAGCTCAATCTGCTGAACTCGCCGGAGTTCACCAGCATTCCGTCCATGGTCGTAAAGGGGAGCGGCGGTTCCGCCATGGTTTCTTCTTCGTTGGACTGCGGCAGAATCACGAGCCGGATCTCCAGCTTGTACTTGTTGGCGAATTCGTAATCGCGCTCATCGTGCGCCGGCACGCTCATGATTGCGCCCGTGCCGTAGTCCATCAGGATGTAGTTCGCGACCCACACCGGGACCGCTTCGCCGTTATACGGATTCTTCGCGTAGCGGCCGGTGAACACGCCGTGCTTCTCGATCTCGCCGATGTCGCCCGCCTCTCTGGCTTTGCGCTGCTCGGCGACGAGTTGCTCCACCTGCGCGCGCAGTTCCGCGTCGCGGGCAATCATGTCGCAAACGATCGGATGCTCGGGCGCCAACTGCACCGAGGTCGCGCCATAGATCGTGTCCACGCGCGTGGTGAATACCGTGATTGTGGATCCCGCCGGCCCCACCGTTCCGCCGAGATCGAAATCCACCAGCGTGCCTTCGCTGCGCCCGATCCAGTTCTGTTGCATGATGCGGACTTTTTCGGGCCAGCCTTGCAACTTGTCGAGATCGCGCAGCAACTCGTCGGCGTACTGCGTGATCCTCAAGAACCACTGTTCCAGTTCGCGCTGCTCGACGGGCTGGTCCTCATGCCGCCAGCACATCCCGGCCACGACCTGCTCGTTCGCCAGCACGGTGGCGCATTGCGGACACCAGTTCACCTTGCTCTTCTTGCGATAGGCGAGTCCGGCTTCGTAGAGCTTCAGAAAGAACCACTGATTCCAGCGGTAGTAGTCGGGCAGGCAGGTTGTAACCTCGCGCGACCAGTCATACGCGAAGCCGAGTCGCGTCATTTGAACTTTCATGGCCGCGATGTTTGCAAGCGTCCACTGCTTCGGCGGAGTGTTGTTCTTGATCGCGGCATTTTCCGCCGGTAAGCCGAACGAATCCCAGCCCATGGGATGGAGCACGTTGTAACCATTCATCCACATGTAGCGAGCCAGCGCATCGCCGATGGCATAGTTGCGGACGTGTCCCATGTGCAGCGCGCCCGAAGGGTAGGGAAGCATCTCCAGAACGTAATACTTCGGTTTCGCAGGATGGGCCTCGGCGGCATACAGCGACGGATCGCCCTGCCAGCGCTCAGCCCATTTCTGCTCGATGCGCTGCGCGTCATAACGCTCTTCGCGCGCGGTGGTGATCGGTTTGTGTTCCGGCGGCATATATAAAGGATAATTCGGTAAAGAGTAATCGTTGATTTTACAACGGGCAGGCGCTTATATACGCTCGGGCAGTTTTTCCGTTTTTCCGCACCTGTGAAATCGTGCGCTTCCAGAACCAGTTATGAGTCCGGTGCTGAATTCACTGGCGCAGAGCCAGCGTTCCGAGCAGGGCCTGCTGCTTGGCGATCAGGGACTGGATGCCTTGCCGGGCGAGCGACATCATCTTTGCGAGTTGAGCGTCGTCGAATACCTGATGCTCGGCGGTGGCCTGCAGTTCGACAATTTTGTTGCCTGCGGTCATGACGAAGTTCATGTCCACATCGGCGCGCGAATCTTCTTCGTAGTTGAGGTCGAGAAGAACTTCGCCGTCCACGATGCCTACGCTGATCGCCGCCACAAAATCCTTGATCGGCGCCGCGGTCAGGGTTCCCGCATCGACCAGGCGCTGCAAAGCCAGGCCCAGAGCGACGAATGCTCCGGTAATCGAAGCGGTTCGGGTGCCTCCGTCGGCCTGGATCACGTCGCAATCAATCCAGATGGTGCGCTCGCCCATGCGCTTCAAATCGGCAACCGCTCGCAGCGAGCGTCCGATGAGGCGCTGAATCTCCTGCGTGCGCCCGCTTTGCTTTCCCTTGGCGGATTCGCGCGCGGTGCGCGTCATGGTCGAGCGGGGCAGCATGCCGTATTCGCCGGATATCCATCCCTTGCCCGAATTGCGCAAGAATGCAGGTACCGTCTCCTCGACAGAAGCAGTGCAGATGACGCGAGTGTTGCCCATCTCAATCAGCGCCGAGCCCTCGGCGGTCGAGATGAAGTCGGGAACGATGTTGACGGGGCGAATCTGCTCGGGAGTGCGGTTATCGCTGCGAAAAATCATTAGAGAGAAATTCTAACAGCCGGCGTCGGGATCACGCGTAGGGCGGGGGTAAGGAGAAAACATCGCCTCCAGGCGGCATCGACTTTGCCTGGTATGCATTCGTGAAGCGAACTCGGAACAGCCAGAAAATCAGCAATACCAGCGGCAAGAGGGCCGGGATAAAAAGTACGCTTGATCCGCGCAACCAAGCGGGGAAGACTTGTTGCTGTCCCAGGAAGAAGGACCCTGTGGCGATGAAAAACCCGAAGGACATGCGCCAGAGATGTCGCACGATGCGCTTGGCGCCGAAAACGCCGCCGCGCATGAGCATGCGGATGTCCCCCGCGGCGGCAAGCAGCATCACGGAACCCATGAAAAAGTGCATCCCAACCGGAACTCCAGTTGGCGATTTCGCGCGGCCATACACCACTTCTAAACCTAAAATCCAGAGGGCAGTACCGACCAGCAAAGGAATCAGCAGCGCAACCCAATCGAAAACGCCTGTTTCCCCGTCTCCGCGCCTCGCGGTCATCCATCCCGTTGCCACCAGATAGAACGTGAAAGTGCCGCCTAGAACATTGCCCAGTTGGTGTTTCATGAGCGCTAAGTACACCGCACTAGCGGCCAAGGTCAGCATCGCTATGGCAAAGACTTTTCCAGCCAGGGCATGCCGGGCGGAACCTTTGCGGAAAGACATTGCCGCGGCACCCGAGAGTATCCCTACGATGCCAGCCGAAATATGAAGAGGCAGCAGAGGCGACATTTTTCCGCACTCCTTATACTTAAAAAACCGGTGCTAGCCCGGCTACCGGAGAGACATACGAGGACCGAAGCCCGAGAGTTTCATTCTCTCTTTCTTAAAGCCGGCAAATGCTTCAAGAGTAATTCCCCGCAGCGCTGGCCTGCTCCTTCCATCGTTGAACGTTCACGCCCATCACGAGGAGCCACAGGCACAGCGATATTTCTGCCACGGCGGAGGCCGCCAGGTAGGGGAAGACACGGGCTGCAATCCCAGGCGCAAGAAAGTTCGCGAAACTGTTGGTCAGGTACAACAAGCCCTGGATCACCAGCAGCACGCCTATGATTCGGGGAAAGAAGGTCGACCTGAAAATCAGATATCCGATCGAGAGGCAATAGAAGCCAAAAAATACCAGGCAGATAGCGAAGCCATATTCAAACAACTGGAGCGACATATACGCCGCAGCCTGTAACTGTTCAACTGTGAATGCGCTCAAATAGCGCCCGCCTCCCAAAAGAACCAGAGGCGCGAAATGAGCGAGCAAACTGACGCTCTCAACGGCAGTCCCGACAAGGCTGAAGAACACGACCAGCAAAGCGACGTTCCTGTTCACCACCTTGAACAAGTCATAAAAGATGAGTATCAGCGGCACATTGCAGGCGCAATAGAAGATCTCGGCCGCGAAGCCCAAACGATAGAGCAGTTCCTGCCCGACGATATTGTGCGCCGTAGCCGCTGCGTCCCCATGCACAACCAGCCGGCCGCGAACGAAGATCTCGGCGAATATGCCGCCGACGATGACGATCAAGTACAGCAAGCCGGCGATCCTGGCTTTGAGACGCGGCGACGTTGCTGTGATCCGGACCGTCGTTAGAGCTGTGCCCATGCTCGTTTCTCCCGTGCGAAATGGAGTCCAATCCTCGAGCGCATCAGATCGGTCCCTGATAGCGACGCAGGCGGACTGCTGCAAAGAGAAATACCGCGGCCACTGCGAGCCCGGTCCACAGACCCGGCGTGCTGAAGAAATGGGTTGGAATGAGTGTTGCCATAAAATCCGGCGGGGCACTGTGCGGCGCCATGGCATCTTCCGGCCCCAGCAAGCGGTACCGCAGCAGCGTGAGCAAGTACGCAGTGTTGAACGCAATCTTCTCCACTCCGCAGATCACGAACGGCGGCAGGAAGGCCCATAAAAATGGCGCGCGCGGCGCCCAGGCCGAAACCAGTAGTAGATAGCCATAGAGGGGCGCGTACCAGAGACCGTGAACCGTGAGAAAGTGATAAAGCAGCACCAGTGACACGTGAATGAACGACGCCTGTGTCCATAGCGTCGCGATGTTCACCCCACTCCCCTGCAGCATTATGCTGCCCATGAGGAGCATGGTGAACTGCGTGGCAATGGTGATGGCGAAGCTGAGAAGCGGCAGAATGACGATGGGTATGGCGAGCTTCGAGAGGACGGTGACGAGATCGGAAACCGGAAGAGACTTCCAGAACAGGATGCTGCGGTCGCGGCGCTCTCCATACAGGGCGTCGAGAGTATAGAAAACGCCCACAATAAGACCTGTCCCCATGATCAGAGCCGCCGCTAACTCGTAACGCGTAGCGAATACGTCGCTCCCGTGCGCAGAGTCGAGGGGCCATACGCCGTGCATACGGTGCCGCAGAGAGACCATGCTGATGAAAAAACCGAGCAGAAAGACAATGGCGGCGGCCAGCGGCGCGAAGTAGATGGAACGGTACTCCCATAGTTCTCGCCGCACCGACCAGTACAGTGGCCGGGTCGCCGAAATGCCAGCGGGTGCGATTTTCTGCGAGTCGAAGGATTCGGGCATGGCATTTGATTGGGTGCTCATCGGGCTGCTCCCTGTGCGTTCTGGTTCCCCGGCTTATTTTCCAATACCGCAACGAACAAGTCGGCAATGCTGGGCGTGCGCACGTCGCCAAGCGCGGCGAGCTGGTGACGATCGACATGATCGAGCATCATGAGATCGAACAGCAGGATGCTGCGGCCGAGCACTTGTCGGTCGTGAATCGGCCTGAGCGCCCGGGCTGCGCCGAGTTGTTCGGGACGCACCGTCACTTCCAGATAGCGCGACTCGATTTCTTCCATGCTGCAATCGAAAACGATGCGGCCGCGGTCGATGAACATGAGATCGGTGAGGACGTTCTGAATCTCTTCCACCTGATGTGTCGCAACGACGATGGTGCGGCTGCGATCAAAGTAGTCGTTCAGCAGCGAATCGTAGAACTGCTTGCGATACAGGATGTCGAGGCCAAGCGTCGGCTCGTCCAAGACCAGCAATTTCGCGTCAATGGCCATGACGAGAGCAAGGTGCAGTTGGGTGACCATGCCCTTCGACAGTTCCCTGACCTTGCTGGCGCGCCGGATGGCGGTCTTCGCAAGAAAACCTTCCGCCTTCGAGCGATCGAATCGCGGATGCACGCCGGCAACGTAGTCGAGGGCCTGCGAAACCCTTATCCAGCGCGGCAGCACGGCGACGTCGGAGATGAAACAGACATCGCGCATGAGCTGATCACGCTCGGTCCAGGGGTTGCGCCCGAGCACCCTCAGTTCTCCCTGATATGGGGTGAGGCCGAGAATCGCGTTGATCGCGGTGGTTTTGCCTGCACCGTTGGGGCCGATGAGTCCGAGGATGCGGCCCTCGTCGATACGCAAATCGACGCCGTTTAGGGCGATGGTTGTGCCGAAGGCCTTGCGGAGGCCGCGGGCTTCTATGACTGTCATGGCTTCAGCGCTTCTCCTTGTCCTGGAGGGGATTCGACTCGGTGGATTTCGACGGCGCGGCATCGGCGGACGACCGGCCGGTCGCGCCGTTCAGGAGTTCTTCCGCCTTCAAGCCGAGCCGCAGAATGGTTGCGTGGATCCTAGGCCATTCTTCGCCAAGAAACCTCTGCCGTTCGCCCTGCAGCAACAGATTGCGTGCGCCGGTGTTGATGAACATGCCGAGGCCGCGTCTGCTTTCGACCAGCCCTTCGTCGACCAGTTGTTGGTAGCCCTTCAGAACCGTGAGCGGATTGACCCGATATTCGGCCGCGACATTGCGCACGGAGGGCAGCGGATCGCCTTCCTTGAGCACGCCGTCAAGTATCATGGCGACGACGCGGTCGCGAAGCTGGCGGTAAATCGGCTGACTGTCGTTCCACTCACGATCCATCATGGTTTCCAGATAACATTTACCAGAGATGCGCCTCTGTAGCCTTCCCAATCGGAGCGACTCGAGATCCTTCGTCGAGCTGAAGCTCTCCTCAGGCAAGCTCAGGGCAGGTTCTGCGGGCTCATCTCTCAGCTTGCCCTGAGCAACTGAGCAAAGCGAAGGCGTCGAATGGGCCCGAACAATGGCGTCAATTGGTCCGGCGCAGGTCGAAGTGCGCGTGGATCGGCTTGTCCTTCATCATGAACGTCCAATCCTCGGTGTGATGGTTGGCGTCGATGATCGTGAATACCGAATGGTGCATGTGGTACTCCGTGCTCCCGCTGATGTCCTTGAATTCGAACTCGACCGTCTTGCCGTCGGGCGACATCTTGCCGGTCATGCGCGGCCGGTTCCCGGCGTCGCAATAGTGGATCAGCGTGAGCTGGTCTCCGTCCACGTAAAGCATCGTGACCGGATGGTCGTACTTTGCCGCATCCAGCGGCGTGCCTGCTTCCTGGAACTCGTGCACGAGGACGTGTCCCCGCGAGGTCACGCGCAGCGAGGCGTGCATCGGCTTGCCGTCTGACATCTCCGGCATCTCCGGGACGGTGACGGGGCCTTCCCACTCTCCCGCCAGGCTTTTCATGGTTGTGAAGGACTTTTGCGCGTCAGACTGGGCGACGGGGGCGTCGGCTGCGAACGCGGTGGCGGCGATTAGAACGAATACAGCGGAAAGTGCGGTGCGTGATTTCATATTGAGTTTTCTCCTTTTCTCTTCTTCGTTCAGTTGCGGAAATCTCTTTGGCATAGTTGGTCTCTTACAAGAGCCTTCAGGCCGGCAAGGTTCGCTTGCCACAGCTCCGAAAACACCAGCGAGCCATCTAGTGATATAGTTAACTACAACACTGTGATTAATGCAAGCTTTTTTTTATTTTTTCCTTTCGTGGCATTCCGGCGTCCGCTATCTATTTCATAATCAATAGTTTGGATAAGTCAGTGGAGCGAGGGGGCGTCTCGCCCGTCTACCACCAAGTAGCGAGAGTAGTTAACGCCGCGAGGGGACGGCCGGCACTCCACTAAGCCGAATCGAATCGGCTGCCGAACTGGGTTCCACGAGCCGATGCTTTCCGGGGGTAAGCCAGGAGATGGTCGCGGGCAGCTGCCGAACTGCGCTCGGTTTGGACAGCCGACGGGCGGATGTCCCCACGCGGGGCAGGCCTCGCTTTACGGATTGCCCGCCCGCAAAACTGTGACGACATCGAACGGCTCGGTCAGGTCAGCATGTCCGGCGAGGGTGTCGCGGGTCTTGCCTTCGACGAGGATGTTTACACGCTGGATTCCGGGAACGTTGACGGCCAGCGTCTTCACCAGCGAGTTTATGGTGAGTTGCTCGTTGAGAATGCCGGAACGGTGCTGGTCGGCGAATGTGGCATTCAGATCAATGACCGCTGCGCCCGGATCGACCAGGTAGATGCTGCGAATGTCCGCCGCCGGAGCTATCGGATGGGCCGCGCCCGGTTGCTGGTAGATACGCAGTAGCGCGCGCAACAACTGCTCCGCACGCTGCTGGCGTCCGCCGGGGAGCGGGATCTGCGCTGCCTGGGAGCGGAGTTTGCCGGCGGCGTCATCCGCTACATACAGAGTCACCGTCTCTGTCGGACCGGAGGCTGGGGGAACGACGGGGAATGCGCTGGCTGCCGGAGATTCGAGTCCAACGGCTTGCCGCCGCATTTGGCGCAGATAGATTCCCATCGAGATGACTAGCAACAGAAGGGCGGTTACTCCGATCAGGAGGTGCCGGGGGATCATGGGTGCTCCCTCGGGGTTGTAGCCACCGCGGCGAGTCTGACCGCAGGGGCTAAAGCCACAGTCCCAAGGATGGAATTATCGCAGCGCTGAAGCGTTGCGCCACCCAAAATCAAACGCAGCATCGAGTTTTGGGCACCTTGTGTAGCCATCATTGTTGTACCCCGAGGCGGTCGCGGACAGATGCAACAGCGTTTGCAATCGCCGATGCGGCTCGTTGTTGATAATTGGCGGAGGTCAAGTCGGCGACTCCGTTTGCTCCGGGCGCCAGTTCCACCGCTACGGCCGGCATGAACACGTTGTTCAAGGGCCGCAGGGAAGCGAAAGATCCCTGCGCCGGGAATTCTCTCTTCTGCATCTCGGCGACGATTGCCGTCGACACGATACGGCTGACGGGCAACGAGGGCGCCTGTGCCGCATTCCATGCATGGAATACTCCTTTGCTTGTTCCTTCCACCGGCAGCAACGCGGTATATACGCGCGCGCCGCTGCCTTGCGCGACCGCGTGCAGGCTGATGTAGATTGCGGCGCGCGCAACGTTGGCGGCTGCGGCGCGCTGATCCAGGGTAGAAGTGGTATCCCCGTCGCGCAGCAACGCAACCGCGAAACCCCGCATCTCGAGTTCATGCCGCAGCAGCCGCGCAAATCCCAGGGTGACGTCTTTCTCGGCGAGTTTATCGGTCAAGGCCGCACCCCGTTCTTCGCCACCGTGGGCGGGGTCGACCACGGCCAGGATGCGATGGACATTGGCATTAATATTGTTATTGCCATTGGCATTGCCCGGGGCGACGTTTGCGCCCGGGGCGGAGAGTGGCGGAGCCTGCGCTGGATTCTGCGGCCCAGGTCCAACGACATTCGGCGCCGCTGGTGTTTGTGGGACGGCAGAAACGATGATCGTCCTTCTGTCGGAGCTGAAGCTCGCCAACAACGGTTTGTTGGCGGCCAAGTCTAATTCGGCGTCGCCGTCGTTCTCGGAGTAACTGGCGTGCGTGATGACGCTGTTGTCAAAAGAAATGGATTGGCTTCCCGGGGAGACGACTGGGTCGCGCTTGAAGACCATGCGTAGCTTGCCGGGTTCGGTGGAGATTGTCGGGTTTACGGGAGCGCTGAAATTGACCGCCAGACGAGGGGGGTTGTTCGCGTCCAGCTGGAAACTAATTTGGATGCCCACATCGCCGACGAATAAGCGGCGTGCGCTTTCGCGAAAATTCACCGGCGCTCCCAGAAAGCGCGGCAGAAACCCGCTCAGCGAACTTAGCGGAACCAATCCGCGCGAGTTTTCAAGAAGGAAGGGAGCGATGAAATCAAAATCGCGCCCGCGAATTTTGGCGCGAGTGCTTCCAGCAACAAACTCGGCATCCACCGCGTTATAGCGAAGCCTCCAGCGGCGGCCTTCCGACTGGCTGCTCACGCGGCCGAGCGGCTCCAGCAGTTCGAGCAGACCGACGTACTCGCGGCCGGCGCGATCCAGGATTGGGAGGGAATAGGTCGCGACAGGAGAATAGACCGAGATGTGCTTGTCATCCGCAGAGGGCGGCGCAGAAGGCAGCGCAGAGGGCGCGGCGGACAGAAGCGTGACGGTGGCCAACAGGATAGCCAAAGGCTTGATCGTCAACGTTTGGTGGAGAACCGGGCGTCCCCGCCCGGCTGGACGGGCGGGGCGCCCGTCCCTCCACTCCAGTTCTTGCTAGTCCAGCGCATAGATTGTGAGGCCGCTTAGCAACTTGGGGTAGAAATCGGTGGACTTTTGGGGGAGCACTTCGCGGGCAAGGGCGATATCGCGGACCTGCTCCATGCGGACGGGATTCATCAGGAACGCGACTTGGACTTTTCCACTTCGCGCCTGCATGAGAGCTTCGGCGGCCTCGCGACAATAGGAAACGTTCGTCTGATTGCGAATGGCTTCCTCCGATATCTTCAGTACACCCTCGAGCAGGCACTTGTGCAATTGCACGACGTCAAGCCCTTGCTGGCGCAGAGAAAGGCGTCCGAATAGGCCAGTGCCGATGGCTCTAGGCGAATGCAGCAGAAATGCGTGCTCGGCAGTGACCGCGAGCAGAGCCGTTCCGGCGAGCCCTGCGTGCTGCAGAATGGCGGTGGCGCGCGCCGCGTCGATTCCGGCATCGACTTCTTCGACGTTGAAGAATTTCCGGGTCTCCGCTTGAAACTGCGCGGGCGAAAAAGATAGCAGGCCGAAGACGAGCCGGTGCGTCGGCAGAATGACGAGGCCCGGGCGATCTTTAACAGGAAGATCCATGTCGACGAAGGTCATCATCACCGAGTCGGAAGGAGCCGGAAGGCCCGAGCCTGTCTCGGCCTCAACTCTTCGTTCGTTGCGATAGGTTAAGGCAGTTTCGTAGCGGTGATGGCCGTCGGCGATGATCAGTTTCCGATCCCGCATCTGCTGCTGCACGGAGGCAATGACCGAGGGGTCGGAGATCTTCCAGACGCGGTGTACGACGTCGTACTCGTCGGTGACGTCGATGTCGGGGGCGTTGTTTGCGACTGTGTTTTTGGCCGCCACGGAATCGAGCAGGGCATCCACCTTGCCCGCGCCGCTGTAGAGCATGAAGATTTGGCCAAAGTGGGCTCGACTCGCGCGCAGCAGGTCCAGCCGGTCGGCCTTCGGCTTAGCCAGCGTCTGCTCGTGGCGGAACACGACGCCCGCGGAGTAGTCCTCGATCCGGCCGAGTGCGATGAAGCTCCGGCGTTCGGCCGGCGTCTGGCCTCCCGGAACATCTCCCGGAATCCTGAAGGTCTGGGAGTAGCGGTAGATCGAAGGCTCCGGATCCTGGCGCAAAACGCCGGTCCGGCGCCAGTTCTGGAAGGACGCCGCCGCCCGGGTGTAGACGTTTTCGGCGTCCCCGTCCCCCGGCAGGCGTTTCCCCAGAGTAATCCGCACCAGATTATAAGGATTGGCCTGATAGTAGCGCTCCTGCATTGCCGGGGTGATTTTGTCGTAGGGCTGGGTGACAGCCAACTGGACCGGCACGCGTTCAGGGTCGTAGCGCCACGCTTGAAATGGAGAAATAAGTGCCATACAGGGGACGCAGAATTGTAGCAGGGAGGGGTCCGGCTCCGACCCAAAGCGGGAAAACCGAAAAAAATGCGCAGAGCCAGACGCCAACCTTCCGACTGCGCACCGAATCCAATGCTCGGATACAAAAAAGTGACAACTCCCTTTCGGGATTGTGCTAGTATCCGGCCAAGTAGAGATTGTTGCCAGCTTTTTGGGATGCGGGTCGCCTCCCTCCGCGGCGCGGATTAGTGGGGCCTATGTTGCACGGCAAACAGTACTCGGCTCGAGTCTCCTTCGTTGTCCTACTGATTGCTGTGTGCGGCGCGCTCCCTCTTCTCGCTCAGACGACTCAGGATGTCCACATCCAGCCCCGAGTTCAGCCGCCGGCTCCAAAAGAACTCGACGTGGATCCGGCGCTCAAGACGCACACCAAGCCCTTCAAAGTATCCGTGGACATGGTTCTGGTGCCGGTCACCATCACCGATCCGTTAAACCGGCTGGTAACCGGCCTCGACCGCGAGAACTTCCACCTTTTCGAAGGCAAGGACCAGCAGGAGATCAAGACGTTCTCCAGCGAAGACGCTCCGGTTTCGATCGGCGTGATCTTTGACATGAGCGGCAGCATGAGCAGCAAGGTTGAGCGCGCTCGCGAGGCGGTGATCGAGTTCTTCAAGACCGCCAACCCGCAGGACGAGTTCTTCATGATCACCTTCGCCGATAAGCCGGAGGAGATTGCCGATTTCACCAGTTCGGTGGATGACATTCAGGGCCGGCTCATCTACACGGTTCCCAAGGGGCGCACGGCGCTGCTGGATGCGATTTATCTTGGCGTCAGCAAGATGCGCCAGGCCAAGTATCCCAAGAAGGCGTTGCTGATTATTTCCGACGGCGGCGACAACCATAGCCGCTATACCGAAGGCGAGATCCGTTCCATGGTCAAAGAGGCCGATATACTCATCTACGCCATCGGCATCTACGATCATTACTTTCCGACTGAAGAAGAGCGGCTCGGACCCACCCTGCTCAGCGATGTCACGGAACTGACTGGTGGCCGGGCGTTTACCATTGATAACCCGAACGATCTGGCGGACGTTTCCACAAAAATTGGCATCGAGTTGCGCAACCAATATGTCATAGGATACCGTCCAAAGAACCCAATGCGAGATGGCAAATGGCGTAAAATAAAAGTGAAACTCCAACCGCCAAAAGGATTGCCGCCGCTTCGGGTTTACGCCAAGACGGGTTACTATGCGCCGACGGAATAATGTTCCGCTGCTGTTTTTCTTCCTCCTGACGACGCTGTTCCTTGCAAACTCTCAAACGAATCAGTCGCCTTCTGTCCCGGTCGCGAGTTCCGAGGCAGCTGCGAATCCGCAGTCAGCGCCCCAGTCGCCACCGACCGGCAACGTGCCTCCGCCAGCCTCTAAGGGGCAGGTGGTTGCTCCGAATGCGGCTCAGAATGTTTCTCCGGCGGCCCAGAATCCGGATTCCGGCGACAGTGGGGTGTTCGTTTTCCGCAAGCAGGTTGACGAAGTCGTGCTGCATGCGACGGTCGTCGACGACAAGCAACGCATCGTCACCAGCCTCGACAAGGGCGATTTCAACGTTTATGAGAACGGGAGTCCCCAGACCATCACCTCGTTCCGCCACGAAGACATCCCCGTCGCCATGGGCATCGTGGTCGATAACTCGGGTTCCATGCGCGAGAAGCGTCAAAAGGTGAACGCCGCGGCGCTCAATCTGGTGCGCGCTTCAAATTCGAACGACGAGGTATTCATCGTCAACTTCAACGACGAGTACTACCTTGATCAGGATTTCACTTCCAACATCAATAAGCTGAAAGCTGGGCTGGAAAAAATCGAGACTCGCGGCGGCACTGCGCTCTACGATGCGGTCGTTGCCTCCGCTGACCACTTGAAAAAGGAAGGGAAGCTCGAAAAGAAAGTAATTTTTGTGGTTACGGACGGAGAAGACAACGAGAGCGCCGAAACTCTCGAGCAGGCGGTGCGGCGTCTGCAGGGCGACGGCGGACCGACTGTTTATGCCATTGGCATCCTGGAAGGCGAAGAGCACCCGAAGCACGCCAAACGCGCCCTGCAAATCATGTCCGAGAGAACTGGCGGCCTCGCTTTTTTCCCCAAGACACTGGACGAAGTTGACGCCATCAGCCGCAGCGTGGCCCACGATATCCGCACCCAGTACACCATCGGATACAAACCGACGACTCCGAAAAACCAGGGCGGCTATCGTCAAGTGAAAGTGGATGCCCGATCGCGCAGCTACGGCAAACTTACCGTTCGCACGAAAAGCGGTTATTACGCCGGAACCGAGCCGGCTTCGGGGGCGCAGTAAAGTCTAATTGGGAGTGTCATCCCGAGCGAAGCGAGGGGTCCCTACTCCCGGCACGCATTCTCGGGCGAGTAGGGGTCCCCCGTTTCGCTCGGCATGACAGGATCTTATTGCGGTTCTCCTCATTGACGCTTCCCCTTCCCGTTCCTTACTCTGTAGAGTGCCGTTGATGACCTCAGACTCGCGCCTGCGCGTTAGCGACGATATCTCGAAGCTCGTCGGCGAAACGCCGATGCTGCAAATGAAGAAGCTGGCCCCTCCGGGATCGGCCGATATTTTCGCCAAGCTCGAATACTTGAACCCCGGCGGCAGCGTGAAAGACCGCGCCGCCATCGGCTTGATCGAGCACGCCGAGCGTATCGGCAAGCTGAAGCCGGGTGGTACTGTCATCGAAGCCACTGCTGGGAACACCGGCATCGGCCTGGCTCTGATCGGCGTGAGTCGCGGCTACAAGGTTCGGCTGTTCGTCCCTGAAAAATTTTCGGAGGAAAAGGTCATCATCATGCGAGCCCTCGGCGCCGAGGTGATGCGCACCCCGGAAGCCGAGGGCATGCAGGGCGCCATCCAACGCGCCCGGGACCTGCTGGCTTCCGACCCCGGGGCTTTCCTCGCCGCGCAATTCGACAATCCCGCCAATACCGACTACCACTACGAGACTACCGCGCGCGAGATCTTCGAGCAGATGGATGGACGCGTCGACGCCATCACGGTCGGCTGCGGCACTGCGGGAACTTTTACCGGCGTTGCACGTTTTCTAAAGGAGCGGCTGGCGGAAGTGCATGCCGTGGCGGTGGAGACCCAGGGCTCGATTTTGGGCGGAGGAAAGCCCGGTCCACACAAGGTGGAAGGCATCGGCAACAGTTTTATTCCTGGAAATTTCGACCGTTCGGTTTGCGACGAAGTAATGATGGTGACCGATGACCAGGCTTTCGACATGGTGAAAGAACTCGCTGCCCGCGAAGGCGTACTCGGAGGCTCAAGCGCTGGCGCGAATGTTTATGCCGCAGTTGAAATCGCCAAGCGTCTCGGGGCAGGGAAGCGGGTAGTTACGTTGATTCCTGATTCTGCGGAACGATATTTGTCGAAGAAAATTTTTGAAGGCGGAGTCTAAGCGGTCAGCACTCAGCATTTAGTACAACCTGAGTGCTGACAACTTCCCGGGAGAACACTTGAAGCATTCTGGCTTCGCAACCCGCGCCATCCACATCGGACAGGAGCCCGACCCCGCTACGGGGGCCGTTACTGTCCCCATCTACGCGACTTCTACTTACGTTCAGGAAGAAATCGGCAAGCATAAAGGTTACGAGTACGCGCGTGTGTCGAATCCGACGCGTGACCGGCTGGAGACGAACCTCGCTGCGCTCGAAGGTGGAACGGCGTCGCGCGTGTTCGCCAGCGGCATGGCTGCCATCAATGCCATTACTACGATGCTTCAAGCAGGCGACCACGTCGTCGCCGGCCACAATCTCTACGGCGGGACGCCGCGCCTGTTCGATCAGGTCCTTGTTAACTTTGGTCTGACATTCACCTATGTCGATACTTCCGACGTCAACAATGTTGAGCGCGCATTCCAGAAAAATACGAGGCTGATTTTTCTCGAGACGCCGACCAATCCTCTGATGCAGCTCTGCGATCTACGCGCGATTTGCGAACTTAGCCACCGGCACGGCGTTGAGGTCGTCGTCGACAACACTTTTATGTCGCCGTATTTCCAGCGCCCGATCGAGCTTGGCGCCGACATGGTTGTCCACTCCACCACGAAATTCCTCAACGGCCACAGCGACGGACTGGGCGGAGTCGTTGTCTGCACCAAGGCCGAACAGGCGGAAAAACTGGCTTTTCTTCAGAAGGCCGCGGGCGCTATTCTGTCGCCCTTCGAGTGCTGGCTGATCCTGCGCGGGGTCAAGACTCTGGCCGTGCGGATGGAACAACACGACCGCAGCGGCCGCAAAGTCGCCGACTATCTCTCGAAACACAAAAAAGTGCGGAAGGTTTTTTATCCGGGATTACCCGATCATCCGCAGCACGAGCTGGCGAAGCGGCAGATGGCGGGCTTCGGAGCACTGATCGCTTTCGAAACCGGATCGCTCGCGAACGCCAATAAGATGCTGCGCAAGGTGCGCGTGTGTTCGTTGGCCGAGTCCCTGGGCGGAGTCGAGACTCTGATTTCGCACCCCGCAACCATGACGCACGCCGCCGTCGGCGAAGAGGGGCGCCGCAAAATCGGCATCACTGACGGCATGGTGCGCATCTCTGTCGGCATCGAGGACGTGGACGATATCCTTGCCGATCTCGACCAGGCGCTGGCGGCGATATAGCGTGGTGTTCCCGTAGGATCGCTATTTTGTCTTGTCATCTTCGGCGAAGAGCACGCAGGGACAGCCGCCCCCGGCTGTCCGACCAGGCGAAGCCTCGCCATGTTCTCGAGTGCACGGATGGATGACGAACACCCATTCGAACTGCGCTCGCTTCGCTCGCGATTTGTCGGAACTATTTGTGCGGACCGCAGGCCCTCAGCGCACTGACGCTCCAATCCACTCCAAGTAGGCCGCGCTGCCATCTTCAATGGCAATCTCGATACACTCTGGAAGGTTGTAGGAATTGAGCTCCCTCAAAGCCTCGCGCACGCTGTCGAAAGCGCCTGCTGTTGTCTTGATTACGAGCAGGCACTCCGTTGCCGTCTCGACCTCGCCTTGCCACCGATATACCGATTCAATCTGGGGAGCGATGTTGACGCATGCTGCAAGCTGGCGCTCAACCAGGGTGTGTGCGATGCTCCGGGCTTCTTCGAGCGAACCGCAAGTGGTGAGAACAAGCCTTTTGTCGGTCATATAAAATCGGTCGTATCGGATCGAGTCAAACCGAGAGTTCGAGATCAGATTCAAGTTTCACTCGAAGCATACGAGGCAGCCGATGGCGACGCAAATCAAGTTTGGCACATCTGGATGGCGGGCCGTGATGGCCGAAGAGTTCACATTTGCCAATGTCCAACGGGCCGTGCACGGCATCGCGCGTTACGTGTCGTCGCAGAAAT
>Ga0210403_10001235_pt1 | contig 24677 bp, 23 predicted proteins | sample IncBWC19MmetaG_FD_150863 | JGI IMG/M metagenome (GOLD analysis project Ga0210403, IMG submission 150863) | Forest soil microbial communities from Barre Woods Harvard Forest LTER site, Petersham, Massachusetts, United States - Inc-BW-C-19-M | ecosystem: Environmental > Terrestrial > Soil >... | reverse complement strand
TGTGACGATCGCCCCCGACACCGAAGTGACGATGTCGAGCCAATATGGCGCATTGCTGCTGGCCTGGGCAGAAGGCGGCATTCACTGGTCCGACGGCAGAAAGCGTCCCGACCTGTACGGATTCTAGTTGCGCACGAGCCGTAGCCCACACAGTCAGCCTCACCTTACGCGCGCTTCGACCCTGTCAGGCGTCTATCCGCCGAGAGGTTGGCATTTCAATCACGGACGGCCAGACCTCGCCACGTCAAAGCCGTACACGCGGGCGGTGTTGCCGCCGGCGATCTTGGCCTGTTCGTCGGCCGGCACTCCGGCCAGGATGTCCGCCAGGATCTTCCGCGACTGGGGAAACGTCGATTCGCTGTGCGGGTAGTCCGAGCCCCACATCATGTTGTCGACGCCGATGACGTCGCGCAGGCGAACGCCGACGGCATCCTCCTGGAAGCTCAGCACGACGTTGCGGTGGAAGAAGTCGCTCGGGACCATGCCGTCCTTGAACCGGTAGATCGCCTCGCCGTGGCGCTCGCGGTAGGTGTAGTCCATGGTGGAGAGCACGTGCGGCACCCATGCCAGCTCGAACTCCACGATGGCCAGGGTGAGACGGGGATGACGCTCGAAGACGCCGGAGAAGATCAGGTCGCACATCGACAGCGCCGGATAGAACGCCTTGGTCGCGCGGCTTGAGGCGTCGCGCAGCGTCACCTCGCCGGCGCCGCGGATCTTGCCCTGCCGTCGCGTGGCCGTGTGCAGGCTGAGCGGCAGGTCGAGCGCCGCGGCGGCGGCCCAGAACGGCTCGTACTCGGGCTGGTCGTAGCGTCGGTGCTCGAGGGGATACTCGGTGATCATGGCACCGGCCAGGCCGAGGCGGGCGGCGCGCTCCAGCTCCCTGATCCCGTCCTGGACGTCGTCCAGGTTGATCATCGCGATGCCCTTGAGCCGGGCGGGATCGGTGCGGCAGAACTCGGCGATCCAGTCGTTGTAGGCGCGAAAGATGGCGGACATCAGGCCCGAGTCCGCCACCCTGAAGTAGAAGAGCCCCTGCGAGGGATAGAGGACTTCACCGGCCACCCCGTCGAGCGCCATGTCCTTGAGATGTTGCTCGGGGTCGTAGCCGCCCACGTGCACGTCCTCGAGGCGCCCCTGGCCGGAGATGGTCTCGGGCGCCTCGAACCGCGCGCCGGCGTTCGAGATGAGGCCGATCCCGGAGAGGATCTGATCCGCCTCGACCACGATCTGGTCGGCGCCGTCGATCCGTTGCAGCCGCGGCGCACGATCCCGGAACGCCGCATCGATGCGGGTCTGCCACAGATCGGGCGGTTCGAAGACGTGAGAGTCGGACGAGAGAATCAGCGGCAGCACCGGCATCTCCTTTGTCGCTCGATCGGCGGCAGCACCTTTGGCAACCGGCCCATCGCCGTCAATGGCCGCTTCTTCGTTTCAGGTCGTGTCCCGCTCGCTGTCATCCCGAGCGAAGCGAGGGACCCTTCGCGGCGCCGATCAAGGGTCCCTTGCTGCGCTTGGGATGATAATATCTTTTCGTCACAGAGCGACGTCAGGGCAGCGCGTCGGGTGCAAAGCCGGCCGGCACCTTGAGATCGAGCCGGGCGCGGAATTGGCGTGACCAGGCCGCGTTCGCGACTCGCTGCGCCTCGGCCAGGATCCTGGGCTCGTCCATGGTCAGGACCGCGCCGTCGCGTATCAGCCATTTGCCGTCGACCATGACCGCCTGAACGTCGCGCGCCTGGGCCTGGTGCACGAAGGTGGCGACGACCCGCAGCACCGGGATCATGTGGGCGCGTTGCAGGTCGACCACGATCAGGTCGGCCTTGTTGCCGGGCGCCAGCCAGCCGCCGTCGGGCACGCCCAGCGCGCGATAGCCGTTGCGGGTCGCCCAGCGCAGCGCCTGCTCGGGAGTCGGATTGCGGCCGTCCTCGCGCCGGATGCGCTCCATGAACAGGCCGGTGCGCAGCACCTCGACCATGTCCTCCGCCATGTTGTCGCTGCCCATGGCGATGGTGCAGCCATGGGCCTCGAGGTCGGCGATGCGCGGGCTGAGCCCGCGGCGCGCGGCGATCGCGGCGTTGAAGGAAACGGTGACGCCCGCCTCGCCCAGGATCTTCTCCTCGCCGGGCTCCATGCAGCGGCAATGGGCGCAGATCAGCCGGTCGTGCAGGAAGCCCAGGTCCGCCAGGTACTCGGTGGGCAGCCGGTTGCGGTGCGCCTTGACGGCCGCGACCTCGCCCCAGATCTGGTTGAGATGGATGGTGGCCCAGGTGCCGAGCCGCTGCTGCAGGCCGCGCAGGTCGCGCAGCAGCTCGGGTGAGCACATGTCGGGCGCCCAGGCCGAGACGGCGATGCGCAGGCGCCCGTCGGCCTTGCCGTTCCATTTGCCGAAGGTGTCCTCGATGATCCGGAGGTGGCGCTGGCCCAGCGCGCGGTCGAGCCGGTAGGGCGCCGGATCGCCGATCGAGGTGCCGATCCTGTCATAGGCGCGCTCGCCCAGCAGGAAGCGCATGCCGGTTTCGGCCAGCGCCTCGGCATAGTCGTCGACGTCGTTGGAATCCTCGAGCGCCAGGGTCGTGCCGCTGCGCAGCGCCTCGAGCGCGCCCAGTTGCGCCATGACGCGGCGTTCGTCGGGGGTCATGTCGGGCAGGGGAATCGGCGAGAGGCCGCCGGAGAAGGGCGGCTTGTGCGGCGGCGAGAGGTCCTCGAACACGCCGCGCGCCAGGGTCATGGTGAGGTGGGTGTGGATGTTGGCGAAGCCCGGCATGACCATCTTGCCCGCACCGGAGACGCGCTCGGCCGCGGGATAGCGCGCCAGGATGTCGGCGTTGGGCCCGATTGCCGCGATGCGATCGGCCTCGATGGCGATCGCGGCGTCGTAGTGGACCGAATCGCGATCGTCGACGGTGACGATCGCGGCGTTGTGGATGACGGTGGTCAAAGCTCTCCCCTCGGACTTTCCCGATCACAGGACGTTCGACCGGCCAATGCAAGGGCAATGCCTCCATATCGCGGGCCGGTGAATAAAAATGGTCTAAATCTTGCGTGTGTTTTTCCGGGCTGATGCCGTCTCGACTGCACCGAAGCCCGTCAACACGAGAGTCAATCCAACGCAAAGGAGGTCGTTAATGTGTGATTACTCACTGGAGGCGTATCTATCCCGACCTGCTGAAGAAGGAGAGAAGCTCACCCTCGAGCGTTTCCCAAGTGGTTCCCAGGGGTTCACGACCGGGCCGAGCTGCGACCTGGCCGTGTGCGTCCCGGCGGAGACCCACTTGTTGCTGGAAGGCATCGGCGAGACCGTTCGCCAGGCCTGCGGGGTCGGCGCCGTTGAAGAAGTCGTGATGACCCGCCTCGAAGGCGGTCCCTACAAGGATGCCGTGAGATTTTCCAACGGGACGGAAATCTCGCTGCAAAGGTTCGACCGCGGCCTGACGGCCGTGATCGTTGCCTTCCCTCAAACCCGCATCGAACCGGCGGACGCAGCCGTCGCGCCTGCGGAGCCCGAGTACGTCTAGTCGGCTCCGTCGCCGCAGCTAACCCGCATACGCCCGCCGAAATCGTCCTTCGGCGGGCGCAGAGAACCGCTCAGCCCTTGAGGAAGGCCAACAGGCCGGCTTGATGGTGTGCCTGCCTGCGCGGTGGGCAGGCCGTGCGCGCGGCAAATCACGAACGACGCGGGCTGCCTGGCGTCGTTCGAAGTCGATGCGCCCGTCGACCGGCAGGCCGGGCAGGTGGCGGCGCAGGCAATCCAGCCCGCGCTCGACCGCGCCGGCGCGCACTCAGAGAGTCGGCGTCCTTGACCTGGCCGACATCGGGCCGGCAGCCCGCTGACGATGGTAGGGGGCTTGTCAATGCCCCTGGTTCCCGCCGACAATGGACATCCGGTAGCAGTCTGCTCCGGAAATTCTATTGGGGGGATAGTTCATGAATACAACTCAAGCTGGGCTGAGCTGGTACACGGGGCCGATTTTTCGGGGTGTCGACTACAGCCCGACCTGGCCGAGCTGGGTGGTGGGAACGGGGGCAAGCCAGACGGCCGACTCGGATTTTGCCAATGATGCTTTCCAGTCGTTCTGGAGCAACCAGTACCTGCCGGCCCCTGCGGGGGACACCAGCGCTCCGGTCCGCAACGCCAGCTATCGCAATGACCTGAAGACTCTCCAGGGCTTCGGCTTCAACCTGGTGCGGCTCTACAACTGGGACATGGCGCGCGGCTCGACGTCGGTGACCGGCCGCGCGCTCGATCACATCAACTTCCTCGACTGCGCCAACGCGCTTGGGCTGAAGGTCGTCGTACCGGTTTCCGACTATTTTCTGGGCGACGATCAGTACGCCTGGAACAATACGGTGCTCGCCGGCTACGCATTCAGTCAGGCTCCTGCGGGGATTCAAAACGACTTCAATCTGTTCATCGCCAGTATCACCGATCCGACGACGAACAAGATCCATAGCGCGATTCACTCCATCAGCGTCGGCAACGAGGGCGATATCGGCCAGGGCATATTTGGCACCACGGCGTCCAATTTCCTCGCCCGCACGATCTGGTGGATCTATAACCTGCATCTGCAGATCAACGGCAGCGGCGCCGCTGGCCCCAACGGCAAACCGGTCGTCAACGGTCCGACCCCGATCGTCCCGCTGAGCGCGACCTTCTCCAACGCCGATCAGGGCGGCTCGACCGGCAGTTGGTTCCAATGCCTCATCAGCGGCGTCGCGCAGAATCAGGCCACGCCCAACGGCTGCGCCCTGGGTGGCAACTTCACCACCGCCGTGACGGGCCTCGCCGCGACCGACTCGACCTACACCGGCTACTACTACAACAGCACCAACGTCAGCCAAGTCACCATGACGTCGGGTTACCCCAACACCCTCGCCAATACCGTCGCCCTGTACGACAGCGGCGCCACCCCTTGGCCTGGGGCGAAGTTCAACGTCCCATTGCTGTTCATGGAAGTGTTCACCGAGAATCGCACCCAGTTCCCGTTGCCCACCGATCAGGCGGTCGCGGCCGTCAACCAGGCGGCGGCGCTGGAGGGCTATCTCAAGACGCACTATGCTGGGACGCCGCTCAGCAGCACGAACCTGATGGGCTACAACTATTTCGAGTTCAACGACGAACAGGTGGTGAAGCTCACGGGTCTTTTCGGCTACACCAGCCAATCCCAGAACGCACAGACCGGCACGACCGCCGTCTGGTATCCGCCGAACGTCTTTCCCGACGACATCTTCCCGGTGTGTTCCCTCAGCGCCACGCCGGGACCGAAGGGCGCCGGCACGCTGGCCGGGGCCTTGCAGGCCCTCTTTCCGGTCGCCCATATGCAGGGCACGATCGTTGCCGCGTTCGGCGGCAAAGGCCACTGGCTGGCGACCTTCTATGGAGGGTCCTCGGTGCCGCAGGGAATAGTGCCCGGTATGTACGTCATCGGCCAGGGCATCCCGATCGGCACCACCGTCTCGAAGGTTGACGGCGGCCAAGCGGTGGCGATGAGCGTGGTCGTGACCAACGCCAGCACGGCGACCAGCAACCCGTTCTCGGTCGGCACCAGTCAGGTCCAGCTGAAATTCATGGCCTAGAATATTCAGATTCTAGAGCAGCTTATGTCCGATCCGATGGAACCGCGTGCGCTTTCATCTGATCGGACGCTGCTCTAAGGAGTGGTCTCGTGACGCGCAGCGGGCTGAGAGCAGCGCAGAGAGCAAACAAGTCGAGCTGCGTCTTGCCGTCAACGCATTGATCTGCCTGAACGGCAAAACACGCATCGGCCATACGACTGGCAAAGCGGCCGCCCGTCACATCCGGAAGGCAAGAGTTGATCGTGTCAGCGTGCGTCGTCGGCATGCCGTGCGGGAATCCCCTGTAGGTTTTCAGCGTGCCCGCCTGCAGTTCTTGGTCGTGACGGTAGGCATGCACTCTCCTCGTTGCGCTACGAACTCGCGGCGGCGACAATGGGCCGTGGCTGTCGCCGGCGAAATCATAAAGGCGTAGCGACTCTTCGGCAGATCGGCCTTGCGGGAGGACAGACATGAGTACCTCGATCGCTGACGAACGCCGTCTGCTGGCCGCAGAAGAATACGAACCCGTCGCCCGCAGCCACTATCCGGCCCTGGCGGGCCTTGGGCGCGACGAGCTGATGGAACTGGTGCGCTGGCTGCGCGAGCGGCGCGGCAAGTTCCGCGGCCAGATCGAACATCGCCGCCGCGTGCGCCGCGGCAAGGCCGACGCGCGCAATACGGCGGCCGAGCCGCCGAGCGAGCGTGGCGTGGCGGCCAAGAAGCAGGTGTTTGCCCGCGCGCTGAAGCGCGCCAATGCCCGGCTCGACAGCGTGCTCGCCGACGAGAAGCGCGCGGCGATGCGGGCCGGCATGCATGCCGCCCTCGAACGCAAGCGCCGCGCGCCCGTCCACCACCCGCCGAGCGGTCGTCGCGCACGCGGCGGCGCGCAGCCGATCGAAAATCCCAAGGGCGCCGACATCGTTCAGCCCGCGACGGTCGGCAGCATCTCGCAGGCCGGTCGGGTCGCGCAGGCGCGCCGCGACAAGAGGGAAAAGACGTAGATCGCTGGCGCGCCACTCAGTGCGCCCCCCAGCAACGAGAAAACAGAATCGGCGTTACCGCCGTTCGAAGTCGATGCGCTCGTCGACCGGCAGGCCGAGCAGGTGGCGGCGCAGGCAATCCAGCCCGAGCTCGACCGCGCCGGCGCGTACCCAGTCACGGCCACCTATAAGGCGCGCCTGGCGCGAGACGGTGGCCCTGGTGTCGGCGATGCCGACGCAGATCGTACCGCCGAAGTCGGGACGGTCGGCGCCTGCGTCGAGCTCGATCAGCAGGGCCAGCGCATGGCTGGCGCCGCTTTCTTTCCGAAGGGTCCGGCCCACCGATTCGGCCGCCTCCGTCGACACGCCGTTGATGCCGAGTTCGCCCGGATCGCGCGCCACGATGCCGCGCCGGAACACATGCTCCGCGCCGGCGAGCGGCGCCAGGCGGGCCGCGAGATGGCCGCCGCTGAACATCTCCGCCGTCGACAGCGTGTGGCCGCGCTCCAGCAGGGTGGCGAGGATCACGCCTTCCAGGGTCTGGTCGTCCTCGGCGATGATGAAGTTGCCCAAGCGCTTGCGCACCTCGGCCTCGACGGGCGCCAGCCGCGCCAAAAGGTCGGCCTCGTTCTCGCCGTGCACGGCGAGCTTGGTCTCAAGCTGCGGATAGTGCGCCTGGAAGCCCAGCTTGATGTCGCCGCCGTTCTTGAAGACCTCCATGTCGGCCAGCATGTTGTCGGCGCGCGATTCGCCAATGCCGAAGGAATGAAAGCGCTTCAGGCGCGTCACGCCGGTAATGCCGCCCAGCTTCAGGAGGCGCGGGATCACCTGCTCGTCCAGCATGCGGCGCATCTCGCGCGGCACGCCCGGGGTGAAGAAGAAGCGCGCCTGGCCGATGGTGACGGCGAAGCCGCAGGCCGTGCCGATCGGGTTGTCGATGAACTCGGCATTGGCCGGCAGCATCGCCTGCTTGCGGTTGTTGGGCGGCATAACCCGGCCGCGCCGGGCGTACGACTCCGTCATGCGGGTCATCCAGTAGTCGCTCAGCACCAGTTCGACGCCGCAGGCCTCGGCCGCCACCTCCTGCGAAAGATCGTCGACCGTGGGGCCCAGCCCGCCATTGACGATCACCGCATCGGCGCGCTCGCCCGCCTGGCGGAAGGCTTGCAGCAGGCTGGCGCGGTCGTCGCCGACCGTGGTGCCCCAATGGACCGTGAGCCCGACATCGCCGAGGCGCTGGGCCATATGGCTGTAGTTGGTGTTGATGGTCTTGCCGGTGAGGATCTCGTCGCCGGTACAGAGGATTTCCACGCGCATTGCGGCGATTATCGGCTAACGTCGTCCCAAAATCGAGGGAGATGCTCATGACCGCTTTATCACCCGATCTGCGCGACGCGCTGGCCAAGGTCGGCACCTCGACCCTGACCGGGGTGCTGAACCGCCGGGGCCTGCGCAGCATGACGCTTTTCGACGTCTGGCCGCTCCGGCCCGAGCAGCCGCGCATGGTGGGCATCGCCTTCACCATGCGCTTCATCCCCTCGCGCGAGGACATGGACGGGCCTTCTTCGAAGAACCGCAGCACGGTCCAGCCGCAGGCCATGGAGGAATGCCCGCCGGGCCACGTGCTGATGATCGATTCGCGCGGCGATTCGCGCGCCGCATCGGCCGGCGACCTCTATGTCGGGCGCCTGAAGGCGCGCGGTGCGGCGGGAATCGTCACGGATGGCGGCTTTCGCGACACCGACGGCGTGGCCAAGACCGGGCTGCCGGCCTATCACCGCCGGCCGTCCTCGCCGCCCAGCCCGATCGCCCACCGGCCGGTCGACCTCAACCTGCCGATCGCCTGCGGCGGCGTGGCGGTCTATCCCGGCGATATCGTCGTGGGCGACCGCGACGCCATCCTGGTGATCCCGCCCGACATCGTCGAGGCGGTCGCCGAGGAGGCGCTCAACACCTACCACTACGAGGAGTTCGCCGAGGCCGAGGTGGCGCGCGGCCGCTCGCTCAAGGGCCTGTTCCCGGTGGCAGGCGAAGAAGCCAAGCGCGACTACGAGGCGTGGAAGAAGCGCGGCGGCAAGGGTTGACTATGACAGAGAGGTCTTGATCGGCAGCCCGCCCTTCAGGGTAAGGGTGACGGGCGTGCGCTCGGCGATGTCGGCCATGCGCTTCTTCTGCTCGTCGTCGACCGCGCCCTCGATGGTCAGCACGCGGTCGATATGCTGCTGGGCGCCTTCACGCACGTAGTGCACGTCGGCCTGCACGGCCGTCACCGGCCATTGCTTGCGCTCGGCATACATGCGGAGCGTGATCACGGTGCAGGCGGCGAGCGCCGACGCCAGCAGATCGTAGGGCGCGGGCCCGGCATCCTTGCCGCCCAGCTCGGGCCCCTCGTCGGCCGTGACCTTGTGGTGCCCGGTCGCGATCGCCGTTGCGTAGTTCACCGTGCCGATGCTTGCTCGCGCGCGCGCCATGCCGCCTCCGTTGCCTGGCGCCAGGCAAGCGCCGCCTGCAGTCTAGCGGCAGGGGCCTAGCGGTGCTTGCGTTTCGCCGCCTTCTTCGCGACTTTCTTCACGGCGCGCTTGCCCTTGGAGACGGCCTTCTTGGCCTTTTTGGCGGCTTTTTTGGCGACCTTCTTGGCGGCTTTCTTCTTGCTCGCGATCTTGCGCGCGCCGGCCTCGACGCCGCTCTGGACCGCCTTGATCGCCTGCTGCCCCGCCTTGATGACCGCTACCTCGGCACTGATGACGGCATCCGCCACCGTGTCGACTATCGTGTTCTTAGCCATCGCGCTCTCCCGTTTGACGGTTATGTGAGTTCCCGAGGCCAACATACAGCAAGTTTGGTCTCACGTCGTCGGACGCGCGCGATACTGCCGCATCCACGTGCGATCGATGTGATCCTTCCAGCGCCAGACCCAGGCGCCCTCGATCGCCCACGCGCTTCGGGTCGCCACCGCGCGGCCATCGCCGGTGCCGATGATCGAGAGATAGCGGGTCTGCGGCACGAATGGCCGGGGCGCCTCGCCCAGCAGGACATGCCGCAGGTTCTCGGCCAGCGGCGGGCCTTGGCGCACGGCGAACACGCCGGCCTTGGGCCGGCGGTGCTTCAGCACCGTGGCGCAGTCGCCCACGGCGAAGACCCGCGTGTCGCCGGTCGAGCGGAGCGTGTCGTCGACGGCGATGAATCCGCTTTCATCGAGCGGCAGGCCCGTCGTGGCGAACCATGCGGCGGCGCTTGCCTCGGTGACGATGAAGACGGCGTCGGCTTGCAGCCACTTGCCGCTGTCCAGCTGCACGGCGCCGCGTTCGATCCGGACAGTTGCCGCCTTTTCGAGCAGCCGCAGCCCGCGGCGCTGGAAAATCGCCCGCATCTTCCGTCGCGCGGCGAGGGCCAGTCCGGTCAGGATCTCGTCCTTGGTGATGAGCGTGACCTGGAGCTGGGCGCCCTTCGCCGCCTGGCGCAGGCGATGGTCGATCGCCAGGGCAAGCTCGACGCCGCCTGCGCCGCCGCCGACCACCGTGATGTTGAGCGGCCCCAGCCAGGCCTTCATGCGCTCCAGGAAGGCCATCCAGTGCCGGCCGAGCTCGGCGATCGGCTTCACGGGCGTCGCCCATTGGTGGGCGCCCGGAATGGTCTCGAGGTTGGGCGCCGAACCGATGTCGATCGAAAGAAGATCGTAGGAGACGGCCGGCCCATCCTTCAGCAGTACCCGGCGGCTGGCGCGATCGAGCCCGATGGCTTCATCGCGGATCAGGCGCGCGCCGGTCGAGGCGCAAAGCCACGCCAGGTCGATATGGCATTCGTCGAAGCTGTAATGGCCAGCGACGAAGCCCGGGATCATGCCGGAGTAGGGTGTTTCGACGTCGCGCCCGATCAGGCTGAGCCGTACGCCGGGCAGCGGCTTCATGCCGAAACTCTTCAGGACGTGGACGTGGGTGTGGCCGCCGCCAACCAGCACAAGGTCCTTGAGGAGGGGCGCCGCCTGCATCGCGACCCGTATATCCGATCGGCAGGCGCTCTGGTACAGGGCTAAAAAATATTGTATATCAGTGCATTATATTAATTTCTTTCAGTTATTTCGGAGCTACTCATGGCCGTTACTTCCGGCCTCTCGGTTTCCAGCGATCGCGCCGACAGCGCCGTCCTGCAGCGACCACGCTCGGCGTGGGCGCTGTCCTGGCCGCTGGCGGTGGGCCTCGCCCTGTTCATCTGGTTGCCCACGGCAAAGGGTTTGCTGGCCGACCCCGACAGCCACTGGCACGTCACGGTCGGCAACTGGATCCTGGCGCACGGCGCGGTGCCGACGGTCGATATCTACTCCTTCACTTTTGCGGGCCAGCCCTGGATTGCCAAGGAGTGGTTGTCGCAGGTCCTGCTGGCCCTGGCCTACGATGCCGGCGGCTGGGGCGCCGTCGCGGTGCTGTGCGCCGCCTCGATCGCCTTTGCCTTTGCCCTCATGATGCGCCTGCTGTTGCGCGACACTCGTCCGTTGCCCGCCCTGCTGTTCACGGTCGCCGCCGTCGTCATGACGGCGCCTCACCTTCTGGCGCGCCCGCACGTGCTGGCTTTCCCGGTCATGCTGATCTGGGTGGCGGGTCTGGTGCGCGCTGTCGAGGAGCGCCGCGCGCCGCGACCGCTCCTGCTGCTCGCCATGCTGGCGTGGGCCAACCTGCACGGCGGCTTTACGCTCGGCCTGCTGCTCTGCGGCGCCTTCGCGCTGGAAGCCATGGTCGGAGCGGGTGAGGCATCGGAGCGAAAGGCCCTGTTCGTCGAGTGGGCGAAGTTCGGCATTGCTGCCGTCCTGGTTGCCTGCATCACGCCGTATGGGCCGGAGTCGATGCTCGTCACCTTCCGCATCTTCAATCTCGGCGACGCGCTCAGCGCGATCAGCGAATGGCAGTCGCCCAACTTCCAGAACATGCCGCAGCAGGAGCTGATCCTGCTGATCGCCCTCTATGTCTGCCTGTCGCGCGGCCTCAAGCTGCCCCTCGTGCGGTTGCTGATCGTGCTGGGCCTGCTTCACCTGTTCCTGAAGTATGTGCGCAATGCCGAGCTGCTGGCGATGCTGGGTCCGCTGATCGTGGCGCCGGTCCTGGCGCGCCAGTGGCCGACGCTGCGGCCCACCGCCGAGACGCCCGGCGGCTCGCTCCTGCGCCAGCGGTTGGCGGCGCTCGGCCGCCCGGCCGGGCGCAATGCCATCGCGCTCTGCCTCGTTCTTGGCGCGATCTATGCCGGCGGTGTCATCCGCTTCGCCGGCATCCGCCCGGTGGACGACACGATGCCGGTGGCGGCCTTGGACTTCATCCGCGAGGCCAACCTGCAGGGCAACGTGCTCAACCACTATGGTTTTGGCGGCTTCCTGATCAACGCCGGCATAAAGACCTTCATCGATGGACGCGGCGAGCTCTATGGCGGCGACTTCATCAAGCGCTACGTCGAGATCGTGAACGCGCGGGGCGCACGGCCGCTCGAGGAGACGCTCGACGAATTCCGCATCGACTGGACGCTTCTGCAGAAGGATCAGGCGGCTAACCAGGTCCTGGCACACTTGCCGAATTGGAAGCGGGTCTACAGCGACGACACCGCGACCATCTTCGTCCGCCAGCGCTAGTCCTTGAGCAGGATCCAGGTGCAGGTGCCGATGGCGCAGAGGCGCCCCGACTCGGTGTAGAGGGCGGTGCCCGAATAGAGCTTGCGGCCCTCCGCGCCGATCTTCCAGCCGACCACGGCGCAGCGTTCGCCGACCTTCGGTGGCTCGATCACCTTGGCGGTCATGCGGCCGGTGAGCGCGGGCCGGAAATCGTCGGGATCCTGGACGGCGAACGCGCCGGGACAATCGAGCGTACCCCACACGAACTCCGGCCTGATGCGGCCCTTCTCGTCGGCGTGGTTGGCGTGCGGCAAATAACAGGAGAGCGAATAGCCGGCTTGCGGACCGGCGGTGCCCAGCACGCGCAGACCGTCGCCGACGGCGCGCTCGCGGCCGCAGACGATGCATCGGCTGAACTCGCTGTCGTCCGGGGCACCGCCCGCCGCGCCGCGGCGCATGACGTCGTTCCAGTCGATGGGCGGTGGCGGCGGCGAGAGATGCGCCAGCGATCCGGCGCGCGCCTCGCACAGCAGGGTCTCTCCGTCGCGCAGCGTCAGCGCCTCGCCCGCGCGCCCGACCTGCAGCCTGCGATCGATGGGGATGGGGGCGCGTAGCGTGATCTCGACCGCGCCGTCGCCGCCGAATTCCCTCGTGAATTTGTCGGCCATCACGCCGCCGACATAGCCGCCATTGCCCGAGAGCCGCGGGCCGTTGAAGCCCGCCGCGATGATGATCGTATCGTCCACTCAAATCCTCCGCGGCGCGAAACCTGACGCGCGCATGCGGGGATTGCAAGCCTGCCGGTGCGCGAAACCGCTTGCCTGCAATGCGAGGCGTCGCCCAGGGTGAAGACGATGAGTCGGTTCGTGCCTTGGGCGCTGGTGGCGCTGTGCTTTGCGCTCGGCGTGGCGAGTCGCTCGATCAGCGATTCCTTCGTCGTCTTCGTGCCGGCGCTGCAGAGTGCCTTCGACGCCAGCCGCAGCGCCATCACGGTGGTCTACAGCTTCGCCCTGCTGGTCGGCGGTACCGGCGCGCCGCTTGCCGGCTGGATCGTCGACCGCTTCGGCCTGCGCGCGCTCACCGTCATCGGCATGTCGGCGGCGGCACTTGCAACGGCCAGCGCCTCGCTCGCGACGGAGGTCTGGCACCTCTACGTTGGCCTCGGCGTCGTCATGGGCTTCGGCGGCGCGTCGCTCAGCGGCGTGCTGAGCTCGACGCTGCTCGGCCGCTGGTTCCCGGCGCAACGGCTGGGCGTGGCGTTGGCCGTCGCCTGGTCGGCATCGGGCGTCGGCGCCATGATCATGCTGCCGCTCGCCCAGCATCTCATCGTCACCGACGGCTGGCGCCACGCCTACATCGTCCTCGCCGTTATCAGCGCTGCGTTCATTCCGCTGCTGGTGGTGCTGCCCTGGCGGCGCATCGAACACGGCGCGCCGGGTCACGCACGCTTGCGCGCCTCGACCAGTCCCGGTCCGACCGTGGGCGAAGCCGTGCGCGATTGGCCGTTCTGGGCGCTCACCTTCTCGTTCGGCCTGACCTCGGTCGGCATCTTTTCGCTGGTGCCCCAGGTGATGGTCTACCTTCTGGAACGCGGCCTCGATGGCGCCTATGCCGCGCGCGCGCTGGCGGTCGCGGGATTCCTCACCCCGCTGGGCATGATCGGCTTCAGCTGGCTCGCCGATCGCGGTGGCCGGCGGCTGGCCGCGGTCCTGGCCTATGCCTGCTCGATCCTGGGCGTGGGCGCGCTCGCCCTGGTGCGCGGGCCTGGCGACGATGTCTGGTTGTGGCTCTACGTGCTGCTGTTCGGCGGCAGCATGGGCTCGCGCGGCCCGATGATCTCCACGCTCGCCACCTTGCGCTATCGCGGTGTCCATTTCGGCCGCATCTACGGCCTGATCAGCATCGGCATGGGCCTGGGCGGCTTCTTGGGTGCCTGGATCGGCGGCCTGCTGCACGACTGGACCAACGGCTATGCCGCCGTGATGATCCTCGCTGCAGGCGCGCTCGCGCTCGCGGCGGCGTCGCTCGGCTCGGAGGCCAGCGCGCGCGAGCGCCTCAGCCGCTAGACAATCGCCGAATGCACGAAGTTGGCGACAAGGTCGAGTCGCTTGCTGTGCCAGGGGTCGGGGATGCGGTTGTTGGTGACATAGGCGAACGATACGCCCGACTCGGGATCGCCCCAGCAATAGGAGGTGCCGACGCCGCCGTGGCCGAAGACGCTCGGATTGGCAAAGCCTCCCAGTCCGCGGATGTTTTCCGTCGTGCCGCGGATGTGCGGCCCCAGCCCGCGATGCATGGGCATGCCCATGTATTCGTCGACCCGATCGCCGGTGTGGTTGCGGATGGCATATTCCAGGGTGCGTGGCGAGACGATGCGCGTGCCGTTGAGCTCGCCGCCCAAAAGCATCATCTGATAGAGCGCGGCCATGGCGCGCGCCGTGCCGTAGCCCGCGCCGCCCGGTGCGCCGCCCTTGCGCCACGCCGTGGAGTTGGCGTCGGCGTCGGGTCGGAAGCCGTCGCCCGCCGGCTTCGGTTCGTGCATGGCAGCGGCGCGACCGAACTCGCCTTCGGGCAGGCCGACATAGAGTTCGCGCCCGAGGCCCAGCGGTTCGGCGACGGTCTCGCGGATGACGTCGCGGAAATCCTTGCCGGTGATGGCTTCGATCAGCACGCCCAGGGTCCAGTGGGCGGTGAGGCCGTGATAGTGCACCTTCGAGCCGGGCGACCATTCGAGCGGGAAGTCGCAGACCACCTCGCGCAGCCGCTTGTGGTCGGCCCACGCGTCCTTGCCGACGACGGCGCTGGGGAAGCCCGCCTGGTGGGTGATGGTCTGCAGGACGGTGACGTTGCCCTTGGCGTTCCTGGCGAATGCAGGAACGTGATCGGCGATGCGGTCGGAGAAGGAGAAGAGGCCACGCTCGGCCAACGCCCACAGGGCGACGGCGGTCACGACCTTGGTGTTGGAATAGAGCAGCCACAGCGTGTCGTCCGCCGCCGCGCGCGGGTTCGGTTCGGTGACCGCGTTGCCGAAGCTCTTGAACAGCGCGAGCTTGCCGTGGCGCGCGAGTGCGATCTGGCAGCCGGGATAGCGGCCCTCGGCGATGTGGCGCTCGATCAGCGCGACCAGCCGGTCGATCTGCTGGCGACGGAAGCCCAGGGAGTCGAGATCGGCCTGGGGCAGTGGAAAGTTTGTGGCAGCTTGGGGGCGGATAGCGGTGTCCATGGCGGCTCCTCCTGAGACGATCATATTATCGTTCGATGGCATGTCGGTGAACCGCGGACCTGCATATTGTGTTTCCAGAAAAGTTTGCCACAATGCGCGCCATGTCGAACCGAATTCTCGACCGCATCGACTTCCCGAGTAGTCCCACTCAACGGCCGCGAGGCTAGCCGTGGCACCGGGCCTTGAGTCTTGCCACGCGCTGGTCCTCAATGCCGACTTTCGGCCGCTGTCCTATTTTCCATTGTCGATCTGGTCTTGGCAGGATGCGGTGAAAGCCGTGTTCCTCGATCGGGTCAGCGTCATTTCCGAGTACGACCGCAAGATCCACAGCCCCTCGTTCGAGATGCGGCTGCCCAGCGTCATTGCGCTCAAGGAATACGTGCCGGCGGCGCGCCGTCCGGCCTTCACGCGGTTCAACGTCTTTCTGCGCGACCGCTTTCACTGCCAGTATTGCGGCGGCGACTTCGCGACCAACGAGCTCACCTTCGACCATGTGGTGCCGAAGTCGCGCGGCGGCCGCACCGCCTGGGCCAACGTCGTGACCGCCTGTAGCCCGTGCAATCTCCTGAAGGGCAACCGGCTGCTGCGCGAGATCGGCATGCACCTGCAGCGCGCGCCGATCGAGCCGACGACGCAGGAGCTGCAGGAAAACGGCCGCGCCTTCCCGCCCGGCTACTTGCACGAGAGCTGGCGCGACTTCCTGTATTGGGACAGCGAGCTGGATCAGACCTGAGCCACCGGCTCATATTCTCGTCGACAGCCAGATCGCGAGCCGCGAGCCCGCCTTGATGGCGCCCGTCAGCGCCTCGTAGGCCGGCGCCTGCTCGGCGCCGGCGGCGAGGGCGGTGTCTTTGTGCTCGATCTCCTCGGCACGGAATTTCTCGATGGTGCCGCGGAGCTCGGCCTCGTCGTCGCCCAGCGCCGCCGCCTGGGCGGCGTAGTGCTGGTCGATCGTCTCCTCGATCGCCACCGTGCAGGCCATCGCCGCCTTGTCGCCCATCAGCGCGGTCGCCGCACCCAGCACGAAGCCGGCCACGTTCCACAGCGGCGACAGCACGGTGGGCCTGACGCGACGCTCGCCCAGCAGGCGGTCGAACACCTTGTTGTGCTCGCGCTCGGCGCGCGCCATGACGGCGATCTTGCGGCCGGCCTCGCCGTTGGCCCGGCCGGTCCAGCGCAGCGCGGCGAGCTGGCCCTGGTAGATGCGCACGGCGCCCAATTCACCCGCCTGGTCGACGCGAATGGTGCGCTCGATCAGCGCGCGCGCCTCGGGATCGCCGGGATTGCGGACTTCGCCGGTCTTCATGGGCGCGACCTCACCCAGCGCGCCACGCCGGAGGCCAGCACGAAAGCCAGGCCAGCCGAGACGATCGCGTTCCAGCCGGCCATCGAGATGCCCCACATCTCCCACGCCGCCTGGTCGCAGCGCACCATCTTGGCGCCGAACAGGTATTTCTTGAGCTGCTCGGGCGAAAGCCCGCGCGGTACGTTGCCCGAGCAGGCCTGCGGGCCCTCCCACCAGTGATACTCGACGCCGACATGGAAGACGCCGATCACTGCCGTGACGAGCAGCGCCGTGATCGCGGTCAGTACCAGCACCAGGCCGAGCCGCGGCCGGGCGAAGGCGGCGAGGGCCGCCAGGCCCGCCGCGATGGCGACCATGTGCGGCCAGCGCTGCAGGTAGCACAGGTCGCACGGCGGCAGGCCGACGACGTACTGGAAGTAATAGGCGCCGCCCAACAACGCGCCGCTGCCCAGGGCGGCGAGCAGGCCGAGCTGGCTGGGCAGAGGCAGGCGTTCGGACAGAGTCACGGACATCGCCACGAGCATCACTCAGAAAAGATAGCGAAAGACGACGAAGCCGCCGACCAGCGCGATCAGGAACAACCAGGTCACGAGCGTCAGCCGCTTCTCGATGAAGGCGCGGATCGGCTCGCCGAATTTCCACAGCAACGCTGCCACGACGAAGAAGCGCACGCCACGCGTCACAATCGACGCCCACACGAATGTGAAGAGGTCGAAATGTGCCGCCCCCGAGGCGATGGTTACCAGCTTGTAAGGAATGGGGGTGAGGCCTTTGATCAGGATGATCCAGATGCCGTATTCCGCGAACCCGGCGCGGAACGCCGCCAATCCCGACTGCAGGCCGTATGTCTTGACGACCCATTCGCCGATCGTTTCGAAGAAGTAATAGCCGATGGCGTAGCCCAGAAGCCCGCCCAGCACGGAGCAGACGGTGCAGACCAGCGCGATGCGGAAGGCCTTGTCGCGGTTGGCCAGCACCATCGGTATCAGCATCACATCCGGCGGGATGGGGAAGATCGAGCTTTCGAGGAAGGAGATGGCGCCCAGGATGGGAATCGCGCGCGGGTGACCCGCGAGGCGGATCACCCAGTCATAAAGGCTGCGCAGCATGTGACTATTCGGCCGCCTGCTTCAGTCGGGTCGGCACGGTCTCGCCGGCGAACAGCGCGGCGCGCGCGGCCTCGTACTCGGCCTTGAGCCGGGCCACGATCTCGGCGGCGGGCGGGGCGTCGAAGATCTGGCCGACGCCCTGGCCCGCGCCCCAGATGTCGCGCCAGGCCTTGGCCTTGGAGTTGCCGCCCGAGCCGAAGTTCATCTTGCTCTTGTCGGCCTCGGGCAGGTCGTCGGGATCGAGGCCGGCGGCGGCGACGCTGCGCTTCAGGTAATTGCCGTGCACGCCGGTGAAGAGGTTGGTGTAGATGATTTCCTCGCCAATCGAATCGATGATGCACTGTTTGTTGCCGTCGGTCGCGTTGGCTTCCTTGCTGGCCGTGAAGCGCGTGCCGATATAGGCGAGGTCGGCGCCGACCGCCTGCGCCGCCAGCACCGAGGCGCCGTTGGCGATCGCGCCCGAGAGCAGCAGGCAGCCGTCGTAGAACTGGCGCACTTCGGGGACGAGCGCGAAGGGCGACAGGCGGCCGGCATGTCCGCCGGCGCCGGCGCAGACCAGGATCAGGCCATCGACTCCCGCCTGCAGCGCGCGCTTGGCGTGGGTGATGTTGGTCACGTCGTGGAACACCAGGCAGCCGTAACGCTTGGCCGACTTCACCACGTCGTCGGGCGCGCGCAACGAGGTGATCTGGATCGGCACCTTGTATTTCTCGCAGAGCTCGACGTCGTGCTGCAGCCGGTCGTTGGAACCGTGCACGATCTGGTTGACCGCGAACGGCGCCACCTTACGGTCCGGGTATTTCTGCTTGTACTCGCGCAGCTCCGTGGTGATGCGTTGCAGCCAGGTTTCTAGCATTTCCTTGGGCCGCGCGTTCAGCGCCGGAAAGGCGCCGACGATGCCCGCCTTGCACTGCTCGATCACCAGATCGGGGTTGGAGACGATGAACAGCGGCGCGCCGACCACCGGAATCGACAGGTTGTCGCGCAGCAGAGCCGGAAGGGCCATGGGGTTTCGCTCCTTGGAAGGCCTATTCGCAGAATTGGGTCGGACCTAGCACGAAGCGCCGCGGTCGTCGTCTATTTCAGCATCGAGTAGGGGCCGCCTCTTTCCAGCGCGCGCTTGTAGCCCGGCCGCGCCTGGATGGCTTCGACGAAGGCTTTCAGTCTCGGCAGCCGCCCGCCGAGACCGGCGCGGGCGGCGGCGGCCTCGATGGGAAAGCTCATTTGGATGTCGGCGGCGGTGAAGTCGGCGCCGGCGAACCAGTCGCGGCTGGAAAGCTCGCTTTCGAGGAAGGCGAAGTGGTTGGAGATCTGCGGGCCGAGCAGCGTCTTGTCGGCGCCGGCCGAGATCATGCGCGCGACCGGCCGCATCAGCAAAGGCACGCGCTCGGGCAGGCGATTGAACACCAGCTTCATGAACAGAAGCGGCATCAGCGAGCCTTCGGCGTAATGCAGGAAGTAGGTATAGCGCAGCCGCTCGGGCGTGCCTGGCTGCGGCGCCAACCGGCCGTTGCCGTAGGTTTCAGCCAGGTATTCCAGGATGGCGCCCGACTCCGCGAGTGTCTTGTTGCCGTCGGTGATGACCGGCGACTTGCCGAGCGGATGGACAGCGCGCAGCGAGGCCGGCGCCTGCATCGAGGGTTCGCGCTGGTAGAGCTTGATCTCGTAGTCGAGGCCGAGCTCCTCCAGCATCCAGAGGATGCGCTGCGAGCGCGAGTTGTTGAGATGATGAACCGTGATCATAGCGCACCCGCCCGCCAGTTGCCGTGGAAGCCCGCGGGCACCTTGCCGCTGAGATGCGCGAGCGCCAGCGGTCCCTTGGCAATGTCGGTGGCCTCGAACACCGCGAGGTCGCTCCTGGCTTCAGCGGCGCGGTAGACGACGCTCAACAGCCAGCCATCGCCCTCGGCCGTATCGGGACTGCGCGGGACGAACACCGGCTCGCTCACGTGATCGCCCCGGTTGGGCCGCCAGTCCGCGTCCTTGCCGCTCTTGACGTCGTAGTGCGTAAGCTGGCGGCCTTGCTCGCGGTCGCGTGGCGAGTCGGCGGGATTGGCGGTCACAGACCAGCCATGGCGGTAGTCGGCCATGGCCAGCCGGTCGTCGACGCGCGGGAACTCGCTGACGCGCTCGTCGAGCTGGAGCTCGTGGAACGCCTTGCCCTTGCCGGCAAGGTCGAAGGACCAGCGGAACAGTCGCGACGACCGCGGCTGCCTGGTCGAAGGACTGCCGTCGGGCAGCGGGAAGAGCGGCGCGATGTCGTACTTCATCACGTCGATCACGATCCGGCCATCGATCGTGTCGTAGTGGTTCATGGCATGAAAGACGTAGCAGGGCGGCAACGTCACCCACTTAACGTCGGCCACGGTGCCGTTGCGCGGCACGAAGGCGACGTGGGTGCCCTTGTCGGGTTCCCAGGCAAAAGGCGGCCGCCCGCTTTTTGCGCGTTCCAGCGATCCGGTGAGCGGGAAGACGGGCACGACGATCCAGTTCCTCGTCACGGCGAAATCGTGAATCATGCTGGCAAAAGGAATCTCGAGCATTTCCGTGCGCGTGATGTTGCCGTCCTTGTCGGCGACATGAAGGCTCACGAAAGGCGAGAACGGCCCTTTGGCCGAATAGCCGAAGAAGATCATCTCGCCGGTCTGCGGATCGAACTTCGGATGCGCGGTGAAGGGGCCTTTCACCTTCTCGCCATAGGTCACGAATCCCTTGGGCGCGAGACTCGCCGGATCGAGCCGGAAGGGCGCATGGCCTTCTTCCAGCGCCATCAACCGGCCGGCGTGCCAGACGACGTTTGTGTTGGCGGTGGTCGCGTTGAGTTTGGCCACGCTGGGATCGCGATCGCCCGGGTCATCGAGGCCGCCGAACAGGCTCTTGCCGGCCTCGTGCTCGGCCAGCCACTTGGGCGTGCGCACCCATCGGTTCATGTAGGAGACGCGGCCATTCTCAAAATGAAAGGCATGGATCATTCCGTCGCCGTCGAACCAGTGGTAGGGGCCGCGCGGCGCGAATTGCGGATTGGGACCATTGCGGTAGAGCGTGCCGTGCAGCGCTTTCGGCATGTCGCCCTGGATCCTGAGGTCGGGCTCCTCGCTCTCGCTGTGGATCGGGGCATAGTAGCCGCTCAGGAAGGGATCATCGGTCGGCGGAGACTTGGGCACCTCCGCCCGGGCGCGCGGCAGCGATCCTGTCGACAGCAGACCGACCGCCCCGACGGCTCGCATCATATGCCGTCGAGGGAGCGTGATGGGGTTTGCCATGACAGCCACTCCTTTGGAGCAAGCTTAGCCTCCGTTCGCGGCAAAATCACAGCGGACCCGGCCGCCAGTTGCCGTGGAAGCCCGCCGGCACCTTGCTGCTCAAATGGGCGAGCGCCACCGGGCCCTTGACGATGTCGGTCGCCTCGAACACCGCGAGGTCGCTGCGCGCCTCGTCGGCGCGGTAGATCACGCTCAGCACCCAGCCGTCGCCTTCGGCGGCATCCGCGCGGCGCGGCACGAACACCGGCTCGCCGAAGCGGTCGTCGGCGCCGGCGTTCCAGGTGGCGTTGCGGCCGTTCGCCAGGTCGTAGTGCGTGATGCCCTCGCGGCGCCGCACGCCCGCCTCGGCGATGTTGCCCGAGACGATCCAGCCATGGCGATAGTCGCCCATGCAAAAGCGCTCGTCGAAGCGCGGGAACTCGCCGGCGCGGTCGTCGAGCTGCACCTCCTGGAAGGTGTTGGCCTTGCCGGTGAGGTCGAAGATCCAGCGGAACAGGCGCGCCGCCGGCATCTCCTTGGATGACGGCGAACCGTCGGGCAGGGGAAACAGCGGAGCCACGTCGTATTTCATCACATCGATCACGACCTTCCCGTCGTCGGTCTCGAAATGATTCATCGGATGGAAGACGTAGCAGGCGGGCGCCGTCACCCACTTGGCGTCGGCGACGGTGCCGTTCCGCGGGATGAAGGCGATGTGCGTGCCCTTGTCGGGTTCCCAGGCGAAAGGCGGCTGGCCGCCCATGGCGCGTTCCATCGAGGAGGTGAGCGGGAAGATCGGCACGACGATCCAGTTCCTGGTGACGGCGAAGTCGTGGATCATGCTGGGGAAGGGACCTTCCAGGATCTCGGCGCGCGTCACCTTGCCGTCTTCCGTGACGGTCTGGATGCTCACTTCCTGGGTGAAGCGGCCCTTGGCGGAGTAGCCGAAGAACACCATCTCGCCGGTCTTGGGATCCATCTTGGGATGGGCGGTGAAGGGTCCGCAGAGCTTGTCGCCGTAGGTTTCGTAACCTTTCGGCATCAGGCTCGCCGGATCGAGCGCGAACGGCGCGTGCGCCTCCTCGAGCGCCAGAAGCTTGCCGCCGTGCCAGACGATGTTGGTGTTGGCGATGGTCGAATTGAGCGCCATCACCCTGGGGTCGGTGTAGCGCGGGTTGCCGAAGGTGCCGGAGAGGCCTTCGCCCTCCTTGTTCTCGATCTCCCATTTGGGCGTGCGCACCCAGCGGTTCTTGTAGGAGACGTTGCCGTTCTCGACGTGGAAGGCGTGGATCATGCCGTCGCCGCCGAACCAGTGGTACGGGCCCCTCGGCGCGAATTGCGGGTTGGGGCCGTTGCGGTAGAGCGTGCCGCAGAGTTCCTGCGGCATCTCGCCGGTGATCTGCAGGTGGCCGGCATCGGCCTCGGTGTTCACCGGGCCGTAGTAGCCGCGCAGGAAGGGATTGTCGGTCGGGAAGGCCTTGGCCATGGCGCGCTCCTGCTGCAGTCGGTTAACGGTAACGCTGTGAACGCAAAGACGCTATCAATACACACTGTTCCCCGCAAGAGGATTCTGCGCGCTATTCGCCGACCGCGGGTCTCGGCAAGCTGGCGCCCGCCGCTTCACGCCCCTCGATGCGCCGGCAGAGAAAATAGCCCGCGATGCCGGTCGCCAGGATCAGCAACCCGCAGCCGAGTTGTGTCGCCACGGCGCCCATCAGGTCGAAGAACCAGGTAGCGACCAGGCTCGCCACCATCATCGCGGCCGCCATGACCACCAGCCTGAGGCGAAAGACGCGGGCGATGTCGTGGCCGTGGAACACGGTCTGCATGCGGGTGATCATGGGCACGAAGAAGAACGGCCCGCCCAGCCCGGCCAGCAGCGCGCCCACCATCATCGCCGGCAGCAGCCGATCCGGCGGCAGGAGCCAGACCACGAGCGCGAGAATGGAGAAGCCCGTTCCCATGACGACATAGCCCAGGAACATCGTCGACATCGGACGGCGGAAGCGGACGCTGGCGGCAACGATGTTGCCGCTGACGTCGCCCACGCCATAGGCGCCCATGACCAGCGCGTAGGCGGCCAGCCCGCCGAACCCCAGGAAGGTCGGCCGGTATTCGGTCACGATCAGCGCGATGGCAAGGCTGAGCGCCACCATCCACGGCCCGTTCAGGATCGCATTGACGATCAGGATGGCGCCCATGCTGGGCTCGCTCAGCATCAGCCGGAAACCGGCGGTGAGCGCCTCCCAGGCGCCGCGCCAGCCCGGACGCATGCGCACCGGGTCGCTCTGGCCGCCGATCAGCCGCTCGCGGGCGGCATAGAGCGCCCATCCCGAGACGAGGAAGCCCAGCGCCGTCGCGGTGAGGAAATGGATGACCGGCAGGAAAATATGCAGCAGTGCCGCCACCATCGGGCCGAGCAGGCGGGCGATGCGGTAGGTGGCGTCGAACAGCCCGTTGATCGCCTGCTGGGCGTCGCGGTCGCGCACCAGGGTGGGAATGGTGGATTGCAGCGCCGGCGAGAACACCATGCGCAGCGAGGCCAGACCCACCGAGGAGATCATCAGCAGCGTGATCGACAGGCCCGAAAAGTAGAAGCCCGCGACCGGCAGCAGGGCGAAGGCGGCGCTCCAGGCGCGCGAGCCGATCATCGCCCGGTCGGGCCGCCAGCGGTCGAACAGCACGCCGCCGAACAGGCCAGCCACCAGCATGGCGACGTACTGAACGCCGGTGACGAGGCCCGCCATGTTGCCGGCGACCTCGACCGCCAGCCACACGCTGGCGACGCGGAACAGATCCTCGCCGATGGTCGAGGTGCAGAGACCCGACCACACGGTCAGCACGGCGCGGTCGGCGAGCGGTCGGAAGACGGGCAGCATCAGCGTACCCAGACGCCCCCGTCCTTGTTCCTGTAGCCGAGCGACAGGTAGGCCGCGTCGACCAGCGCCTGGCCGCGTTCGTTCATCAGCAGGCCCGGTCCCATCTGGTTCATGGTGTAGCCGAAAGAAAGACCGGCCACGGGATCGGCAAAACCCAGCGAGCCGCCGGCGCCGACGTGGCCGAAGGCGGGAGAGCCCAGGATCACGCTGTCGACATCCTCGCCGAACAGCTTGGCGCCCAGGCTGCGCCGGCGGTTGTCCATCGACTTCATGTAGCCCAGCGCGAAGCGGGTCGGGATGCGCAAGGTGGCGTCGTCGTGCGTGGCCATCGAGACCTCGCCCATGCGCGTGAGCGTCCTGCCGTCGACCAGCTTGCCGCCGCTAGTCGACAGCGGGGCGTACATGCCGGCAAGTCCGCGCGCGTTGGTGATGCCGTTGGCGGCGCCAATCTCGGCGGCGTGGCCGGCGCGGGTATTGGCGCCACCCATCCGCCAGGCGCCGACATTCATGTAGAAGAGGAAGGGGATCGACTGCTTGTTGGTCCCAAGATCGCGCAGGAACGGCGTCTTGGCGTCCTCCGCCCTGAGCGCAAACGGCATGATCGGCGCCACGCGTGGTTCGATCGCCTCGGGCAGGCCGATCCAGAAATCCAACCCCAGCGGCCGGGCGATCTCTTCCTGGAAGAACGTGCCGAGCGACTTGCCGCTGGCGCGCCGCACCATCTCGCCCACCGTCCAGCCGAAGGTGAAGCCGTGATAGCCGTTGCGCGTGCCGGGCGGCCAGAACGGCTCC
>Ga0210403_10001234_pt1 | contig 24698 bp, 28 predicted proteins | sample IncBWC19MmetaG_FD_150863 | JGI IMG/M metagenome (GOLD analysis project Ga0210403, IMG submission 150863) | Forest soil microbial communities from Barre Woods Harvard Forest LTER site, Petersham, Massachusetts, United States - Inc-BW-C-19-M | ecosystem: Environmental > Terrestrial > Soil >... | reverse complement strand
CGCTCTTCAGCACCGCAGTCCTCTCTCAGATGCCGGCTCACTGCGGAGGCGGCGCCGGTTGAGCATCCTGTTGTTGCTGCATCTGGCGCATGCGGTTGTACATCTGCTGCGGCCCATTGGGCGGCGTCGTGGAATTGTCCGGATTCGGGTTCAGCGTCGTATCCTCTGGGGCCGCTCCGGGCTGCGCATCGCCTGTTCCGGGTGCTCCGGGCCGCAACGGAGGTCGTCCAATGCCGCGCCGCAGAGGCCCCGCCTGCGGGGGCGGAGTCTGCTCAGGCACGGCCTCGGGCTCGGCCGGGCGCGGCGGAGCGGGATTGGGATTCGGCGCGGTCGGCCCGCCCACCCGCGGCGTCAGAATCAGCTCGGCCGGGCCGCGGGCTCCGCTGACCAGCAGCATGTTACTGCCAGTGCCGTCGAGCAACTCCGCCAGAACAGCCGCCTGCGTCGATGGGCCGTAATGTCCGAACACCCTCTCATCGGCCACCCGGCCGGTGACCTTCATCCCGGTCTTGCGAGCGATCTCCTGCAGAATCTCGTTCAAACTGGCGTCGCTGGCGGTCACGGACAGCTTCCCGCCGACGTAATCCACGTTCAATTCGTGCGCTGTAGTCGCCCGGCCGGACTGTGGAGCCGTTGCCGCTGGCCTCTGTGCCTGCGGCGTCTGCGTCTGTGCCCATAGCGAGGAACCCGCGCAGACCAGTGGCGTCAGCAGCAGCAGTGTCGCCGACGGGAGTTTCGTGCTCCAGGCAGACGGTCGAATTGGAGTGGTGATTTTCATTGGTCGAAGGTAGGACGGTTCGCTGTCCCTGAAGTAACCACTGCGGCCCGTCTGGCCGTGTCCTGCCCCATCTTGGGTCGGTCGAGACCCCCAGTCTAGACCCTTTGCGCGGTGAGCGACAGCCGTTCACCTTGTACTACACTTGCGAGGGTCCGTCCCGGGTTTCCCTGGCAGCCGCCATTTCCCCGGCTACCCAGCGTATTCCCAGGTGTAGCATCCATTCACGTCATGCGAGGGGGTTGAAATTAGATGTCGAACCGGATGCGACGAAACGCCTGCACACTCTTTCCGGCCTTGCTCTTGAGTCTCCTCCTGAGCCTGTCCGCGGCTCCGCCTCCGGCATCGGCCGAGACCTGCACCACTCAGTCCCAGATGGCGCCCGCGGAACGCGACAGCCTCGCTGCGGCTGCCCGCGTACTGGCGCTCAAGGTGCAGGCAAACGACATTGCGAGCCTGCGTCTGCTGGTGGAACCGGAGTACGACAAGGATCCCGGACCGATGACCCATCTGGTCGCGAGCGTCTCCCCCAAGCTGAAGGACGCCGAGTTGGTCGTCGAACAGGTCTACCTGCTCGATGCCACCGGCCTCAAACCCGGGATCGACGGAAAACCTTCCGACGCGGAGTTCTTCTGTTCGCTCAATAAGTCCCCGGCCCAGACCGACTTCCTGATTCCCGGGCTCCCCGCTGGCCGCTACGGCTTCGTCATCGTGTCCGGTGAGGGAACCAAGACCCCGTGGAGCCTCTCATTTCTCCTGCGTCAGGAGAACCGTAGCTGGCTGATGGCTGGCTTCTATCCCAAGCCGCTGACCGCGGCCGGACACGACGGCGTCTGGTACTGGACCCAGGCGCGCGAGCTGGCCAGCCAGAAGCGGGGCTGGAATGCCTACCTCTTCTACCACCAGGCCCAGATGCTGCTGCAGCCGGTCAATTTCATCAGCAGCACCAACCTCGACAAGCTCAAGAAGGAGACGGAGGCAGCCACACCGCCGGCGCTCTCGGAAGGCATCAGCGCCAACGCCCCCCTGGTGGTCAAGGCCGCTGACGGCACCGAGTACCGCTTCACCTCGTTCACCACCGACGACTCACTGGGCGGCGGCCAGCTCGATGTGGCCGTTCATCTCCAGGCGGATACGACCGGCGACTCCGACCCATCGGCTGCTCCTGCGAAGGGCAAACCGGCCCCGGCGCGGCTCTCGCCCGAGGCCCGCAACCGCAATGCCATGTCCGCTCTGCTGGCCGCCTATCCGGAGCTGCGCAGCCGCTTCCATGGTGTCTGGGTCTTCGCCGATACGCCGGGTCAGAACCCTGTTGTCACCGAAGCGGCGATGGCGGAGATCCACTGACTTTCCCATTTTCCCAACCGACTGATTCCCCTCCTGTTATCTTGGGTTCGGTTTCGCGACATGATACTTTCGTCTTGGTAAGGTCAATGGAGTGTTGCATCGAATAACCGGACCTGGCCACCTTCTCTCTCGAATATGCAAGCAAGGACACAATGAAGAAGCCAGAAAAGACACTTGCCCAGGCCATTGCCGAGCGGCGCGCCACGCCGAGCTTCGACGGATCTCCCATTCCTTCGGAGGACCTGAAGCAAATCCTCCAGGCCGGTCTCCAGGCGCCCAGCGGATACAACATGCAGCCCTGGCGGTTCATCGTCGTGCAATCGCCCGAGCAGAAGAAGCGCCTGCGCGCCGCCAGCTACAACCAGGCCAAGGTGGAGGAGGCCTCCGCCGTGATCGTGGCCTGCGGTGACACTGACGGCTGGCGCAAGGATCTCGACCTCATGCTGCAGCAGGGCCTCGCAGGCGGAATGCCCGAGAGCTACGCCGCGCAGGCGCGCAGCAGCGTCCCCAACTATCTCTCCAGCTTCTCCAGCGACAAGATGCACGGCTGGCTCAACAAGCAGGTCATGCTGGCGGTCAGCTTCATGCTACTCACCGCCGAGACGCTGGGCTACGACACCGCCCCGATGGAAGGCTTCGAGCAGGAAAAGGTGCACGAGGTACTGCGCCTGCCCTTGAGCTACTGGGTGGTCGCTCTGCTCGGGATCGGCCACCTCAAGGGGCCGGACAAGTTCGACGGCGGACGCTTCAACATCGCCCACACCGTCTTCAGCGAAGAGTTCGGCAAACCACTCAAGTAGTTGCGCGGCACTTCGGGCTACAGCTTCCGATTCCGACGACACGATGAACGGGATCAGGCCTAATCGAGTGAGGTCAACGTATCTATGAATACCGTTGTCAGGTTCTCTCCCTTCACTCGATTTGCCCAGCGCGCGAAGATCGCTCTGCTCCTGCTGCTGCTCATCGCGTTGGTCTCGGGGGCGGTCGTCTACCTGCAGCCGCTCTGGGTCAACGACCAGATCATCCGCCTGCGGTTGTGGAATCACGGCGTTAAAAGCCACTACGCCGAGGTCGGCGGCTATCGGGTGCACTACTTCGAGGCGCTGCCGCCGTTGGGGGCTTCGACATCGGGTGGGGGAGGCGGAACACCGCTGGTGCTGCTGCACGGCCTCGGCTCCCGCGGCGAGGACTGGGCTCCGTTGATCCCTGGCCTCGCAGCCGCGGGCTTCCACGTCTATGCGCCGGACCTGCTCGGCTACGGCCGCTCTGCCCGGCCCGATGTCGACTACTCGATCGGCCTTCAGGAGAAGCTGGTCGTGCAGTTCCTTGAGGCCATGCACCTCACCAACGCCGATGTCGGCGGCTGGTCCATGGGCGGCTGGGTCGCAGCGAAGCTGGCGCTCGATCATCCCGAACTCGTCCATCGCCTGCTGCTCTACGACAGCGCCGGCATCTACTTCCCCGCCACCTTCGAGGCCTCGCTCTTCACCCCCACGAACGAAGCCGGCCTCTTCCACCTCACCGAGATGCTCGATCCCAATCCAAAGCATATGCCGCCCTTCGTCGCTCGTGCCGCGGTCAATAAGCTGCAACATAACGCCTGGATCGTCCGCCGCGCGCTCGGCTCGATGACCGACGGCCACGACCTGCTCGACTTCCGCCTGGCCACGCTGCAGAGGCCAACACTGATCGTCTGGGGAAGCAAGGATGTCCTGATTCCGTTCTCAGTCGGTGAGACCATGCACCGACTCATCCCGAACTCGTCGCTGGACATCATTGATGGATGCGGCCACCTCGCGCCGGGGCAGTGCCCCAACTCCGCGCTGCAGGGCACCGTGGACTTCCTCAAAGCGCCCCAGCCCGCCGGCCACAGCGAACGCACTCTGCCCGGCCACTAGTGTGGCGAGTCTGAAAAGGTTCCACTAGCCGAGGGACGAAGGCCCGGCCTATACCAGCCTGGGGCAACGACCCAGGGAAGGTTACGGGTGAGTCTTGGTTATCGCATCTAGGTAGGCCAAGGCTTCAGCCTTGGCATTCAGCGCCACAAAGAACGAGGGGCTTTAGCCCCTGGGGTATGTCTTCCTTCGTGGTTGCCGCACGCAGTCGCGCGACTTACTCCTCTGCCTGCCACTGGTACGCCCCCGGCTGCGGCAGGCCGATATGTGCCAGTACCCGTTGCACAAACTGCAGCGCCATCTCGGCCGTGCTCTGCGGCTTGTTGTAGAGCGTCGGCATCACCGGGAAGATCACAGCGCCCGCGTCCGATGCCAGTTGCATATTGCGCAGATGAATGCGGTTGAACGGCGTCTCCCGCACACACAGGATCAGCGGCCGGTTCTCCTTCAGGCAGACGTCCGCTGCCCGCTCGATCAGGCTGCTCGCCATCCCATGGGCAATCCCCGCCAGCGTGCCCATGGAGCAGGGAAGCACGATCATCCCCTGGGACGGATAGCTTCCACTGGCGATATTCGCGCCGATGTTCGCATCCGCGTGGTGTTGAATCTTCTCCGAGGGCGCGCCAATCAGCTTCTCCACCAGCTCCTTGCGACCGTGAATCTCCGTCTCCTCGGCGAGCACGCGCAGCGCGCTCGCCGACACCACCAGGTTGACCTTCCTCACCCGAGCATCGGCAGCCAGCGCCCGGAGCATCTCAATGGCATAGACGGCGCCGCTCGCGCCAGTGACGGCAAGCGTTAGGTTGTCCGGTGGGATTGCGGGAATACGCATCATCTGACGATTATCGCCGACAACCATCCACCGGCGCTGCGCGCGACCTTCCTTGCCGGCGGGTCGCTACGCGCGGGCCGCCGGAGGCCGTCCCAGGGCATAAGCTACCAGCGTCTGGCCGTGGCGGCCGGTGCTCTGCTCAAATGCCGCATTGCTCTCGGCCTCGAGCGCCGGAATCGCGGGGTCCAGCTCGCAGGCCGCGATCTCCTCCGTGCTGGCGTGGATATAGCAAAGCTCGCAGGTCGCGAGATTGTCCTCCTCGGTCCGCATGGGCGGGCCGAAGGTGCGGCACAGCACCGGCCGCACCGCATAGAGATCGCAGGTTCCGGTCGTCAGGTCGAGCGCGGGACAGGGCTCGTTGTTGGCGAACTCCTCGAAGAGCACCGCCTCCTCAAACGACTCGCCAAGCACCCCCGTCGCCGCATCGCCGGGAAACCATGGATCGAGCCGCTCGAGCGCCTCGGTCGCGCGCCGCCTCACCCGCTCGGCGCGTTCCCCGTCGCTCTGCTCGAGCGCGACCAGCCCGCGATAAAGACGATCGGCGTCCTCCTGTGCGATCGGGAAGACGCCGACGCAGCACTGCGAACAGCCCGGCTTGCAGACCAGATGGCCCCCGCTGCGGCGTGCCGCATCGGCCATCGCGGCGTCGACAATCTGAACGAGCCTGTCGGCCATCGTCTGAGTCCTTGCTTACTTCGTCTCGTTGAGCACGCGCGCGAAGATCGCATCCACGTTCGCGAGCTGCCGCGAGTAGTCGAAGGCCTTCGCCAGCTTCTCCGCGCTCAGACGGCTGGTGATCGCAGCCTCCTTCGCAATCTCGTCGCGGAAGACCAGCTCTTCCTTCCACGAACGCATCGCATGGCCCTGCACCAGGCGGTACGCGTCCTCGCGCAGCATCCCGGACTCCGCCAGATCGAGCAGCAGTTGCCCCGAGAAGATCAGCCCGCCGGTCGACTCCAGGTTCTTCAGCATGCGCGCCGGATACACCAGCAGCTTCTCAATCAAGGTTGCCGTCTTGGCCAGAAGATAGTCGGCCAGGATGGTCGAGTCGGGGAGGATCACCCGCTCCGCCGACGAGTGCGAGATGTCGCGCTCATGCCACAGCGCCACGTTCTCGAAGGCCGTCTGCGCGTTCGCCCGCACCACCCGCGCCAGACCGCTGATCTGTTCGCTGGTGATCGGGTTGCGCTTGTGCGGCATGGCGCTCGAGCCCTTCTGCTTCTCCGAGAAGAACTCCTCGGCCTCACGCACCTCGGTGCGCTGCAGGTGCCGCACCTCGGTCGCAATCTTGTCCAGCGTCGACACCAGCACGGCCAGCGTCGCCACATAGGCCGCATGGCGATCGCGCTGGACAACCTGCGTCGCCACCGCGACCGGCTTCAGTCCCAGATCTGCGCAGATCGCCTCTTCGTGCTCCGGCTTCAGGTGACCGAAGGTGCCCACTGCACCCGACAGCTTGCCCACCCGCAGGTCCTCGGCCGCCGCATCGAAGCGGGCCAGATTGCGCTCGATCTCCGAGTACCACAATAGGAGTTTCAGTCCGAAGGTCGTCGGCTCCGCGTGGATGCCATGCGTGCGACCGATCATCGGCGTGTGCTTGAACTCAATGGCGCGCTTCTTCAGCACCTCGGCCAGACGCACAATGCCCGCGCGAATGTGCGCCGAGGCCTCCTTCAGCTGCAGCGCCTGCGCGGTGTCGACCACGTCGGTCGAGGTCAGGCCGTAGTGCAGCCAGCGCGACTCCGGCCCGATGTGCTCGGCCACCGTGGTGGTGAAGGCGATCACGTCGTGCTTGACCTCGTCTTCGATGGCGTTGATGCGCTCAACGGTGAAGTTGCCGCGGTCGCGAATCGCATCGGCTGCCTCCTGCGGCACCAGGCCGGCGCGCGCCAGCGCCTGTGACGCCGCGACCTCTACCCGCAGCCAGCAGCGGTACTTGTTCTCATCGGACCAGATGCGGCCCATCTCCGGACGGGTATAGCGGGCGATCAATTGCGGCTCCTGAAAGTTCGGCTGGAATAATTTGGAAATGTACTGGGAAAGGGAAGGGGACTAGCCGGCGACACCGAACAGCTCGGCCATCTCGTCGTGCAAAAAACCCTCGCCCGGACGGTACGGCTGCACCCACTTGCCATCGATCACAAACTGCGGAATCGCCCGCTTGCCGACGTTCGCAATCACGTCCTCGGCCGCGCCAGGAACGCGCTCGATGTCGATCTCCTGGAAGGCGATGTTGTGTTTCGCGAGGAAGCGCTTCGCCTCGCGGCAGTCGCGGCACCATGCCGCAGAGTAAACGGTAAGATCCATCCCTCTATTTTACCTGCTCGGGCGGCCCTTGCCCCTGCCGGGCAGTCGCTCTACTGCTCGTGATAGCTCCGAATCAGCCCGCCATCGACGAAGTAGGTCGATCCCGTGACATACGCCGCCTCCGCCGAGGCCAGAAACAGCGCCACCCCGGCCACATCCTCCGGCTCTCCCATCCGCCCCAGAGGAATGGTGGCCAGCAGAGCCTCCAGCTTCACCTTGTCCGCCAGCAGTGCCGCGTTGATCGGCGTCTTGATCGCTCCCGGAGCGATATTGTTCACCGTAATCCCCATCGGCGCCAGCTCCACGGCCAGATTGCGCATCATCATCCGCATCCCGCCCTTCGACATGCAGTAGGTCGTAAAGTTGGGGAACGCCATATCCTCGTGCACCGAGCTGATGTTGATCACCGTGCCCGGCCTGCGCGCCTCCCGCAGCCGTCGCACAAACGCCTGGGTCAGAAAGAACGCGCCCTTCAGGTTCACATCGAGCACGGCGTCGTAGTCCGCCTCGGTGACCTCGAGCAAGACTCCCGGCTTCTCGATCCCGGCGTTGTTCACCAGGATGTCGCAGCTCCCCAGCTGCTGCCACGCCTGCTCGACCAGATTGGCGCCATCGGCGATCTTCGCAACGTCCGCCTGCACCAGGATCGCCCTTCCTCCTGCCGCCTCGACCTTCGCCTTGGTCTCCTGCGCCTGCTCGATGTGGCCGCGATAGTCGAGCACCACGCTCGCGCCCTCACGCGCGAACCGCTCCGCAATCGCAGCCCCGATCCCCGACCCCGAACCGCTGACAATCGCGACCCTCCCCGCAAGCCGCCCTGCCGCCATAGCCTTTGCCCCCTGTGCTGGCGATCCTGCCTAGCCGCACCCGCACCATCTGGCTGCGCCGTTTGCCTGCAGCGGCACCGTGGACCACACAGTAGCACACTCACGCTCGCGCGCCGCGCTATGAGACCGCTTCGCCGCTAGGACTTGCTCGCCCGCGCCGTCTTCACGCTCTTTCTTCCGGCTGTCTTACCGACCCTAGGCTTGGCCGCGGTCTTCTTCTTCGCCGCCGTTCGCTTCGAGTGCGTCCTCGCCGCCGGCTTGTCCTTATGATCCTTCTGCCCCTTGTGATCCTTCTGTTCCGCGATCAGCTCATGAAGAATTTCCTTGGCCTTCTCCAGCTCCGCGTGCCGCTCCTTCGTCAGGTTCTTGCCGCCGCGGTTGATGTAGTAGTTCAACATCCGCATTGGGCGAGACCTTCTTCGAGGCCAGCTCCTTGGCAATCGTCTCCGCGTCCTGCTTGAAGAGACCTTCCTCCGGATACGTGGACTCCGTATCCACCTTCGCGACCCATCGATTCACGGTCATGATCTGCCTCCCCAGTTCGCGCCGCCCGGATCCACGACCTGCCGGTTCGCGAACCCTCCGGTTTCACGAGCCGGGGTTCACGAACTTCGGGCCCGCGCAAACTTGGGATATTGGATGCCGGCGATCAGGAACGAACCAGCCGCCGCGCGCGAAAGAAGTTGGTCAGCAGCGCCCCGCACTCCTCCGCCAGCAGCCCAGCCTCGACCACAACCTTGTGGTTCAACTGGGGATGGTTCATCACGCTCAGCACCGATCCGCAGGCCCCTGCCTTGGGGTCGCTGGCCGCATACACCAGCCGCGCAATGCGCGCATGCAGGATCGCGCCCGCGCACATCGCGCAGGGCTCGAGCGTGGCATACAGCGTGCATTCCTCCAGCCGATAGTTGCCGAGCGCCTGGCCCGCCGCCCGCATCGCTACGATCTCTGCATGCGCGGTCGGATCGCTGTCCCGCAGCACACGATTGTTCCCGCGCCCCACGATCTCGCCCGCGCAGACGACCACCGCCCCTACCGGCACCTCGCCGTCGCGCTCGGCCGCCAGCGCCTCGTCGATGGCGGCACGGAGACATTCAAGATCGGTCAGTTCTGCCATCGGCTATCAAGCTCCATGTCCATCATCCGAAGAAGTGCAGGATCCTCTCCGCGATCTTCTCCAGCCCCAGGCCACGCCGATCGAGCTCCGCATCCGACAGACTGAAGTTCTTCTGCCATGTCTGCTTCAGGATTCCGACGATCCTCTCGCTCGTGGCCTCCTCCTCGGGCAGTGCCAGCAGGGCGGAGAACAGCTCCTCCACCTCGCCCTCATACTCATCCGCCGGAGCGCCATCCGCGATGAACCCTTCCACATCCTGCTCGGTCACGAGGTCGTTTACAGAATCAAGATCAATCTTCATTGTTTATGCCGGCTCCTGCTGGGTCATGCAATGCAGCGCGCCCAGTCCCCAGATTAAGTCCACGCAGTGGATTCCAATTACCTCGCGCGACGGAAAGCACTCCGCGATGATGTTCAACGCAAGCCGGTCGTGGCAGTCGTTGAAGGTCGGCACCAGCACCAGATCGTTCGCGATATAGAAGTTCGCGTAGCTCGCCGGCAGACGCTGTCCGCCGAAGACCACCGGGTCCGGCATGGGCAGCTCACGCACCTCGAACGGCTTGCCCGCGAGATTGCGCGCGCTGCGCAGCCGGTCCAGATTCTCCGCCAGCGGCAGATGATTCTCATCCGCCGTATTCCGCTCGACCGCCGTAAGAATCACATTCTCGTCCACGAACCGGGTCACATCGTCGACGTGTCCGTGGGTGTCGTCGCCCGCACATCCGCGATGTAGCCAAACCACCTGCTCGATCCCCAGATGTTCGCGGAACGCCGCCTCCATCTGCTCCCGGCTGACGCCCGGGTTTCGCTGCTGCACCTCGCTCAGCAGACACTCCTCCGTCGTCAGCAGAATCCCCGCGCCGTTGGTGTCGATACTTCCGCCCTCGAGCACCAGCCGTCGCTTCGTGCCGTCCTCGAGCACAATCTCCGGCTTGATCTCCGGCATCGCATAGAGCTCCGCCACGTGCTGCGGAATACGGTCGTCCCGGCGCCAGTTGTCGTACTTTGCCCAGGCGTTGAACTTCCAGTTGGTCAGCGCCAGATGGTTCTCGTCGTTCTTGCCCGAGCCCTCATCCATCCTGCGCACAAAGATCGGGCCCGAGTCCCGCAGCCACACCCGGTCGGTCGGCCAATGATGAAAGTGCAGCCGCGCCAGGTTTGCCCCCGCCCGCTTCAGCAGGCTCTCCGCCCGCCGCTCCGCCGTCAGGTCGTTCACCAGGATGTTCACATCCTCCACCCGCGAAAGGTGGCGCACAATCTCCCCGTACACCCAGGGTATGGGCTGGAACTTGCCCGGCCAGTCCTCCGCATTGTGCGGCCATGCAATCCACGTCGCCGCGTGCGGAGCCCACTCCGCCGGCATGCGGTACATCGGTTGATTCAATCGGCTATCCTCGCTTCCTTCGCTTAAAACATCCCGTGCAGCGCCCACAGCAGAATCAGACCGAAGCCGACATACGCCGCTCCCATCATCTTCCAGTTGGCCACGCTCAGCTGCTCGAACCGCCAGCGGTTCCGCTCAAAGCGCCGCCGGCCCAGCATCAGCCGGTACAACGGCAACACCGTGCGCGGAGCAGCCATCTGCACCGCGCCCAGCAGAATATACCCTGCGGCTAGCAGCAGGCACAGCAGCGCCAGCACAATCCCCGCAGGCGTCATCGTGCGTTAGTCCAGAAACCGGCTGGTGATTCCGCCAAACGCGTCGATCCGCCGGTCGCGCAGGAACGGCCAGTTGCGCCGCGTGTCCTCGAGCAGCTTCAGGTCGATCTCCGCAATCAGAATGTCCTCGCGGTCATGCGGCGCCTGCGCGATCACCCGGCCAAACGGATCGGCGATGAAGCTGCCACCCCAAAACTCCAGCCCCGCGCCCTCCGGCCCCTTGACGTCGATCCGGCCGTTCGCCCCGTCGTGCACCACATCGCCCTGTTCGTGGCCGACGCGGTTCACCGCAGCCACAAACACTCCGTTCGCAATCGCATGTGCCCGCTGAATCGTCTGCCAGGCGGAATACTGTGCCTCGCCGAACTCCGCCTTCTCGCTCGGATGCCAGCCGATCGCGGTGGGGAAGAACAGCGTGTTCGCCCCCTTCAGCGCCGTCAGCCGCGCTCCCTCCGGATACCACTGGTCCCAGCACACCAGCGTCCCGATCTCTCCCTGGCTGGTCGAGAACGACTTGAACCCCAGGTCGCCCGGCGTGAAGTAGAACTTCTCGTAGTAGAGCGGATCGTCCGGAATGTGCATCTTCCGGTAGATCCCCGCCAGCGACCCATCCTGCTCGAGGATCGCCGCCGTATTGTGATACAGCCCTGGCGCCCGCCGTTCGAACAGCGACGCGATCAGCACGATCTTCTCCTCGCGCGCGATGGCGCTCAGCCGCTCTGTGCTTGGCCCCGGAATCGCCTCCGCCAAGTCGAACAGCGCGTGCTCCTCCCGCTGGCAGAAGTACTGCGCCCGGAAGAGCTCCGGCAGACAGACCACGTTCGCTCCTGCCCGCGCCGCCTCGCGCACCTTGTCCGCCGCCTTGTCCAGATTCGCCGCCGTATCGGCCGCGCACGCCATCTGGATCAACCCCACCCGCTTATTCTTCGATTCCGCCACACTTCCTCCAAAACCCTGATTCGGGCTAACTGCCAATGGACTAGCAGATGTACCATGCCACTTTTATTCTATTTGCTCCCGGCTGCTCCGCTGCTGCAAACGCGCCAGCTCTGCTCGGCTCCCACCCCCTCAGTTCCCGTGACAAAGTCGTAAAGGCGCCATAAAGACGCAATGAATCTCTTCTCTCCGGCGCGCCAGAATCTGATAAGTTTGAAGGGAAGATCGACGAAGGGCCCACGCCGTCGCACGTCTTCTATTCACCCCCAAATTTAGACCGAATCACTCATGGGCCTCTGCCGGCTCATCCAATAAGGAGCGTAATGTCAAGCGAATATCGTGATTTCCTGGAACTTTCCTACGGTGAACTGGAAGATCTGAACCTGGCCGCCAAAGAGCAGCGCAAGAAGCGCGTCGCCTCGGATGTAATCCAGGAAGAGCGGCTCCGCTACCTGACCGACGAGAAGCGCATTAAGGCCGTCACCGTCGTCTTCTCTGACCTCGAAGGCCGCCTGCACATGCTCGACTACGACAAGAAGTTCTTCGTCAAGGGTTGGGATAACCTCACCTTCGACGGCTCCTCCATCCGCGGCTTTACCGCCCAGCACGAGAGCGACCTCCGCCTCGGCATCGACTGGAGCGCCTTCTACTGGGTGCCCGCCGACATCTTCGGACCCGGCAAGGTGCTGGTCTTCGGCGAGGTCATCGACAAGAACGGAACCGTCTACTCCGGCGATATCCGCGGCGTGCTCAAGAGCTTCGCCCAGGAGATGTACTCCACCTCCGGCTACACCCTCAACGCCGCCAACGAGATCGAAGGCTTCCTCTTCGAGGGCGTCGACGCCGAGCGCACCTTCCACGAGAACGGCTCCTTCGAGTACGTCAACAAGGGCGGCTACTACCACTCCCTGCCCGGCGACCCCCTGCGCGAGTTCATCGACACCGCCGCTGAGGTCCAGCGCGCCATGGGCTTCGAAAACGAGAAGGACCACCCCGAGGTCGCTCCCTCTCAGTTCGAGATCAACTACTCCTACGGCGACGTCGTCGCCGCTGCCGACCAGATCCAGCTCTACAAGCTCATCTGTCGCCAGATCGCGACCCAGATGGGCATGACCGCCAGCTTCCTGCCCAAGCCCGTCACCGGCGTCAACGGCAGCGGCATGCACACCAACGTCTCGATCACCAAGAACGGCAAGAACCTGTTCTGGGATCCCAAGGGCGAGGAGAAGGTCTCCAAGCAGGCCTGGCAGTTCGTCGACCGTATCCTCACCCACGGCAACGACATCTGCCTTCTGCTCAACGCCAGCGTGAATGCCTATCGCCGTCTCGACCCGCACTTCGAGGCGCCTAACCAGATCAAGGCCTCGGCCGTCGACCGCGGCTCCATGGTGCGCATCCCCATCGGCAACGAGAAGTCGGCCCGCGTCGAGGTCCGCTCCGTCGGCCCCGACGCCAACCCCTACATGGTGCTCTACTCGATCTTCAAGACCGGCCTGCACGGCGACACCTCGAAGATCAAGAACCTGCGCCAGGCCGATCGCTACCTGCCCGACAACATCTACACCGCGCTTGACAACTTCCGCAACGCGGACTGGACCACCAAACTGCTGGGTGCCGACGTCAAGGGCCGCTACGCAGACCTCAAGCAGGCCTCGGCCGATCGCTGCCCCCGCCTGCTCGGCAGCATCGTCAAATCCCCCGAGGTGCAGTTCCACCACGACGTCTACAACCAGTTGCTCTGGAACCACTTCTAAACTGATTGTTGAAGCAGCACCTAAAAGGGCCGGCGAGCGATCGCCGGCCCTTTCTGTCTTAGCGATCGCCGGTCCGTTGGCCCCAAAGCGTCTCCTTGAAGCGAAAACTCGTTGACTCCCCGCCGGCAAGGCCCGATGATGAGCGGCAGCATCGAGGACTCTCCTGTGAACAACCCAGAGCAACGCCCCCTGCTCCCATCCTTTCTTGCTCTTGGCCTCTGCTGCTGCTCGGTCTGGTCCTCGGTGGCTGGCTGCTTGGCGGCCAGATCAAGGACCTCAAACTCGCCGACCGCTACGTCACCGTCCGAGGCCTGGTCGAGCGAACCGTCAAGTCCGACACCGCCATCTGGAACCTCAGCTTCAAAGAGGCCGGCAACGATCTGTCTTCGGTCTTCACCCGGAGCGAGACCGACAAGACCGCCGTATTTACCTTCCTCAAAGCACAGGGCTTCAAGGACACCGAGATCACCATTGGGCAGATTCAGGTCACGGATCGTTCCACCATGGAGTACGGTAACGGCGAGGTCAAGGGAAGCCGGTACATCGTCCAGCAGGCCATCACCGCCGTCACTCCAGACGTCGACAAGGCCGCCGGCGCGGGCGAAAGGACTGCCGAACTGGTGCGCTCCGGAATCGCCCTCGGAAACAACAGCAGAATCGTCTACAAGTTCAATGGCTTGAATGCGCTCAAGCCCGACATGATCACCGAGGCAACCCGCAACGCGCGCACCTCGGCCCAGCGCTTCGCCGCCGACTCGGGAAGCGTCGTGGGTGCGATCCGCTCCGCGACCCAGGGCATCTTTTCGATCACGGCGGCCGACGCCGGAAGTCCGGCCCCGCAGGGGGGTGAGGACGAGGCCGGCTTCACGCCCCCCGATCAGGGCGACTCCAGCATCATGAAGCGTGTCCGGGTGGTCGCCACCGTCCAGTACTACCTCAAGTAGCCCAACCGGAAGGTAGCCGATCGGGTGCGGCCGCCCCCTTGGTTGTCATTCCGCAGCGTAGCGGAGGGATCTGCTTCTGTCCTTGCCGTTGCCTGTTCTTGCCGACACTCGCAGAAAATTGAGCAACCTCGTCTCGACCGAAACGGCGGACGGCCCCGGCCCACCAGGGTCGAACGCAACTCGGTGATATAGACTTCGGATCAGGTTCCCTAAAATCTGCGATCTCGAAAGTCCGAATGCCTCCAGTCATTCAAGTCTCCGGCGTCCGCAAGACCTACGGTTCAACCGTAGCCGTTGAGGAGGCGTCTTTCGAGGTCAACGAAGGGGAGATCTTCGGTCTGATCGGCCCCAACGGAGCCGGAAAGACCACCACAATGGAGTGCATCGAAGGGCTGCGCAAGCCCGACCGAGGCACCATTGCGGTTCTCGGCCTCGATCCCTTTCGTCAGGTCTACCAACTGCAGGAGCGCATCGGAGTGCAACTCCAGCAGGCACAGTTGCAGAAGCGAATCAAAGTCTGGGAGGCGGTCGACCTGTGGGCATCGCTTTACCGGAAGAAAACAGTCGATCGGGAGCGCCTGCTCGAACAGCTCGGCCTCTCCGATAAGCGGGGCTCCTGGTTCATGAACCTCTCCGGAGGCCAGAAGCAGCGGCTGTTTATTGCCCTTGCATTGATCAACGATCCAGAGGTGGTGTTTCTCGACGAGCTGACCACCGGGCTTGATCCACAGTCACGCCGCGCGATATGGGATCTTGTACGTGGCATCCGCCAGCGCGGCAAGACAGTTTTCCTGACAACGCATCTGATGGAAGAAGCCGAGAGGCTATGCGACCGCGTAGCCATCATGGAGCACGGTCGCATCATCGACATAGACGCGCCGGAACGGCTAGTCGCACGGCATTGCCCGGAGCGAACTGTCCTGCTCGATGCGGAGCATGCGACCGCTCAAGAGCACTTTCAGAAGATCTCAGGAGTTGAGTCCGTGACCTGCATCGACAAGCGATTCACGATTGGCGGTCGCGGCGACGATTTCGTTACCGCGGTGATTCATTGTCTGTCGGAAAATCGGATTCGGGTCACGGATTTCCGGACAATTCTACCCAATCTTGAGGACGTTTTCCTCAAGCTGACTGGTCACTCCATTCGCGAGTAGGAAACACAATGATGCTGCGTGGGATCTGGAAGCTTACTTGGATTGAGATCAAGGTCTTTCTGCGCGAACCGCTTGGTGCAATCGGCACCATCGGTGTTCCCGTGCTGCTCTTCGTTGTGTTGGGTCGCGTCACCAACCACAAACTCGCACCCTCCTCATCCCCAGGCAGTGGACTTACTGGCGCCGGCCTCCCGGTCCTAGTGTCGCTTCTGATCGCCATCAGCGCCGTCATTTCGCTGGTCACCATCATCTCCATCTACCGTGAAGGCGGCATCCTCAAGCGGCTTCGGGCTACGCCGCTTCGCCCATACACCATCCTCACCGCCCACGTGATCGTCAAGCTGATGCTCACCGCGGCAACGCTAACCTTGATGTTGATGGCGGGCAGGCGCTACTTCCACGCCGGCGCCCATGTTCCATGGTTCTCCTTCACCCTTGCGCTCATGATCAGCACCTGGAGCATTCTCTCTGTCGGATTTCTCATCGCCAGTATCGTTCCTACCGCGCGCTTTGCGCAGCCCATCGGGGCCGTCATCCTCTATCCCATGATCGCAGTCTCGGGACTGTTTGTGCCCGTTGAAGCTCTTCCGCCGGGACTGCATGCTATCGCTCGCGCCCTCCCGCTCAGCTACGCCGTCAACCTGCTCAAGGGGATTTGGAATGGAGACAGATGGTTCGCCCACCTGGGTGATGTTGCGGCGATGACCGTATTATTTCTCTTTTTCACGGTGCTCTCGGCAAGGGTCTTCCGCTGGGAGTGACAACGCAGCTTACTGCTTGTGTTCCGACCGGAGTCCCATGCCGCCGCGGACCCCTTGCGCCGCCAACTGCGGTTCTCCCGCGTGTCAACCCCAACTCGCCCGTAACTCAAAGCGCACCAGCAACATAGGGCTGGCGCAACACCCCCACCCAGCCTGCTAAGATAAAGATATAGACCAAACCAAAAGAGTGATCTCAGCCGCCGCAAAAGCGGGCGCTCTAAATTATCTGTTTCGAAGACTTTAGGATAGCTACAAGGTGAAATATGGGACTTTTTCCCACCATCGCGATCAGTGGTGTGGTCCTGGTTTGGGGCCTCCGGGATTGCTAATCGCCCGTCCATTTGCAAGCCGTCGCTCCAACCATAGAGAATTGAGTCAGATATCGCAGCAATGAAGGGGAGAGGAACTCAATGCGCAAGAAAGTAACCATCGTCGGATCCGGCAACGTAGGCGCAACCGCGGCCCATTGGATCGCCGCCAAGGAGCTCGCCGACGTCGTCCTGCTCGACGTCATCGAAGGCGTCCCCCAGGGCAAGGCCCTCGACCTGCTCGAGGCCATGCCCATCGAGAAGCGCGACGTCTCCATCCTCGGCACCAACGACTACGCCGACACCGCCAACTCCGACGTCGTCGTCATCACCGCCGGCATCGCCCGCAAGCCGGGCATGAGCCGCGACGACCTGCTCAGCACCAACTCCAAGATCATGAACGACGTGGTCGCCAAGGTGGTCGCCGCCTCCCCCAACACCATCATCATCGTCGTCTCCAACCCGCTTGACGCCATGGCTCAGACCGCCTTCCGCAACGCTGGCTTCCCCCGCGAGCGCGTCATCGGCATGGCCGGCGTGCTCGACTCCGCCCGCTTCCGCACCTTCATCGCCGAGGAGCTCAAGGTCTCGGTCGAGAACGTCACCGCCTTCGTGCTCGGCGGACACGGCGACACCATGGTCCCGCTCTCCCGCTACTCCACCGTCGCCGGCATCCCCATCACCGAGCTGATCGCCCCCGACCGCCTCAAGGAGCTCGAGACCCGCACCGCCAACGGTGGCGCCGAGATCGTCAAGTACCTCAAGACCGGCTCCGCCTACTACGCTCCCTCCGCCGCCGCCGTCGAGATGGTCGAGGCCATCCTCAAGGACAAGAAGAAGATCCTGCCCTGCGCCGCCTACCTCGAGGGCGAGTACGGCATCCACGGCCTCTACGTCGGCGTGCCGTGCAAGCTGGGCGCCAAGGGCCTCGAGCAGATCATCCAGATCAAGCTCACCCCCGAGGAACAGGCCGCCCTGCAAAAATCCGCCGACGCCGTCAAAGAACTCTGCACCGTCATCGGCGTCGCCTAACAACCCCGCACCGCCCCAAAAAAAATGCCCGCTCGATTGAGCGGGCATTTCAATCTTGCCGTTGCAGGAACGTCTTACGCTACCCGTTCGATCGTCACTGCTTCGAGCACTACCGGCGTCTTCGGCCGGTCCATGCCGTCGCGGCTCACCTTCGAGATCTTCTCGACGATCTCGTAGCCCTCGACCACCTCGCCGAAGATGGTGTGCTTGCCCGTCAGCCAGCTGGTATCGGCCACGGTGATGAAGAACTGCGAGCCGTTGGTGTTCGGCCCGGCGTTGGCCATCGCCAGCTTGCCCTTCTGCTGGAAGCCGTGCTTCGACCCCTTGGTCTCATCGGCGAACTTGTACCCCGGACCGCCCATGCCCGTTCCCTCCGGATCGCCGCCCTGGATCATGAACTGCGGAATCACGCGATGGAAGATGGTGCCGTCATACAGCTTCGGTCCCTTCTTGCTGCGGCTGTTCCACTCCTTCGTCCCTTCGGCGAGCCCGATGAAGTTGGCCACCGTCTCCGGCGCGTCCTTCTCGAACAGCTCGCACACAATCGTGCCTTCGGACGTCTTGAAGGTGGCGTAAGTACCTGGTTTGCTTGGCATTCTTGTTCTCCTGACAGTTTGATGCGGTTGAAAGGGTAGGGAAGCGCCCCCAGCAGATCGCCGGGGCAGGCGCCAAAGACTTTACTGGCTCGGCGGAGTCGCCCCGGGATGTACGACCGGATGGTCGGTCGCCGGCGAGCTGGCCGGCTCAGGCGGAGCCGGAGCTCCGTTGCGCAGCACATAGACCTTGTTGATGGTCACCGGGGCCAGCGGCTTGTCGTTCGCATCCCGGTCCACTCGGGCGATCGTCGCCACCAGCAGCACCGTGTGCGTGTCGCACTGACCAAAGATCGTGTAGCCGCCGTCGAGCGAAGGCTGCGCCGCCTCGGTGATGAAGAACTGCGATCCGTTCGTCCCCGTGCCGTTCGGCCCCTGCCCGGCATTGGCCATTGCCAGCCGTCCTGGAACATCGAACGTCAGCGACGGATCGGTCTCGTTGTTGAAGTAGTAGCCGGCATCGCCCATGCCTGTCCCCAGCCGGTCGCCGCCCTGGACCATGAACCCCGGGATCACGCGATGAAACGTCGTCCCGTCATAGAACGGCTTGCCGTGAACCTTCTTCTGCGTGTTCGGGTCGATCCAGTCCTTGCTCCCGTCCGCCAGACCGACGAAGTTGGCCGAGGCCACCGGCGCAATCTTGTCGAACAGCTGGCAGCTCAGCCGCCCCATCGACGTGTCGATCACCACCGTCGGACCGGTCGGCACCGCCGGCGGTTTCACCTGCGCCGTGGTGCTGGGCGCATCCGGCAGATCCGTCGCCGCGGCGGGCGCTGAGGTCGTCTGCGCCGGCGTCGACGTCTGAGGCGTCGCCGACTGCGCGACCGCCGCCCCAACTCCCATCATCGAACCCAGCGCCAACATCACACTCAGCGAACGAACTACTCCAGCCATTTGAACCATATCGCCGTAATCATCTCCGACAGACAGGCTATCGCAGCGCGGCATTCGAAGCAAAGCCGCGCCCACCCGGCTGCACGCGAGTGGACCTCTGCCGCAAACGTCGAACGCGGCAACCCTGCCCTGTGAAACCACATCCCTCCTGGCAGGGGTGAAGTATGGCAAAAGGCATCAACTCCAGCAAAACTCCCGCCCGTCCCTCCCATGAAGCCGGCGAGCAGAACGCTCCCGCGACCCAGGCGGGCCAGGGCAAACAGCGTCGCATCGACCAGGCCGCGATGGAGGCTGCGAAGCGTCCCACCCATCGGATTCATTCGGACGAGGAGAAGATCCCGGGCTCGACCATTTTCTCTAAGTAAACTTGGATCGAATCCGGGATCCCTGAAACTACGAAGCCCTGCCGGGGAACGCCGGGCTTCGTAGTTTGCATCGTTGAATCGTTTGAATCGAACTCCCCTTCGGTCCCCATCTACGGAAACCCGACTAGCGCCTCATCAGAGAACGCAGCACCGTGATCGCACCGACGATGCTGAGCGCCAACATGGTGCCGCCCACCAGGTAGATCGCCGGCAACGCGAACCGCTGCGCAAGCGAACGCTTGTCCGTAACCGTCGTTCCGGGACGCCAGGCCCACGGCCGGTCATAGTTGCAGGCCTCCGCCAGATCCTCTGCAAGATCATGGGGAAGAATCTTTTGCATTCGCTCCAGCACCTGGGTGCTCCGCTCCTGTGCCTCCTCCGGCTTCAGGGAGTGGTAGAAGCTAAGCAGCGCATCGGTCAGGCTGGAGTGCAGGGAGACGGCGCACAGCGCCCGAGCGAGCACATCCACCTCCGTGCGAGCGGCGGAATCGACCGGGGTTTCAACTGTCCGGGGCTCAACCGACTGGGGCTCAACCTCGTTTGCAACCGTAGCGAATCGGCCTACCGCAATCGTTGCCATCGAACTCTCCTGCGATGCCTGCGCGCGACCAAGGCTCACCGTGGCATCGTCAGAGGCGACGTTACTCAATCGCGAAGGACGTGACCATACAACTTTCGCTGCAAGCTGCCAGAATCGGAGTTTGCCCTCGCCGCCGTCTCCGGCCGGTAACGGTACCTGCTCCGAGGACTCCACTAGCGTGCACTCGCGAAGGCACCCTGCAGCGCGGTCACGCACTCCGCCCCGGCCTTCTTCTTCGATTCGTTCGTCGTCGCCGCATAAAACGGCCGGTCCGACCCCTTCACCGCCGCCGACATATGAATCGACGACGAAAAACTCATGCTATAGCTGGAACTGGGCTTGCCATCGTCGCCCGTCGTCTGCGAACTGGAGCCCTCATGTTCGCTCTTCTTGTCGAAGGTCAAGGTAATGTCGGCGAGATCGGTGTCGTCCACCACCGTGAAGCGTCCCCAGCGCCGCAACGCCTCCACCGCGCCCTGCTCCACCGCCTCATTGTGGGTGTTATTCACAATCTCGACCGTCTTGGCCGCAAACACCTCTTTGGGGAACGGACGGATCACCCGCTGCGCCCAGGACGCCCCGCCCAGGACAGCACAAGACAACACCACTGCAAGCAGACAGCGCCTCATCGAGGCCTCCCCTATCGACCGCGACGATCAACGACATCAAGCGGACGAATAATGACGAACAATGACAAGCAATCCCGAGCCGACACGCGACGACGAGCCATTGCGACTCTCTCGGACGCCTCACCGGGCCCGCAGTCGAGTGCCCCTATGTTCGGATAGTGGAACAAACTCCGCCCTCCGCTGTAAAGGGAATCAGCGACCGGAGAGCAGCCAATCGTCACACCCGTTACTACCGGACAAAAAAGTCCTTCACCTGCTGCACCAGAACGTCCCGGCCCATATCCGAGATCGCCTCGGTCAGCGGCAGCTGCTTCGGACAGGCCTCCACGCAGTTCTGCGCGAAGCCGCACTCCTGCACCCCGCCATCGCCCGCCAAAGCGCGCAACCGCTCTTCTTTCAGCACTCGGCCGGTGGGATTGTTGTTGAACAGCTTTACCTGCGCGATCGTCGCCGCGCCCACGAAGCCGGTCGACTCGTTGAACTGCGGGCAGACCTCCATGCAGATGGTGCAGGAGATGCAGTTCGACAGCGGATACAGCTCCTCCTGCAGTTGTGGGAACTGTTTGGGACCCGGCCCCAGGTCATAGGTCCCGTCGATCGGCACCCACGCCTTCACCGTCTTCAGGTTCTCGAACAGCACGCTGCGGTCGACCGACAGATCCCGCACCACGGGGAACTTCGACAAGGGCGCCAGCCGGATCGGCTGCTCCAGTTTGTCGACCAGCGCCGAGCAGGCCATCCGCGCCTTGCCGTTGATCAGCATGGCGCACGAACCGCAGATCTCCTCCAGGCAGTTCGAGTCATACGTGACCGGCGTCGTCGTCTTGCCCTCCGCCGTCACCGGCTCGCAGGCGATCTCCCCCAGCAGCGAGGTGATGTTCATATTCGGCCGATAGGGAATCTCGAACCGCTCGACCACCGCCGTGCTGCCCGGCGAGCTCTGCCGCGTGATCTCAACCTTGATGGTGCTGCCCGTCTTCGCTGCCATGTCCTTCACCTCAACTGTCCTGCCGTCCACCGGAACTCTTTTCCACCAGTCCTACGCGGTCGCGTCATACCGCCGCGGCCGCGGCTTGATGTGGCTGATATCGACCTCTTCAAACTCGAACTTCGGCGCGCCATCCACAAACGCCGCCTTGGTCGTCTTCAGGAACTTTTCGTCATTGCGCTCGGGGAAGTCCGGCTTGTAGTGTGCTCCGCGCGACTCATCCCGCAGCGCCGCGCCCTGCACCACCACCCGCGACAGCTCCAGCATGTTCCACAGCTGCCGCGCAAACGCGAAGCTCGTATTCGCCCACTGGCTCTTGTCGGAGAGATTGATGTTCCGGTACCGGTCCATCAGCTCGACGATCTTCGCATCCGCCTCGGCCAGCCCGGAATTGTAACGAATGATGGTCGCGTGCCGGGTCATCGTGTCGCCCAGCTCGCGCCACATCTTGAATGGATTCTCGCCACCCGAAGAGCTCATCAGCGCCGCGTTCAATTGCTGCTGCCGCGCCAGCTCCGCCGCATGGCCGCCATCGCCCACCTGCTTCGGCAGAGCCTTCGCATACGCCATCGCCTGCGGCCCGGCCACAAAGCCGCCGTAGATGCAGCTCAGCAGGGAGTTGGCCCCCAGCCGGTTGGCTCCATGGATCGAGTAGTCCGCCTCGCCCGCCGCATACACGCCCGGGATATTCGTCATCTGGTTGAAGTCCACCCACAGACCGCCCATGGTGTAGTGCATGCCCGGGAAGATCTTCATCGGCACCTCGCGCGGATCGTCGCCGACGAACTTCTCATAGATCTCGAGTATCCCTTCGAGCTTCCGGTTCAGCGTCTCGCGATCGATGTGCGTCAGGTCCAGATACACCATGGGCTGCCCATCGATCCCCATGCCGTGCTCGTACACCACCTTGTGGATCGCCCGGGTCGCCACATCGCGCGGCACCAGATTGCCGTACTTCGGATACCACTCCTCGAGGAAGTACCAGCGCTCGCCCTCGGGAATCGCCTTGGCGGCGCGCTTGTCGTTCTTGTCCTTCGGCACCCAGACGCGCCCGCCTTCACCACGCGCGGACTCCGACATCAACCGCAGCTTGTCCTCACCGGGAATCGCCGTCGGATGCACCTGGATGAACTCGCCATTGGCGTAGTACGCGCCCTGCTGATAGAGCGCCGCCTGCGCCGATCCCGTGCACACCACCGAGTTCGTGCTCTTGCCGAAGATCGCTCCAATCCCCCCCGTGCACACGATGATCGCATCGGCAGCGAAGGTCTTCACCTCCATAGTCCGCAGGTTCAGCGCCGAGATCCCCCGGCACACCCCGTTCCCATCGAGCACCGCCGAGAGAAACTCCCAGCCCTCGTACTTCGTGACCTTGCCCTCGGACTCATACCGCCGGACCTGTTCATCGAGCGCATACAGCAGTTGCTGCCCGGTCGTCGCGCCCGCAAATGCCGTGCGGTGATAGAGCGTCCCGCCAAAGCGGCGGAAGTCCAGCAGCCCCTCTGGAGTCCGATTGAACGGCACCCCCATGCGGTCCAGCAGGTCGATGATCGCCGGGCCCTGCGCGGTCATATTCCTCACCGGCGTCTGATTGGCCAGGAAGTCGCCGCCGTAGATGGTGTCGTCGAAGTGCTTCAGGACGTCATCACCCTCGCCCTTCAGGTTCTTGGCCGCATTGATCCCGCCCTGCGCGCACACCGAGTGCGACCGCTTCACCGGCACGATCGAGAACAGATCGACTGTCCCGCCCGCCTCCGCAATCTTGATCACCGACGAGAGCCCCGCCAGTCCACCGCCCACAACAATAATCCGAGGAGTTGCCATCGCGCGTCGTGCCTTTCTACCGCTTCGTGCCCTTTGCCGTTGCTCTTTTGGTTGTCATCCCGCCACTTGGTTGTCATCCCGCAGCGAAGCGGAGGGATCTGCTTCTGTCTCTGTCTCTAATTCCCGACCGGCGCCGGCATCACAACTCCCGCCGGCTGAACCGGCATCACGTCCTCCGGAGCATTCCGGTACCGCGGCCCGACAAACGCCCAAAGACTCGCGAGCCCCAGCACGCACAACGCCGTTCCAATCACGCCGCAGACATACCCGAACCGCCGCCGCGCGCGCTCGCCCGGCGTAATCCCCCACTTGGCCGCGAACAGCCAGATTCCATACGCGAAGTGCCACGTGGTCGCGATCATCGCGACCACATAGATCGCCAGCATCCACGGATTCGCCAGCTCATGCTGCACCTTGGCGAACGCCGCCCCCGGATGCTCGGGCAGGCTCACGCCGCTGAATCTTTGTCTCCAGACATGCTGCGCGATGTAGCCCAGCGCGATCAACCCGGTCACCCGCTGCGTCAGATACATCCAGTTGCCCGCCCACGGGTACACATTCACATTCACCCGCCCACGGAAGGCGATGAACACGCCGTAGCCTGCATGAAACGCCAGCGGCAGAAAGATGAACGCCCACTCCAGCAGCCGCACCAGCGGCAGCCCATTCAGGAACTTCACCTGCTGCGCATATGCCAGAGGCCCGTTCAGCGCCTCGAAGTTCGAGACGATGTGTTCGACCAGAAACGCGCCAATCGGCACAATCCCCGACAGTGAGTGCAGCCTCCGCCAAAAGAACGAGTGGCCCTCGCCGGCGCGCAGCGGCTGTACGCCGCGCAGCGCGGGACTGGATGGGGGTGTGGGGCGAGCGGCTGTGGCCATGACGATGGAAACTCCTCAAAATGAGCAAAGCCCGGTCTCGAAGACCCAGGCGTAGCAGGTCGATTATTCCCGCCGCAACTCTTAAGCGTCAAGAAAACCACCTCTCGCGGGGCGATTATCGAATCCAACGTGCGAATTTCAGTACGCTCCAGCAAGGCAGCGTGCGCCGTTGCCTGTTCTTGCCGTCATCCTGAGAGCTTGTGACTTTATTGGATTGCTGGGATCGAGGCAGAAGAGGTTTGCGTTTTTTTGTCGGGTAGGGCGGAAGGCTGGAGTTGTCGCGTTCGGTGCAACAG
>Ga0210403_10001232_pt1 | contig 24729 bp, 19 predicted proteins | sample IncBWC19MmetaG_FD_150863 | JGI IMG/M metagenome (GOLD analysis project Ga0210403, IMG submission 150863) | Forest soil microbial communities from Barre Woods Harvard Forest LTER site, Petersham, Massachusetts, United States - Inc-BW-C-19-M | ecosystem: Environmental > Terrestrial > Soil >... | reverse complement strand
GTGAAACTCTACCACGAAAACGCAAGCTCAGATCACATAAAATTCATGGTCTTTGATGATCTCACCGGAGCCGAAAACCCGGGTCCGGCCCGCGCAGGACTGCCAGGTCATTCTCACGCTGGCTTCCAACTGCTGCTGGGCCGTCACGAAGGGCAAGGAATATTTTTCGGTGAGCTTGATGCTGCTGTGGGCCGACAGCAATGAAACTTGGTCAAGTGGCACTCCTGCAAGAAGCAACTCTACCGCAAACATATCCCTGAACATGTGTGGATGGAATCGCCTGGACTGGCCGTCATCTGATTTGAGATTAACCGATTTACAGTGGAGGCGCAGTGTTCGCTGCCAACCCTTCCTGGCCGTATGAGGGACCACCGTTACCGCTCCAAAAAGACTATAGCAGGTTGGAATCCGGCCGGCCTGAAGCAGGGCTGCAACATTTGGCGGCACTTCTACCGCGAGCTGCTAAGGGTTTTCATCTTCGCTAAGATCATTGAGGGCATGCTCAAGCCTGATCCAGCATATTCGAGGGGAGAGAGGCAGCGTCATTTGAAGAACCGCAGGTTTCACCATGTAAAAGTCTTTCAGCCCTTCTCTGTTCATTTCAAGTTCTGCGGCTATCAGGTCAACTTGGCTGAGAACCACAGGGGCCGCTGAGGCTTGGCGCAAATCAAAATCGGGGAATTCCTTGAGCAGTTCGAGAGTCTTCTGGGCGTTGTTGTTCGTCGCCCCGTTTAAGTCGAGGGTGCAGACTTCCAGGTAAACCCGCAAAGCGTCAGTGAGCTTCATTCGCCTTGTCAGAAAATCAGCCATTGTGAGACGGGTGTTCCTGTAAAGGCCCCAGTCTCCATCTTTGGCGTGTTGGAGGCTCATCCTGTTCAACAATCCCCACTTTACGTCATCGTCCGAAGGCTCACTGCAGCCCTTGCTCAGGAACTGCTGCCCGAGCCGGGCTCTCTCTGCATCGACTTGTTCTTTGTTCACCAGGAACCTAAAGTCCGGTTCGGGGGCACTCCGGGCGACTCGCCAGTACGCGTCGATGCGGTCAGCCTCCTCCTTTCCAACCAAAACCCGTGCATGATCCTCAGGGCGCGTGGGTACGTACATCGACTGTTTACAGTGTGGGCACTTGGTCTTCGCCGCCGGAATCTTCTTGAGGGTCTTCTGGCAGCATGGACATTCAGCCCTACGTAGATCGGTTGGCTCATGGTGGGCGCGTTCTCCGAATGGGTCAGGCGGTTTCGTCCGGCCCTCACAGCCGGAGGATGAAACCTCAAGAGTGACATTCATCTTGACATCCATTTGGTGGGCACCCTTGGTGATCGTATCAACACAAACCATGATTTGCCACAATGGAAGCGTGCTTCTATCCCTAGAACGTGCAGGGGCTGACCAGGCATTGCAGCCGTCTGTCGCTCATGACTTACAAGTATTCTGTCCAGATCTGCTGCCACGCCTCGAATTGGCTCGGCCGGATCTGGTAGCGCGCGAAATTTCCTTCATGAAGGCTCACGAGTTCCGCCTCGGCCATGTCCCTGAATTTTTCGCGTTCAGCCTCCGGGATGTCGTTCTTCTCCACCCAGGCCGCGACATAAGCCGCTGCTGCCTTCCTGTCCATCCGGCCACGCACCACTTCGCCGACGATCTGCCGCAACGCGGCCTTGTGCTTGAACCTGAACGGATCGGGCTCCCCCAGGGACTGTCGGACGGCAGCATAACGTGCCGCCGACCGCTCATACGCCCAGATAAATACATCCCTCAGCAGATCGATCTTGTTCAGTTCATAAACGCCCAGGAGCGCCTCGGTATAGAGAGCGCGCGGCACGTCGATGAACGACAACGGAGACAGATTGCGCTTGATGAACGGGATGTTTGCCGACAGGCGCGACACGCGCTTGTTCACGTCGTCGAACGGCTGGAGGTACGGCAATTGCACCATCGCAAACAACGCCTGCTCGAACGGGTCTTGAATCGCGGCGGCTGTGTCCAGCAGGTGGTTGAAGCACTCCTCGATCAGCTGCGGCAGTTCCAGAGGATGGAAAGTGGACTTCCCGATGCCGACGCCCATACGGCGCAGCCTGCCGGGCGCGCCCGGGTCGAGCAGGAGGTTCTGCGCCAGAATCCCGTGAAGATTGAGGATCGTATACCGGTTAAAGCCGATTCCCTCCGCCTCGTTGACGAGGAATTCGATCGCATCCTTGTGGTTGACGATCATCTGCGCTTCCAGCCGGTCACGGCCTTCGGCGGCCTCGCCGAGTTCGATCAGACGCGTCGTATCCAGGAGCGAGTAAGTGTTCCCCTCAAGGCGGCTTGAGTTCCATGACAGATCGATGAGCAGCCGGTTCAAAATCTTTTTTGCATAAGTGCCGGCCGCCTGATCGTCGAAATTCGGCTTGCCCACCTGCGCGAGCTGTGCGCGCTGCGCCCGCGAAAGATAAAACGTCTCGTTGGGCTGGTACGCGTCGAGGAATTCACGGTTGTAGCCAACCGGCTTTCGCGCGTTGACGCTCTGGCTCAGGTAAGTACGCATTTCCTTGCTGGCGGGAGACTGGGGCACGGCCTCCTCCTCCGTCTTCTCATCTACCGCGGGAACAGCTGCAGGCTTTTCGGACGCCAATGCCTTTGCCTCCTCCGCCGCTGGCAGTCGGTATTTCGCCCAGCGATCATCCCCTACCTTCACGAGCCGTCCGGCATCCACGAGGTGCTTGAGCCTGTATTGCAGCGTCCTTTTAGGCACAGCCGGTTTCAACACGTTCGCGATCTCGGGCAGATCGGCGCCCTCCGGGCGCAGCCGGACAGCCTCTTCGATTGCAGCCAGGGTATCTTCCGGTATTCGCTTGGGCAAGGCTGGTTACTCCATTTTGGTTGCGTCTATCAATATAGACGCAATTAAAACACAGATAGATGCGATATTCAATCCGTAGGCGCAACATTATAGTTGCGTCTTTATGAAACTAGCTGCGTCCAGTTCTCCATAATTGCGCCTTGCCAAGCCGACGCGGCTTCGTGGCACTGCCGTCCGGCATTGCAAAAACCAGATATGGTCGCTGAGAGCCTTCCGTCGTCAATCTCCGGAAAATCACTGAAATTCGCGATTACCATCTCGCGTGCTGAAGGGAGATCTGCAGGGCATTGTCCGGGCGCGTCTGTTAAAGCCGTGCAACGATCAAGAACATCAAGGAGAACCTTTTCTTGGCTTTCATCTACAACGCTCTCGGTGTGCCGGTCGCCGCTGGAATCTTGTATCCATTTTTTGGTTTGCTACTCAGCCCTATGATCTCAGCTGCTGCAGTGAGTTTCAGGTCGGTTTCATTGGTCGGCAATGCCCTGAGGCTAAGATCCGTGCGCTTATGACGATCCTCTTGCGTCAAGACTCCGAATAATGCGACTCGCTTATTCTGGGCTGAGCGTGACCTCCGGGAACCATGCACGTTGAACACTCGCTGTCAGCAACTCTTGCCGAGCTTTCACCCAGGGAAGATAATGCTTTTCCGTCATCTTTACGCTGCGATGTCCCAATAGGATCGACACTTGGTCAATCGAGATTCCAGCCAGCAAGAGTTCGACCGCAAACGTATCGCGAAACATGTGGGAATGACATCTCTTCCGTGTTCCATCGGGGTTCTTGATATCCGCCAGTCGGAACAGTTTCCAAAAGCTGCGTTGATAACCCTTAACGGCACTGCGCGGATCACCGTTACCGCTCCAGAAGAAATAGCGCTGATCGTTTGAGGGTAAGCAACGAAGCTGAGAAGCAAGTATCGGTGGCAAAGGCACGAGCACAGGTACTCCGGTTTTTGCCCGGCGCAAGAATATGAATCCGTTGTCGCTGAGACGATTTCGCTCCAACATTACCGCGTCCTTGATAGCCAGGCCACTCCATCGCATGAGTAGCACAAGCGCGCGGAGCCTCTCGGCACGGTGGTGACAATCGTTTCCACCGCCGTAATCGTAGTGGTGCGTGGCTTTGACGATCTTTTCGAAGTCAGTCCGAGTGAAGTAATTGGTTGGGACGACATCCGGAGCACGAGGCTTTTTTAACACGTTCATCGGGTTGTTTTGCAACCAACCGTTGCTGATGCAGAACACAAAGAAACTTCGCATTCGCTCATGTTTTCGATGAGCAGATTTCGGGCCATTGTCCCAGACGCAACGGAATTCTCTTATCTCCGCGGGGCCGAGCTGTTGCAGGGTCTCTAGAGAGCGCTTCTCGCACCAAGGGCCAAATTCCCCTTCCAACAACAACCAGCTCTTATTGATGGACTGCTGCAGGAGCTTGCGAGCCAGCTGATCCGCGACAAAGGCTTGAACCGCAGTTTTGATTGCCACGGGCTGAGGTTTGGTTGCTTCAAGATCAAGTCTCTCCATCTCGCGGCTTTTTTTTCGGCCGTCCTCCAATTGAGCGTATGGCCGCTCAATCTGAAATAGTGCCTGTGCTCCAAAGTGCCCTGAATCCATTTGGGACAGCGGCAGCGGCGATAGTGGATGTCATTTCTCAGACACGGCGGGTAGTGGCGTGTATAAACCGAAAGCACTTGGATCCCCCCAGAAATTAGGATTCGGGGGAGGCTAAGACGATTATGATCTGAACGTACGATTGACGTACGAAATGCCAGAGGCATTTGTACGGTGCTGATTCAAAATGATTTAAATGGTGGCCAGGGACGGAATCGAACCGCCGACGCCAGCCTTTTCAGGGCTGCGCTCTACCAACTGAGCTACCTGGCCAGACTTGAGTGAGATCACGCACCAGCTTCGGTGGGATTGCAATGAAGTCTTCTTGCGTGCGGAACTGCATGATTATAACAACTCTAGCGCCAATCGCTCAAATGCGGCCTGACATCCCGACACTCGGCCAGCGAAAATCAGCCCGCTGGCCTTACCTCTTCTGGTTTCTCAAAATGATTCACTGCTATTCTCGTCGCCGGGCTTTGAACTCAACCTGCGTCTTATGGGCCATGGCCTGCCGCGCCAACGCTCATTTCTTCGGCGGGAACATTTTCTGGCCCGTGGCGCGCACGCGCTCGCGAACCGCCCTCAACGTTTCATCACCGGGCTTCAGCCGGATGGCTTCGTCCATATCCTGCATGCCGCGATCGAATTCTCCTTTCATCACATAAGCCATCCCGCGGCTCAGAAAGGCGAATGCATCCTTTGGATCAAGACGGATGGCGCTGTCGAAATCTTCAAGCGCCCGGTCTGGGTCGGCTTTACTGAGATAGGCTGCGCCGCGATTTTCGATCGCCTTCACTTCCTTCGGATCGATACGCAACGCATTGTCGTAATCCCGGATCGCCAGGTCGAACAACCCGGTGCCGTAATACACGAGGCCGCGATTGACGAGGACCTCGGTGTTGTCTGGTTTGAACCGCAGGGCGCCATCGTAATCCGCCAGCGCCTGGGGATATTGTTTCAGGCCGGCGTACGCCAGCCCGCGACGGGCAAAGGCTCTGGCATCATTCGGTTGGAGTCGCAATACCTGATCAAAGTCTTGGATGGCAAGGGCATATTGTTTCAGCGACAAATGGGCGTTGCCCCGGTTGTAGAGACTAACGAGGTCGTCCGGCGTGATCTGCAGCGCCTGATCGTAGGCCTTCAGAGCACAATCGTGCTGTTCTTGATAACTGCATGCGGTCCCCAGGGCGGTCAGCCCAATCGCATCCTTAGGATCCAGTTTCACTGCCTGCTGCAGATCGGCGAGCGCCCGATTGAAATCGCGCTTTTCTAAATAAGTCCGGCCCCGGCTGGTGAATGCCCTCGCATATCCCGGATCCAGATTGATCGCCTGATCGTAGTCGGCAATGGCAAGGTCGTACTGTCCATTCTTCGAGCGGATGTAACCTCGCCTCTGAAACGCATGTGCGTCCCTTGGATCAATTTTCAGCGCGTGGTCCAGGTCGGCCACCGCCAGATCGTCTTCGCCTCGCTGGAAGTGGACCGCGCCGCGAAACGACAGGGCCCCCGCGTTCTCAGGATTCAGTTTGAGCGCCTGGTCCAAATCTTGCATCGCAGCATCACGTTGCCGTTTCATCAACTTGGCCTCGGCGCGGCCCAATAACGCTGCCACGGTTTCAGCGGGCAGGCTTTTTCCCGAGTCAATCAGCGCCGAGCATGCCTTCAGTTTTGCATCGGCATCCGGCGATTTGGCGCAGGCATCGGCATCGGTCGATTGCGCCGAATTCAGTACAGACACAAGAAGCACCAGCCAGCATGCAGCGCGCATTTGTTCTCCTTACACCGGTCTGAGAATTGGGGGTACCACATTCCGTTCACCCCAAAATTCATTTTGTATTCGGCTCGTTTTGCCGGTACCACTCCACTGTCTGGCGCAGGCCCTCCTTGAATTCCACCAGCGTTTTGTACCCTATGGCCTGCTGGGCCTGCGTGGTGTCCGCCAGTGAATCATGGACGTCGCCGCTGCGCGCCGGGGCATAGTGCGCCGCCTTTGTGAATCCTGTAAGTTCTTGCAGCAACGCATACACCGTGTTCAGGCTGAAATTCTTGCCCGCCGCGATATTAAAGACCCTTCCACTCGCCTGCCCGGCTGGTGCGTGGCACGCCAGCAGATTGGCAGAGACCACATTTTCAATGAAAGTAAAGTCACGGCTTTGTGTGCCGTCGCCGAAGATCGTGGGCTGCTCGCCCGCCAGCATGCTGCGGATGAATATCGGTATCACAGCCGCGTACTGTGACGTGGGGTGCTGGCGCGGACCGAACACGTTGAAATACCGCAGGCAGACCGTCTCCACACTTAAGACCTTCTTGAAGCTCTGCGCATACAATTCCCCCGTCAGTTTTGACACTGCGTAGGGCGATAAGGGGTTGGCGGGCATGGCTTCGTGCTTGGGTAAAACCGGCGTATCGCCGTAAATGGAAGACGAACTGGCATACACCACCCTCTTCACCCCGGCCTCGCGTGCCGCTTGCAGCATGGTCAAGGTGCCAACCACGTTGGCATGGTTGCTGGCCAGCGGGGTGGCGATGGATCGGGGCACCGATCCCAGGGCCGCCTGATGCAACACGAAGTCCATTCCGGCGCAGGCCGAAGACATAGCGTCCAGGTCCGTGATATCGGCGTCCCGAAAATCGAACCGATCCAGGATTCCAGCGATATTTTCGCGCCGGCCATGGGAAAAGTTATCAACGCCGCGCACTTCTTCCCCGCGCTCCACCAGTGCATGCGCAATGTTTGAGCCGATGAAACCGGCCACGCCTGTTACCAGATACTTAGCCATCGCCTATCAGCCTATCATGACAAATGATTTTTCAGCAGACCCAGCTTCATCAGAATGCGGCGGACTTTCTTGGGTGAGATCCGCAGCCGCGTGGCCACCCGTGCAATCTTCTCTTTCTCGTTCTTCCACACCACCGGAATGATGATCTCGGCGAATTGCTCCGTCATCTGCTGAAAGCTCTTGCCGCCGGTGTTGCCCTGGGACCAGGCGCGCAGTTGGGCGTTCATGCTGCCCCGCGAATCCACCATTTCTCTGAGCCGTTGCAACTCCTCCCACTGGTCTTCGTAGTCCACGGCCCGCAGCAGCGTAGTAGTCAATTCATAGTAGTGTTTGGCATCGGCCGGATCGTCAATCAAAGGGTTCCCCGCGCTCAGTCCGGCCCAGACGTAAGAGCGCGCCAGCAGGCGCTGGTTCTGCGTGTGGCGGGCGGCCTCCACCGACTGCCGGGCGTAGTCGCGCGCCTGGTTGGCCAGCTCCCAGGAATGCGAACCGTCCTCGATTCCCTCTTCCAGCTTGGCCAGTCCGATGGCGCACTGCAACTGCCGGCCGCGGGCGATGAGGATGTAATCATTGGCTTCCTTGCCCAGCTTATACACCAGCTCGGCTTGGGCGGCCGCTTGATCAAGCTCGCCGGTATCGAGAAACAGCAGGCCCCGGTTTTCATAGACGTTGCCGATGCCGTGATGCTGGTGATTGTGACGGTATATCTCTTCCGCCTGGTCCAGATTGCTGAAGGCCTGGGCGCGGTGCAATTCACATTGGTCGAGATGGCTCTGCCATTTGTTGGCGCCGGCAGGCAGTCCGGCGGCATGGCGCGTGCGCCGCGCTTTGGCGGCATCGATCTGGCGGCTGATTTGCAGGGCAATCAACCTCTGCACGTGCGCAATATTGGCCAGCGAGCGCGCCAGATTGTTGTGTACTGAACTCCTCTTCTTGAAATGCTGGATCGCCTGGGAATAGAAATCGAGCGCTTCCTTATATTGTCCCTTGCGGCGGATCATGCGCCCGTGGGCTGAATAAATATTGCCCAGCGTAATATAGTCGTCGGTGTGCCGCAGCACCTCTTCCGACCGGTCAAGCAGCAGTATGGCCTCGCGGCGCATCCCTTTCTGGAAGTGCAGCCAGCTTTCCAGCACTTGCATGACTGCCGCCATTCTTTCATAGCCCAGTTCCAGGGCAATATTGCGGGCAATGGCCGCATGTTTTAGGGCATCATCGTATTCGCCCTTGCGCCGGTGGCAGCGGGCCTTCCAGTAGTGGGCCAGTGACACCAAAGTGCGATCGGCAATTTCTTCCTGCAAAGAAAGCACGAATTCAAATTGACACCGGGCATCGTCGGGACGGTCCTGGGACAGCGCCAACGCGCCTTCGGCCATTCGCAATTGCAGGTAGTCGCCCACCGGCAGCCGTGAACGCGCCTCCCTCGAGAATCGCCCCAAAACGGCCTCCATCAGCCCGGGCTTGAGGTAGCCGACATCCACCCACTGTGCCAGATAGGCGGCCAGGCCGGCGGCATTCCAGCGCTCCGGATCGAGGTTGGCGACCAAATCGGAATACTTCTCCAGCAGCGCCATGCCCTGGCTGATGTTGCGCGCTACCAGGTTGAGCTTCAACTCCTGGAGCAATGAGTCCGGGGCCTCCCGGACCCCTCTGGATGTCATGATAGTAGCCACTGAAGGACTAATCATAGCCCTGCTCCGAGCATGCCACAAGATTCGTAAAGTCCGTCCCGGCCAGGTAGTCCGGATCGGACGAGTCAATTTGCCTCTTCCTCTCCCGTGCCCTCTAATGCAAAGGGCGGCTAAAAGGCCGCCGCATTTCTTTAACACCGATGGAGGATCGGAATCATGGCTGCACCCAAAGAACACGAGCTACAAACCATCTGGAACGTCGATGCGCGCTGGAATGGCATCCTGCGGCCTTACCCGGCCAAGGAAGTCGTGCGACTGCGGGGGACAGTCCACATTGAACACAGTCTGGCGCGGCGTGGCGCGGAACGGATGTGGGAGTTGCTCCATTCCGAACCCTATGTGAACGCACTGGGCGCCCTCACCGGCAACCAGGCGGTGCAGCAGGTGCAAGCCGGCCTAAAAGCCATTTACCTGAGCGGCTGGCAGGTTGCCGGCGACGCCAACCTTGCCGGAGAGATGTACCCTGACCAGAGCCTTTATCCGAGCAACAGTGTGCCCGCGGTCGTTCGAGCCATCAACAACGCCTTTGTGCGCGCCGACCAAATTCAACACGCTGAAGGAAAGAACGATATCGACTGGCTGGCCCCCATCGTCGCCGATGCCGAAGCCGGTTTTGGCGGACCGCTGAATGCCTTCGAATTGATGAAAGGCATGATCGATGCGGGCGCCGCCGCCGTTCACTTCGAAGACCAACTCGCCTCGGCCAAGAAATGCGGACACATGGGCGGCAAGGTCCTCGTGCCCGCCCAGGAGTTCGTACAGAAGCTGGTGGCTGCGCGATTGGCCGCCGACGTCAGCGGTGTCCCCACGGTGCTGATCGCGCGCACCGACGCCCTCAGCGCCAGGCTGCTCACGTCTGACAACGACATTCGTGACATCGAGTTCCTCACCGGTGAACGTACTCCGGAAGGCTTCCTGGGATATAAAGGAGGCATCGACGCGGCCATTGCCCGCGGCCTGATCTATGCCCCATACGCCGACATGCTGTGGTGCGAAACCTCAGAGCCGGATATCGACGAGGCGCGCCGCTTTGCCCAAGCCATCCACGAAAAGTTCCCCGGCAAGCTGCTGGCCTACAACTGCTCTCCATCATTCCACTGGAAACGTAAACTCAGCGACGCTGTCATCGCCCGCTTCCAGAGCGAGCTGGCCGCCATGGGCTACAAATTCCAGTTTGTCACTCTGGCTGGGTTCCACGCGCTGAATTTCAGTATGTTTGAGCTGGCCAAGAATTACGCCCAGGAAGGTATGGCCGCCTATTCGCGTCTGCAAGAAAGTGAATTCGCAAGCGCCGAATCCGGCGGCTATACCGCCATCCGCCATCAGCGGTTCGTCGGTACCGGCTACTTTGACGAAATCGCACAGACGATCGCCGGCGGAAAGTCCTCGACCGTAGCGCTGGCGGAATCAACCGAGAACGAACAGTTCTTCGACACGACCAAGCACTTAGTCTGAAGGCAGCCAGTCTCTCGACTGCAAGGCCTTTCCCTTACACTGTGAGGGAAAGGCTTTCGCTGGAGTTTCTACATGCGAGACTGCCCTTCCCAATTCCACGAAACGGGCTACCTTGCGCCTCGGCTGTTGGCGGCACTGCCAGTTAACGGCAAAATATCAGGGCCTCTCCGCGTGAGCACGGAAAGGCCCTGATGGGTTTTTCGGCGTGGTTTTCAATTTGCAGCGGCCGCCGGAGTGCAGGCCGGTCCGCATACTGAACGCACACAGGTGTTGTGTGTGGCAAAGAAGTTTGCGCCGGTTTCAGCATGTGTGAGTCTCCGCAGAGTTTCCTGATGGAGCGCCAGCTTATTGGAATACTTCTTCATCGCGAATACCTTCCTTTCCTAACTCATGATTAAATTGGCCCCGCCTACCGGAGTGCTTGGACAGGGCAGTCGGCATTATAAGCCGAAATGGAAAATGTGGGATACAGCTTGACCGCTTGACTCACCTTCCGAACCGCACACTCACATGCCCGCTGTGTGGCGCCCGCGCGCCGGCCGCGGGAGACTGCGAGCGGGCCACACCGCTGCCGGTCACTTCCAGTTCCAGGCCCATGGCCTGCGCCTGTTCGAGTGCGGCGCGCAGGGATTTTCCGGTGAAGTCCGGTACGGTCACACCACCACCAACATCAAGCACGATGGTTCCGCGAAGGGCCGATGGAGCTGGCGGACCTGGAACTGACGAGTCAGATTGCACCGGCCTGATGGCCACCGGAACGGCACTGGCCACCGCATTTTCCGGGGCAGCGTGGGCTACCGGCGGCTGAGGTTGAAGCGCCGGAGCGACAGCTTCGAGTGAGAGGACGTCCGGAGATCCCTCTGCCACATCTTGACCCTGGGCCTGGGCCCGTAGCAGGAAGCTCTTCTGGTCCTGAAATTCAGCGTCGTGGGGCACATTCAGGTAGGCCAGCACCTGCTGGGCAACGCGCGCAAAGACCGGCGCCGCCACCTGGCCGCCTTCATGCTGACCCACCGGCGAATCGAGCACCACCAGCACACTCAGCGCTGGATTATTCACGGGGGCAAATCCGCCAAAGGACGCCACGTGCCGGGTGCGCGAATAAGCACCCGTCGCTGGATCAATCTTCTGCGCTGTTCCCGTTTTTCCCGCCACTGTATAGCCGTTCAGCACGGCCTTGAGCCCGGTTCCATGCAGTATCACGCCCTGCATCATGCGCTTCATCTGGGCCGCGGTCATGGCGGAAATCACCCGCCGGCCTTCCGCTGGATGGAAGGTAAGCCGCTGTTCGGTGCTGCGTGGCGGCATCGTGCCTATGACGATGCGCGGTGGAACGTACAGGCCATCATTGGCGATGGTCGAAACCATTGACACCAACTGCAGCGGAGAAACGCCGATCTCCTGCCCCATGGAAATCGCCCCGATACTTACCTTCGACCAGCGACTCGCCGGCTTGGTCAATCCACGGGTTTCACCCGGCAACTCAATGCCGGTCTGCGCGCCAAAACCAAACGCCCGTATATACCGGTCAAACCGGTCTTCGCCCAAACGCAACGCAATCTTGATGGCCCCCACGTCGCTCGAATTCTGCAGGATCTGCGCCACTGTCAGCTCACCGAAGGCACGGTGATCGCGAATCTTCAGCCTGTTCACCATGATCGAACCCATCTGGCAGTCGATCACTTCCTCCGGACGTGTCAGGTTTTCTTCCAGGGCCGCCGCCAGCGTGACCACCTTGAAGGTCGAGCCGGGCTCGTAAATGTCGGTGACCGCGCGGTCTTTGAGAGTACGCGGATCGGCCCCCCTCAAGCTGTTGGGATTGAAGACCGGACGGTTGGCCAGCGCCAGTATCTCTCCGGTCTGCGGGTCCTGGACGATGACCGCGCCGGCTTCGGCGTGGGTTTCCTGCATCGCGCGGTCGAGTTCGTGCTCGGCGATATATTGGATCTTCTCGTCCATGGTCAGCACCAGGTTCTCACCGGGGTCTGCGGAGCGGTCCACGCGTCCGAACCAGCGTTGTTTCGCGTCCATGGAAATCAGGATGGTTCCGGCTTTGCCCCGGAGCTTGTGCTCGAATTCGCGCTCCACGCCGCCCAACCCTTCATCATCCAGGCCCACATAGCCGAGCACCTGTGCCGCCAATTCACGTTTGGGATAGAAGCGCTTCGATTCCTTCTGAAAATAGATGCCTTTAAGGTTTAAGGAACGGATGCGGGCGCTGGTTTCGCTGTCCACCTTGCGCGCTACCCAGGCGAAGGCCCTGGAAGCCCGCAGATGGTTCTCGATCTCGTCCGGATCGGCTTTCAACACTTTGCCCAGAATCCGCGAGATGCCATGGATATCGGGAATGGCCGAGGGCACGGCAAACACCGAATCCACGCTCACCGACATGGCCAGGTTGTTTCCATGACGGTCATAAATGTTGCCCCGCACCGGGGAGACTTCAATGCTGCGCTGCTGCTGGCGCGCGGCCAGGCGCGTGTAGTCGCCGTAACTCACGACCTGCAACCACACCAGCCGGGCGCAGATCAGCACAAACCACAGGGCCAGGAATCCCGCGAGATAGTAGAGCCTGGTATTTGCGCTGTTTGGAGATTTGGCCACTTTGAGTTTCCTGCCCTAAAAAACAACATGGCGGCCCCGGCTGTTTTTCCGGAGGCCCGCCATCAGGCACGGATTGGTTAATTTGCGCCTGTAAACTTCAATCCTTTATTTTTCCTTGCGCCTAGCGTGCTTTGCGGTGGCTTGTTCTTTCCTGTTGCTTTGTCCCGCAATTATTGCGCCGGTATCACCGCCACCGGCGAGACCCGCGCCATCACCGGCGAATCACCCGCCGTGCCCGCATTCAGACTCACCACCTGGCCCGGGTGAGGAAACTCCAGCCCCATCCTGCGCGCCATCACGTCGATCCTGCCCGGATCACGCAACCTTGCTTCTTCCAGCCGGAGCGTGCGGTTCAATCCAGCCAGTCGTTCTAGCTCCACCCGCTGCGCCTCGATCTGGTAGCCATACTCAATCGAGCGGAAGTGCTGCCAGGCGTAGAACATCACCAGCAAAAAGAAGACCGCCATCGCCGACGAAAACATGCGGATCTCCCGCCGCCGCTGGGGATCTGCGACCTTCACCAGACGCGAGTTGTCGATCGCCTTGAGAAAATAAAACTCCGGCGTAATGCCGGCTACCGGGCGGCGCGCGGAGGCCCGCATATCGACCGGCATGATCATTCCCGTGATGCTCATCGCCCGTGCCGCCATTTATGCCACCTCCACCAATTCCTGCCAATACGTCTCGCGGGCCAAAGGCCCAGGCGAGACATAGGTTGAGACCCGCGCCCCGTCATCGGCGCGCTGTTCGGCAAGCTCCACACACTGAATCAGGTCTTCGATCATCATTCCGGTGTACATAGTCTTCATCTCTTCTCTCGAGGGTGCTTCTTGTATTCCGGGAGCGCCTTCCAGTGGATCAATTCGCCCAAGAATGAGGAAGGTATCGCCTCCCCGGAAACTCTTTATTCCCTGGCTTGAAGCCCGGTAAAAGCCGTTGTGGTCCGTTCCGCGGCCCTCAGCTTCGCGCTGCGTGACCTGGGATTGCGGTCCATCTCTTCCTGGCCGGCGGTCACCGGCTTCTTCGTAAGCACCGTATAGAGGCCGGTCTTTGCTCCTTCACGGACGGCGTCTTTCACAATCCTGTCTTCCAGCGAGTGGAAGCTGATCATCACCAGCCTGCCCTGGGGTTTCAGGAGCCGGGGCGCTTCTGCCGTCAGCGCCCGCAAGTCTTCTAATTCGTGGTTCACGTAAATTCGGATTGCCTGGAAAGTCCTGGTCGCGGGATGAATGCGCTCCGTGCCTTTCATTGACCGGAGCGCGGCCGATATTACTTGTGCCAGATGAGCGGTAGTTCGTACCGGCCGCGCTCGGACAATGGCTCTGGCGATTCTCCGTGACCTCCTTTCCTCACCGAATTCGTAAATCAGGTCCGCAAGGTCTTCTTCACGCAACTGATTTACAGCTTGCTCAGCCGTCTGCTCCCCTTCCGGATCCATGCGCATATCCAGGGGGCCGTCGGTCTGAAAACTAAACCCGCGCGCGCGGTCTTCAAACTGCAACGAACTTACGCCCACATCCGCCAGCAGCCCATCCACACTTGCGGGGGCAACGTGCCTGCCGGCTTCCGCGTAAGAGCTGTGCAGCAGGGTGATGCGGGGTTGCTCGCCCGGCATTTCCTGTAGCCGCTTGCGCGCCAACTCCAGCGCCTGTGTATCTTTATCGAAGCCAATCAAATGACCCTGTGGGCCGAGGCGACTTGCGATTTCCATGCTGTGCCCGCCCAACCCCAGGGTCGCGTCGATATAAGTACCGCCGCGCCGGATAGCCAAAAAGTCGATCGCTTCTTTTAAAAGAACTGAAACATGTAAAAGAACTGAAACATGGCTTGCCTGATGTCTTCCACCATGCGCCCCGTCGGGGGCCTTGTTCATATCTGAATCCTCGTCCGTCACTAGATACCCAGTTCGTCGAGTGTCTTTTCATCTTCAGCCGTGAACGGGTTCTCCTCGATCTCTTTGCGGTACAGCTCGATGCTCTGCACTTCCAGATAGGTCAGGTTGCCGACCACCGCAACTTCCCCCTGAATGCCGGCTGACTCCCGCAACAGGGCCGGAATCAACAACCGCCCCTGGCCGTCGATCTCCACCACCTGCCCGTAATAGTTGGTGCGGTTGAGAAACTTCTTCTTCGTGGGGTTGAAATTCGACAACCGGCTCAGCTTTTCCTCCAGTTGCTGCCACTCCTCGAAGGGATACACTTGAGCAACCTTGCCATCCACGCTGGTAATGTAAAATTGCGTTCCGTACTTCTCGTCCAGCAGGCGCTTGAATTCCGAAGGAACCTTGAGCCGGCCCTTTTCGTCCACGCGCGTTGGATGGTTGCCACGGAACATCTATTTTTCTCACTGCCACTCCGGCCCGTGCCGGCAAAAAGGAGGTAGAAACGGTAATTTCTCGATTGGTTTTGGGCTCGGCCACCGCTTTTTGGGGTGTTTTCCGGTTCATGTTCCCTTTTGACTACTTTGGACCACTGACCAGCCAATCAATTCTACTTTTAACCATTTCTAACCACTTTTGACCACGATACTCCTATATGGCTGTGTGTCAACAGTTATTTTTGGAGTTATTGTTGAGGCTCTCGTGAACAGTCTTCTTGAAGAAGGTCCAAAATCTGGGATGTTGTGGCCAAGCATTCTGCTTGGCCCAAGATGTGGTGTTTACTTCTGAGATGCCGGGTGGAAGCCCTTGCAGTTCAATCTTTCGACTTCCTTGGTGGCCTTGGCGTACTTTCGCGGTGGATTTGTTGTGGCTCCGGCTATGTCGCGCTGTTCCCATCAACACACACCCCGCTGAAAAATCCAGCGGGGTGCGTTGTAAAATCTAGGGAATGACGATGGCTACTTCCCGTGTTTGTCACGGCGAATGTCGCGCCGGTCGTGCCGGATGTCCTTCTTGTCCTTGTGCGCGTCTTTGCGGTCTTCCTTGAGGTCCTTCTTGTCTTTGTTGATGTCTTTCTGGTCCTTGCCGATGTCCTTCCTGTCCTTCCCTAAATCGGCCTTGAGCTTTTCGGCCTTCTCACAGGCGCCCTTGTTGCCATTGGCGCAGGCTTTCTGGGCCTTATCGAGCTGGGCCTCGTCATGTTTGATGTCGCGCGCGTCCTTGTTTCGGTCAGCGCGGTCTTTGTTCAAGTCCTTCTGGTCGTCGCGGATGTCTTTGCGGTCGTTGCGCAAATCACGCTTGTCTTTGCGCAGGTCCTTGCGGTCTTTCTTCAGATCGGAATTGTCCCCGGTGCCGGTAGTCTGGGCGTAGCCAAGAGCAGCAAATCCAAGCAACGAAACCGCGAGGATGTGTACAAGATGTCGTTTCATTTGGGTGGTTCTCCTTTCACTCCCCATTTGCCAGCCTTGGGGGTGCTGCGGGTATGAACCCGCTGCAAGACAATAGTTGCATCACCATCTCGAATGTCTTGAGATTACTTTGGTGCAACGCCCACTCTGGTCCCGGGCTTGAGACTGCTTTTGCATTAAAGATAGGTGGGGCAAATCAGGTCGCTTTTCGGAGAGGGAAACACCCGGGCTGCCAACGCAGCCCGGTACTCGTTTCTCGAAATTAAGCGCTTCGGCGATAGCGGATAGAAGGTGATGGCGCCACTGTGTAGAGTTGGATCGCGTCGCTCACCGTGCCCCAAAACAGACGGTCTTCCGTGGCAAAATAGTACTGGCACAGGAATGACAGTAGCGCACCCGCCTGCTCGGGATTGAGCGATCCCGCCTGGGCGAGCATTTCCTTGGCCGTGCGCGGACGCTCAATAGGATCCAGGCCCGACTCCTCGCTGCACAAGAATTCTTCCAGCATCCGCCAGAAGCCGTCCTCCGGCTTGCGTGAGCGAAAGGCGTTCAGAACATAACGCAGCACATACAGACAACCATCCACATCCAGGGTCGCCAGACGCCACTGCCCCATCCATGCCTGAAAGGCATTGGGAGCGGCCGGCGCGGATTGCATCATTTGATTCGACATAACTTGGGCCCCGTCTCTTTGAGAATCACTGCTTCTCTGTGAGATTAGTGATCTTTAAGGCAAAATCGTTACACATTGATAGAACGAATTTCTTCGGCAAAAACCTGACCGTGTGGAGCAGTCATGTATCTTATTGAAAATAAAATACTTACTTGATGCCACTGCAGCCGAGGGTACCGCCCCTAAAAGATCCTGCACACTCATAGAACGGAGCTAGGGTGGGTTCTTGCAGTAGGAATTGGGGGAAGTCTTTTGGGGCGCTCTCTGCTCTTTCTGCACTCTCTAAACGACGGGCGCTAATTTGCGCCCGCTGCCGGCCGCGCCGCGGTACCGTCGGCCTTGACGTAATGCGCGTACCAGCTCAGATGGCGTTCCAGCCGGTCTTTGATATGGGATGGCGCTCTGAGGCCGTGGTACTCGCCCGGATACACGACCAGTTCAGTCTCGCGGCCCAAGCTCTTCAGCGCCTGGTACATCTGCTCGCCGCCCAGAATGGGCACATTCCAGTCGATCTCTCCGCCCATGAACAGCGTCGGCGTGGTGATCTTTGCGACCCGGTAGTAGGGCGAGATTTTCTCCCAGGTCTCGCGATTCTCCCAGGGACGGCCGAGTTCAACATCGTAGTCGAGTATGTACTGGTCATGCCCGTAAAACGACGCCAGGAACGCCGTACCGGCGCCGGAAATGGCCGCCTTGAAGCGCGTGGTCTGCGTAATGATGAAGTCCGTCGAAATGCCTCCATAGGACCAGCCCCCCACGCCCAACTTGTCGGGATCGGCCACGCCTTGTGCGATGGCGTAGTCAACCATGGCCATATCGTCCTGATAGTCTTTGTTTCCCCAATCGGCGAAGATGGCTTTGCAAAAGTCTTGCCCGTAGCCGGAGGAGCCGCGCGGGTTCGGCTCCAGGACGACGTATCCGTTGGCCGCGAAGAGCTGCGAGAAATGGTTGAACTCGCCGTAGTAAGACGCCACCGGCCCGCCGTGCGGGTGCAGAAGCGTGGGATACTTTTTCCCCGGCACATAATCCAGCGGCTTAAAGAGATAGCCCGCGACCGTGACGCCGTCTTTACTTTTGAACTTGACGTATTCCGGCATCACGGTTTTGATTTTTGCCACGAAGGCATCGTTAACGTGAGTAAGGCGGGTCAACGGGACGCCCGAGTTGGAAGTGGTGAAGATCTCGCCGGGCCGGTCATGACTCGCGATCTGCGCAGCAATATCTCCTGACCGGGAGATACTGTAACTGGAAACCGCAACCCGTCCGGCGATTGGCCGCGTAATCTCGCCACCGGTGACCGAAACCTTGCAAAGATTCAGCGTTCCGTCATCATCGGCGATAAAGTACACAAACTTGCTGTCCGGCGAGAAATGTGGCGAACGCGACATGCGGTCGAATGCCTGCGTAAGCACCTTGGCAGCGCCCCCTGTCGCAGGAGAAACGGCGATGTGGTGGGTGGCGTAGACCAGGAGCTTCGGCTCAAGCTGCGTGACGTAGGTGATCCACTTGCCATCGGGCGACCAGGCGGGCGCAGCGTCCTCGCCGGGGTTCGTCGTAACTTGTGTCAGGTGCGCTCCCTTGTCCGTGTTGCCGGCGGCTACCACCCATATGTTCGTGTCGTAGGTGCGGTCGGGATCAGGAGTCGAGCGGTTGCTGCGGAAGGCCAACAGTTGCCCGTCCGGAGACCATGCCGGCTCATTGTCATCAAAATCGCCGGAGGTGATTTGCACCACCGTCTTCGTGGAGATGTCGAACACGTACAAATGTGTGCGCCGCCGGTCGAGATAGCCGACAAAGTCGGTCTTGAATCGATAGCGGTCGACCACAAACGGTGGCGGAGTCTTCGGTTTCTTGGGCTTGTCGTCCTTACCCTTATCGCTGCTCCCCGGCTTTTCTTTGTCTTTTTCTTTGGTCTTGGCCTCCTCCAGTTCTTCGGGAGTGGGGTCACGCAGGACGAGGGCCAGCCGCTTGCTGTCCGGAGACCACGCAAAATCATCGACATCCTGAATCGCATCCGTCAGCTTCTGCGCCTCGCCGCCCATACGGTTGAGCAGCCACACTTGCGTCTTGCCTTCATTACGTTTGGAGAGAAACGCGAGAAACCTTCCGTCCGGGCTCCAGCGCGGGTGCGAGGAAGAGACACCCTCGGCGGTCATAGCGATGGCCTCCCCTCCGCCAGGCTGCGCCATCCAGATACGAGTCTCGCTCTTGTCCTCTTTCAACCGGGCCGTCGTGACCGTGTAGGCCACCCACTTGCCATCGTCTGCGATCTGAGGATCACGCACCTCGCGAATCTCAAAAGCATCGTCAACCGTGATAGCTCGCGGCGTGGACGGTGGGGCAGGAGCAGCCTGAGCAACCACGAGCAGCCCGAAAAACCAACAACTACAGACCAACGCATAAAACGGCAATGTAAGTGAGCGGAATCTCATATCGTTTGCTTTCCCGTGTAAGTTTCTTGGCGCAGATGCGGAACGGCTCAAGCTGATGCGAGGTACCGCAAGATGATAACACGCGGGGATTGGCCTGCTTAGAACTGGTCGCCCCCGTGGCCCACCTTGGCCTCAAGCAAAATTCGCCGCTGATTTTCGCTGATGAACGCTGATGAAAACCAATGACCGCCGGCCGCGCAAATGGTCACTCATTGGGTAAAGTGCGGAACCGTTGAAAATGCCGTTGAACCCTGTCGTATGCCAACGATGCATTGAGGCCACTGCCGTTTTTTAGGATGACCTGGCTTTGACCGAGATGCTTGTTTTAGCCGTTGAATCTGACTTTACAAAAATCAGGCCTCAATCCGCACATCCGCGCAAGCCATTGAAAACTCGAGAAAAACTCGTTGCGGATGCCCGTTGCCCTAAGATTTTCGTTGCGCAACGGAGATCTCTTTCTGCAAGTTGCGCTCGGGCAGGCCATTGCCCCCTAACGATGAATGCTGTATGGGACAGCCCTCATTGGTCATTCAATTTCCAAAGAGCGGTGCTGCTGACTGCCGGCCCTGGGGCCGGAGCCATTTCATTCTTGAGTGTGACCACAGAATGGCTGCCGGTCAAGACTTTGCTGTCACTGAACTGTCAGAGCGACAGCAAAAATCCAGGCTTGCCCCCGTAGATCTCGTGCTTTGCATTTCAAGTTGCAGCGACCTGACGAGGCACGACTGTCGATTGTGTACAATGCGTTGACTGAACAGTCAGCCTGGGTCAACAGTGAACCGCCCTGGCTTGTTTAGAATTGGGATTTTACTTGCTGGCACGCAAAATAATTCGCTTAGATCAGGCTGACCCCGTGTCGCCGGCACCGTGGCGGAACCGCCACACTGCCGGCCAGCACCACGGCGCGGATATCGGCGGCTCGGTCAACCGTCAGACTTGTGGGAGTTGAACTGAGTGGCTGAAGCTGATGTCTTTCAGCCGATCCGCAATCAAGTCTTCGTTCTTTGCATCCAACTCATAAGCATCATTCAGCAGGAGCATCGTCGCCCATTCTATAAGTTCTTTATCGGTAATTTCCGCGCGTTTCCTCTTGGCCAGTGCATTATCAATGTCCTGTTTTGTAATTAAGCCCCCTGGCTCTGGAACGATGAACTTAGTCTCCATCAAGCGCGCACCTTCGGCTTTTGCATTGAAATTAAATTTCATGACGCTGCGGAGGCAAATCGTAACCGCCAAAGCGAGATTTCAAACTTCGCGAACCGTTTGAGACATCCAAGCTCTTTCTCCGTAAGCTGTCGGGAGCTAGTTCTTAGGATCATAGTGTGTTATTTCTCCTGAGGCTTCGGCCCCGATTTGAACAGTTTTCGTCTCGCCACCAGCGCTTACAACTTTTGAAATGACCTGAAAACCATTTGCTCCAGGCCGCTTAAGTAGCACTCTGACAGAACCGTCCGCCAAGCGCTCAACGGAAATCGTTTCTTTCGTTGTTGCCCTGGCTATAGCGCGTTTCACGGCAGCCTTCTGAGCTGCCGTCATCGCAGCCTCCTGGGTCATCTGTGGGCTGCCCTGGCCTGCTTAGAATCGGGATTTTACATGCTGCGCGCAAAATAATTGTGCAGATCAGGCTGACCCCGTGTCTCCTATTTAGAATTTGGATTTTACTTGCTGGCGCGCAACATAATTGCGCAGATCAGGCTGACCCCGTGTGTCTCCCAAGAGCTTCATACTCGACTTCTAGACTAAGCTGCTCTTCAAGATTGCCCAGATTTGCTGGCTTAAGGAGTTCTTGGGTTTGTCATCGGCTCTGACCAGCCCGGAAAGAATCCCAGATCAACACCCTCCGCAAATTCGACACGCTTGCGAAAAGTGAGGGTTCCATCAACCCTCACGAATGGCAATGCAGTCGCCCAGTTCTTAATACCAGGACCAGAAAAGGTCAGCAGGACGGACCTTTCCGAACTGCTGCTGTGGATATCACCCCAAGAATAATCATCTTGGCCAAAGACTTCGCTATCAAAATCCTTAGAGCGGGCAAGGAACACGGTAATGATCGCAATGGCCCTCTCTCGTCGTGCCTCATCGACAATCTTCGCGCAAGACTCCATCTTGCTGGCCTCGTCCTGCAGATCGATAGGTCGAAGCATCTGATCATCAGCGGTGATGATGAATGCCGTGGGGTCAAGGTCACCGTCCTCCGAAAGGAATTTTTTTGACAACTCCAGTATGTTCAAAGCATGATTCTTAAGATCCATAGTCTTCATTGGGCAACCACTATTTTAAAGGATGAGTTTCATTTTCTAGTTTTAATTTCTTATATTCAGCTTCACGCTTTTTGTTCCTCGCGCTATTAGGGCGTCTTTCAGCTTCAAATACTTTGCGCGTCTTTCCCTTTGTGTCTACTATTTGTGCGTCAGGCCTTCTGGTGGAGTCAGTTCCCTTTATCTGCTTGTTCGATTCTACCGTCTCACCAGGCTTGGCTTCACCCTTGGCTTTGTCGACAAGCTCGTCCACTTTTTCTTGGTGATCCGCTGCACCTTTTGAACCGTTGGGGTTTGGAACATTTGGCTTGTCTGCTGAGTTCTCTTGTTGATTGCTCGGGCCGCCTGGGGGGGTAATACCGGTAAGGCAAATTCCCCGCTCCTGCGCATCCATTTCCAAGAGCATTCAATGCCTCACCACCCGCCTCAGCAGTTTTATTTAGAATCCAACCTCCAGCTTTGACTGCCTGTTGCCCCACTGGGCTCGCGAGAAAAGCTGTCGTTGCGGCCGCGGCACCAACATAGACAAGCGTTTCGACCGCGCACACGTCCCAAAAACAGTGCCCGTCCGCATCGATCCGCGTCGTCGGCAGACTGCGCACATATGTGTACTGATTGAGCGATTGAGGATCAGAGAGATCAGCGTACGGGACGGGAACTGGGACCGCGCTCCAGTCCGATGTGATGAACCGCCCCAAAACGTTCGAGTAATACCGAGCCCCGAAGTAATCGAGCCCGGTTTCGGAGTCACGTTCTTTGCCGGTAAATTTGTAATGATTCGCATCGTTGGCGACGAATTTCAATTCACCGCCCCAGGGATAGAAATCTGATTCGTTCAGAATATTGCCCTGGGCGTCCGTGACGATGTCGGTTGTTTTGAGATGGTCGGAGAAGTAAAAGAACACCCCGGTGGGCATGACCAGGTCACGGCGGGCAACGCGCTCGCCGTTGAAGAAGACGTACTCGGACTTCATCGTGCCCGTGAGATCGGATTCACCGATAACGCCGGGCGTCAGGTACCAGTAGAGCGTGCCGGTGCTCCCGTTGGCTTTTTCGACGCGGTTGCCGTCAGCGTCATAGGTGTAGTTGAAGCCCCCAGCGCCGGTGATGCGGTTTTCCTGGTCGTAGGTGTAGGCGTTCCGGGTGTCGTTGGTCATGTTACCGGCCGCGTCATAAGCGTAGCCAGCGGTGGATATTCGGTTGTTGTTGCCGACAGTTACACTCAGACCTTCGCCGGCGCATGTGGGGTTATTCGAATCCATGAGCGACGCCTTCTGCAGGAGGTTACCCCACGGGTCGTAAACGTAGGTGTTGCCCCAGAACTTCTTGTTCCCTTCTAGTACCATCTGACTGCAATCAGTCCCGGCGTTGCGGGCCGTGGCCAGCCGGTTCAGGGCGTCGTAGGTGAACGCCTGATTGCGGGTTGTGTCTTTGTAATTGGCGATGCCGTAGACATTGCCGTTGTTGCCGTTGCCGAGGTGGAAATCATAGCCGAGGCTGAGCACCGTCTGGCTGGGTGACGCGGCCGACATGATCACCGGCTGCAGGCGGCTATTGTAACTGAAGCTATTGGTGATTCCGGCGAAGCTGGAGCTGTTGCCGCTGACGAAGGCGCTGAGCGCACTATGGGGCCCATACAACGCCTGGGTAACATAATTGATGGCGTTGGCGGTATCGACAGCGGAGACTATCCGCCCGGCAGAATCCGGCGTATAGGTCACAACCGCCCCGCTGGGATAGTGCAGCGCCTTGAGCGACCCGTCGAGGTTGTAATCGTAACTGACAGTCTTAGTCTTCCCGGCGATAGTGCGCGTCTCGGTCGCCATCCGGCCCATGATGTCATAGCTGTAGCTGGCCGTGCCCGCCTGATCGGTAAGGCCGGTGAGACGGCCAATACCGTTCGTCCCCTGGTCGTAAACATAGCCCACTACTGCGGTCCCAGCAGGCAACTGGCCGTTCTGGCAAAGCTGTGCCGAATAAGCGCGCCCGGTGACGCGATGCAGCGCATCGTAACAATAGCTGATGGTCTGGGTGGCAGCGCCAGGCTGATTGGGCGCGGGCGAGGTCTTCTGCAGGAGGTTGCCGGCGTTATCGTAGACGTAGCTGATCTTGCCCGATTCCGGGTTGATAGCGGTGAGCAGCCGCCCCAACGAGTCGTAGGTGAAGTTACGAACGCGCGGGGCCGTGCCGTCCCCGATCTGGTTCACGCTGAGCAGATCACCCAAGGCGTCATAACTATATTGCGTTACATAGGGGTTGTTGTTGACATTACCGGGATCGTATCCTCCGGTCAGATTTGGGCCGGAAGCAGTTGCGGCAAACGAAGACTGGGTGACATTGCTGCTGTGAGTACTCGATGTCGTCAGCGTATAGTTGGCCGGTGATCCCGTAGCAGCGCTGGTGATGGTAATGAGATTGCCAGCGGCAGCCGCAACACGCACTTGGTCAACAAATGCCGTATTTTCCCCGGTCACGCTGTCCCGCCCCACGAACATTAGAACATGAGCGCCTGTGGCGGTGAATGGGGGTGTGGAGAAGGGCCTATAGGTCGTATCCGGCGGATTAAAATTTCCCAGAAATCTATCATCCAGGTAGACATCAAAGTCCTGTCCACCCTGATTATAATTCCCACGCTGCGCCGCATAGAAGGTCACGGTATAGCTGATCCCGGCCTGGAAGCCAGAGAGCAATTGGTACATAAGGCTGCCATTTGCATTCTGGATAAAGGCCACCTGCGTCCCGGACGGCGCCGGCGGATTTCCGGACGTAAACGCGCTTCCATTAGCGGCCACTCCCGTCCCTCCCTGGAAGGTCCAGCTACCGCCTGTGGGACCGTATTGATAGCCCCCAGCGGCTTGCACCGGCGTCTCAAACCCGCTGTTGGATACAGCAACATCGGTATCTGTCATGGCCGTCGCCTTCGCCACCGAGCCGGCATTGATCGCATTCACGAGGCCCTGAGACACAGTTGCCGCCGTATCATTAGCGCCGTAAGGGTAGGTATACGGGGCGCCATTCACCGAAACCGTCACCGTGCCCGTATCGGGAACTGATCCTGTCCCAAGGACCTGCACCGCGTCAATGAAGGCGGTGTTG
>Ga0210403_10001231_pt1 | contig 24742 bp, 23 predicted proteins | sample IncBWC19MmetaG_FD_150863 | JGI IMG/M metagenome (GOLD analysis project Ga0210403, IMG submission 150863) | Forest soil microbial communities from Barre Woods Harvard Forest LTER site, Petersham, Massachusetts, United States - Inc-BW-C-19-M | ecosystem: Environmental > Terrestrial > Soil >... | reverse complement strand
ATCGCGCAGGGAATGCCGGTTGTTCCGGCTGAACCTGTGGTGACTGCCGCCTGATTTTTTTGTTGCAGGCGGGCCATGGGTGCGGCCTGCATCCGGCATTCCCTGCGCCCTCTCTATCTAAGGGCGATGTCTCGCAAACCTCGGTCGTGCAGCGACGCGAGAATGAGGGTGCGCGTCTCAAGGCTGAAAATCGCGTCCAATCAGACGGATAGGTTGGCTATCTTCATTTGGAATCGAATAGTCAAATAATATGACTAGTCGGATTCTCCCATCCGTGGAATAGTGAATCGACCGCCCACCAAGGGCGGATGGTGCTGCCAAACCGCGGGGCGCGCGCGGGGGTGGAGGCGCCAAACAACAGGTGGGGAGAACGCAGCCTATGATTGCCGACGTCCGTTCCGCGTTCTCCACCGTCCGACACAGCATGATCCGTTAGGCGAAATTGTGCGGCGTGCCCGGCGATCCCCACGGAAGCGTCGTTCCGGTCACGATCGCCACACGCCCGCCCGGACTTCTGTGCCAATCTCACCGCAAAACAAAAAATCACGTTCTGCACCTCGAAGGGAGTGAAGCATGCTCAGACTGAAGACCACGATCATCGCGCTGGCGCTCGCGGCCGTCGCGGCCGCACCATCAGGCGCGGTCGCCCAGGGCAAGGGGACCGTCGGCATCGCCATGCCGACCAAATCCTCCGCGCGCTGGATCGCCGACGGCGACAACATGGTCAAAGCGCTGAAGGAGAAGGGCTACGGCGCCGACCTGCAATATGCCGAGGACGACATTCCAAACCAGCTTTCGCAGGTCGAGAACATGGTGACCAAGGGTGTGAAAGCACTGGTGATCGCGGCGATCGACGGCACCACGCTGTCCGACGTGCTGAAGCAGGCCAAGGCCAAAGGCGTCACCGTGGTCGCCTATGACCGCCTGATCCGCGACACTCCTGACGTCGACTACTACGCGACCTTCGACAATTTCCAGGTCGGCGTGCTGCAGGCGCAGTCGATCGAGCAGAAGCTCGGGCTGAAAGAAGGGAAGGGGCCGTTCAACATCGAGCTGTTCGGCGGCTCGCCCGACGACAATAACGCCTACTTCTTCTACAACGGTTCGATGTCGGTGCTGAAACCCTACATCGACAGCGGCAAGCTGGTGGTGGTCTCAGGCCAGATGGGCATGGACAAGGTCGCGACGCTCCGCTGGGACGGCGCCACCGCGCAAGCCCGCATGGATAACCTGCTCTCGGCCTATTACGGCAAGAAGCATGTCGACGCGGTGCTCTCGCCCTATGACGGGCTCTCGATCGGTATCATCTCCTCGCTGAAAGGCGTCGGCTACGGCAGCGCCGATCTGCCGATGCCCGTGGTCAGCGGGCAGGATGCAGAAGTGCCTTCGATCAAGGCGATCCTGCGCGGCGACCAGTATTCGACGATCTTCAAGGACACCCGCGACCTCGCCAAGGTCGCAGCCTCCATGGTCGACGCGGCACTGAACGGCAAACAGGTCGAGGTCAACGACACCAAGACCTACAACAACGGCGTCAAGGTCGTGCCGTCCTACCTGCTGAAGCCGGTCGTGGTCGACAAGGGCAACTGGGAGAAGGTTTTGGTTGACAGCGGCTACTATAAGAAGTCGCAATTCGACTGAGCGAATTTTCTCCGGCGGGCGCCATCGCGCCTGCCGGAGCCTGCGGGATGCGGTTCCATGACGGCAATGCTTGAGATGCGCGGCGTCAGCAAGAGCTTTGCCGGCGTGCGCGCGCTGCGTGACGTCAATTTCACCGTGGAGGCCGGGCAGATCCATGCCCTCGTCGGCGAGAACGGCGCCGGCAAGTCGACGCTCATGAAGGTGCTGAGCGGCGTCTATCCCGCGGGCCAGTATGAGGGGACCATCATCTTCGACGGCGAAGAGCGGCGCTTTCGCGACATGCACGACACCGAGCGGCTTGGGATCATCATCATCCATCAGGAGCTGGCGCTGATCCCGCTGATGTCGATCGCGGAAAACATCTTTCTGTCGCATCCGCCGTCGCAGCTCGGCGTGATCGACCGCGAGGAGGTCTACCGGCGCACGCGGGAACTATTGGCGCAGGTGGGCCTGCGCGAGTCGCCGGATACGCTGATCACCGACCTCGGCGTCGGCAAGCAGCAGCTGGTCGAGATCGCCAAGGCGCTGTCGAAGAAAGTGCGGCTGCTCATCCTCGACGAGCCCACTGCCAGCCTGAACGAGGCCGACAGCGCCGCGCTGCTCGACCGGCTGATTGCGTTCCGCGAGCAGGGCATTGCCTCGATCCTCATCTCGCACAAGCTCAACGAGGTCGCCAAGGTCGCCGACCGCATCACCGTGCTGCGCGACGGCCGCACCGTGGACAGCATCGATTGCCGAACCGAGCCGGTCGAGGAGGACCGCATCATCCGCAGCATGGTCGACCGCGACCTCGCGCACCGTTTTCCCGAGCGCCAGGCGAAAATCGGCGAGCCCGTGCTGGTCGTGGAGAACTGGTCGGTGCAGCACCCGCTGCATCCCGAGCGGCAGGTGATCAAGAACGTCGATTTCCAGGTGCGGCGCGGCGAGGTGGTCGGTATCGCCGGGCTGATGGGCGCCGGCCGCACCGAGTTCGCCATGAGCCTGTTCGGCCGCGCCTGGGGCAAGAACATCCGCGGGCGCGTCCGGCTCAACGGCCGCGATGTCGACCTTTCCAGCGTGCCTGCGGCGATCGACGCCGGGCTTGCCTATGCCACCGAGGACCGCAAACAGCTCGGCCTGATCCTGGCCGACGACATCAGAAAGAACATCACGCTCGCAAGCCTCACCCAGGTCTCGTCGCACGGGGTAATCGACGATATCGCCGAGCTGAAAGCCGCGAGCGACTATCGCAACCGGATGCGGATCCGTAGCCAGGACGTCTACCAGGAGGTAGGTCAGCTCTCGGGCGGCAACCAGCAGAAGATCGTGCTGTCGAAATGGCTGATGACGGACCCGAAAGTCCTGATCCTGGACGAGCCGACCCGCGGCATCGATGTCGGTGCCAAATATGAGATATATACCATCATCAACGGACTCGCCGAAGCCGGCAAGGGCGTCGTGGTGATCTCGTCGGAAATGGCCGAGCTGCTCGGCGTCTGCGACCGTATCTGTGTCATGAATGACGGCGCCTTTGTCGGCGAGTTTGCCGGCAGTGATGCGACGCAGGAGAAGATCATGCGCGCGATCATGCGCAATGAACGTATCAAGACCGGCGTGCAGGGGAGCGAGACGCGGGTGGGAGAACTACAGTCATGACCGACAAGTCGGTGTCACTCCCGGAAGAGCGCAAGGCGGGCGGCTTCATCAGGAACAATTTGCGCACCTACGGCATGCTGCTGTCGCTGCTCGCGATCATGCTGTTCTTCCAGGCCGTGACCGAAGGCACGCTGCTGCAGCCGCTCAACCTCACCAATCTCGTGCTGCAGAACAGCTACATCGTGATCATGGCGCTCGGGATGCTGCTCGTGATCGTCACCGGCCATATCGATCTCTCGGTCGGTTCGGTCGCGGGCTTCATCGGCGCGGTGGCGGCCGTGCTGATGGTGCGCTTTCACATCGACTTTCCGCTGGCGGTGATCGCTTGCCTGATGGTGGGCGCGGCCATCGGCGCGGCGCAGGGCTATTGGGTGGCCTATTTCGGCATTCCCTCCTTCATCGTCACGCTGGCGGGCATGCTGGTGTTCAAGGGACTGGCGCTCGCCGTGCTGCAGGGCCAGTCGGTCGGACCGTTTCCGCCGACCTTCCAGAAATTGTCCTCGGGCTTCATCGCGGAGGTGTTGCCCGATATCGGCGCCATCCATCCCACCTCGCTCCTGATCGGGATCGTGCTCGCCTTCGCGCTGGTCTATGCCAGCGCCAAGATGCGTGCGCGCGAAGCCTCGCATGGCATTGAGGTCGAGCCCTATGCGCTGTTCGTTGCCAAGAGCCTCGCGCTGGCGGGCGTGGTGCTCTATTTCACCTATCTGATCGCCTCCTATCGCGGCTTCCCGAACGTGCTGGTCATCATGGCCGCCCTGATCGCGCTCTACGGCTTCGTGACGCGGCGGACGGTGATCGGCCGGCAGATCTATGCCGTCGGCGGCAACGCCAAGGCGGCGAAACTTTCAGGCATCAAGACCGAGCGGCTGACCTTCTTTACCTTCGTCAACATGGGTGCGCTCGCCGCACTCGCCGGCCTCGTCTTTGCCGCGCGGCTCAACACGGCGACGCCGAAGGCCGGCACCGGCTTCGAGCTCGACGTCATCGCCGCCTGCTTCATCGGCGGCGCATCGGCCTATGGCGGGGTGGGGCGGGTCGGCGGCGCCGTGGTCGGCGCCATGATCATGGGCGTGATGAACAACGGCATGTCGATCCTCGGCATCGGCATCGACTATCAGCAGGTGATCAAGGGCCTGGTGCTGCTCGGGGCCGTCTGCTTCGACGTCTATAACCAGCGGCGATGAAGCCTATTCGATGTCGACGACTATCTTGCCTTGAGCCGATCGATCTTCAATCGCTGCATGCGCCTCGGCAACGTTGGACAATTTGAAGCGCCGCGGATCGAGGCGAGGGCGCAGCTGGCCGGCTTCGGCAAGCCGCGTGGCCTCGCGCATGATCTCGCCGTGATGCGCGCGGCCTTCGCCGGTCAGCAGCGGCAGCAACGTGAACACGCCGGAATAGGTTCCGCCGCGGAAGGACAGCGGCGCCAGCGCATGGGTGCCCCAGCCGAGCGCGCTCACGACATGGCCGAAGCGCTGTATCGCGTTGAAGGACGCATCCAGCGTCGCACCGCCGACATTGTCGTAGACGAGGCCGAATCCCTTGGCCCCGGTGTGCTCGGCCACATATTGCTCGACGGACGTCTTGTCGTAGTCGATCGGAGTTGCACCCAACTGTTCGATGTAGGCGAGGCTCTTCGCCGAGCCGGTGGCAAACACCTTGGCGCCGACCGAGCGCGCCAGTTGCACGGCGACATGGCCGACGCCGCCGGCGCCGCCATGGATCAGCACATTCTGGCCTCCTCGCACATGGGCGCGATCGACCAGCCCTTCCCACGCCGTGATGAAGATCAGCGGCAAAGCGGCTGCCTCGCGCATCGACAGGTTCGCGGGCTTGCGCGCCAGCAGCGTAGCATCCACCGCCGCATATTCGGCGAGCGAGCCCTGCACGCCGCCGACCCCGCCGGTCATGCCATAGACCTCGTCGCCCTCGCGGAACGACGTGACGCCGGCTCCTACCGCTTCCACTGCGCCGGCGAGGTCGATGCCGAGGATGCTGGGCAGGGGATGCCGCGCATGGGCGGCTGCGCCGGCCCTGATCTTGGTATCGAGCGGATTGACGCCGCTCGCCGCGATTCGAACCAGCACCTGTCCCGCTGCAGGCTTCGGCCGCTCAACCGGCATCACCTTGAACGGCTGTTTCGGACCTTCGAGGACGGCAGCTCGCATCGTGTCGGCGCTGGCCATGGCCTGGTGTCAGCTCCCCGCAGCTTCCTTGATCAGTGCCGCGATTTCATCGGGATGGGAGATCAGGGCGAGATGGCTCGCCTTCACCTCGATGGTCTTTGCGCCCATCCGCTTCGCCATGAAGCGCTCGAGGTCCGGATTGATGGTGCGGTCTTCGGTCGAGACGGCATAGAAACTCGGCTTCGACCGCCACGCGGCGTTGGTGGTCTTGCCGGTGAGCAGCGCCTTGTGGAACGGCTCCTGCACGGCGTAGAGCACCTTGGCCTTCGCTTCCGGCAAATCGCCCGCGAAATCGCGCAGGAATGCCTCTTCGGAAAGGCGGCCTTCGTCGCCATCGAAGACGATGCCGGCCGACGCCGGCGGTGTCGGATAGGTCTTGGCGAGCGCCGTGTAATCCTCGCCGGCATCGGGCGCACGCGCTGCCACATAGACCAGCGCGGAGACGTTCGGATGCACGCCGGCCTCGGTGACGATCATCCCGGAAAAGGAATGACCGACCAGCACTGTCGCACCATCCTGCCGAGCCAGCACGCGCTCGGCGGAGGCGACCGCTTCAGGCAGCGTCGTCAGCGGGTTTTGCACGGCCGTGGCATTGAACCCGGCCGCCTGCAATCGCGCGATCACCTCGGTCCAGCACGAGCCGTCGGCGAACAGCCCGTGCAGCAGCACGATATTGCGCGCCTTCACGGGGGAAGCAGCAAAGCTGCGCGCTGCGGGCAGCAACGAAGCCGCGGCCGCAGCCGCGAGAGCGGTGGAGAATGCACGCCTGTCCATCATGATCCTTGTTCCTTATTTTGCAATCTGGCCGAGCTGTTGCAGCAGATTCCTTACTCAGGCGCCCTCATAGACGAGCCGGGTGAAGAACTCCGGCGTGATGACGAACTGGCCCCATTTGGCGTCGAATGCAGCGGTGGGCTTGGCGGCGACGGTCTCCTCCGGCGAGCGGCCCTGCTGCTTGAGCCTTGCGACATTGTCGTGGATCGCAACCAGCATGTCGCGATAGGCAACAAGCTCCGCCTTGTTGCTCACGGGACTGCCGTGACCGGGGATCACGATGGTCTTGTCGCTGACGGCAGCGACATTGGCTTGGGCCGCCTTGATCATTCCGCCGATGCTGCCGCCGGTCGAATAGTCGACGAAGGGATAGATGCCGTTCCAGAAGGTGTCGCCGACATGAACAATGTCGGCTTCCGCGAAGGTGACGGAGATGTCGCTGTCGGTATGCGCGGGCTCGTAGCATTTCAGCTGCAGCGTGGAACGGTTGAGCGTCAGCGTCTTGTCCGCCGAGATGACCTCGGCCGGAATCGCCGATTTCGGCGAAGGTGGGAAGTTGAAGTCCCAGTCATCGACCCGTTGCGCCGCCAGGAGGTGCTTGCGGGTATTTTCATGAGCGAGGATCGCAGCACCCTGCGCGTTCAGCCACTCATTGCCGTCGGCATGATCGAAGTGCCAGTGCGTGTTGATGAGGTGCTTAATCGGATCGGAGCTCAGGCTGTTCGCGGCCTCGAGAATCCGCGGGCGGGTCGCGGTGATCCCGGCATCGATGAACACCTTGCCGTCGCCGCCGGTCAGGACGGCGATGTTGCCGCCCGAGCCCTCGAGAATGCTGACATCGCCGCGCAGCTTGTGGACCTTGATCGACGCCTTCGCAGCATCGTCGCGGATCAGCTCCACGAGGTTACGCGCTTCGGCCCAGGCCTGCGACGGGCTGAGCCAGCCTCCCGTGGCAGCGAAAGCGGTGGCAGCGGCGCAGCAGAGGCAGAAGCCGCGGCGCGACATAACGTGCTGATGTGCGGAGGACATGACCATTCCCTGATTGCTTGTTTCGGATCATCGAAAGACGCGTCACGGAGGCGTGGTAGCCTTGGTCGAGATCGCCTTCAGCGCGCCCGACATCGCGGTGACGGCGGCGTTGGCGGACTCGTCGAGGCCGTGGCGATGGGCCAGATAGGCCGGATCGTTGTAGGAGAGCCAGGTCGTGCCCGAGGCGTCCTGCCAGACCAGCGCCTTCAGCGGCAGGTCGATGCCGATGCTCTGCACCGCCTGCATCAGCGGCGTGCCGCCCTTGGCGGCGCCGAAGATCAACAGATCCGTCGGTCGCAGCGGCATGCCCACCGCGGCGGCACCGGCGGCATGGTCGACATGGGCAAACACTGTCATGCCCTTGGCGCGGACTTCGGCCTCGAACCGGTTCATCGTCTCTTCCGGACCAAAGCTGCTCTTGACCGTGATTAGTCCTTCCGTGGCCATCGCACACACCCCGCAGAACCAAACCATTGTCGCCAGCGCCAATACGGTGGACCTTGTCGCGGGCTTCGCGAAGCCTGTCATCTCACTTCTTCCTGAACAGTCTCGCCGGATCGAATTCAGCCTCAGGCACAAACCCGTCGCGGTTGGGCATCCTGACCTTCGGCAGGCTTTCGCGATCGAGCTTTCCGTCCGCGGGCAGGATCCCGTTGAGGCTCAGGATGTAGGCGGCGACCGCATAGGTGTCGTCGTTATTCAGCGATCCCGGCGCCTGGTATGGCATCGCTCTGTGAATGTAATCGAACAGCGTCGTGGCATAGGGCCAGAAGCTGCCGACGGTCTTCACCGGCATGTCCGACGCCAGCGTGCCTTGCCCGCCGGCGAGGCGATCCTTGATGCCGCCCACGCCATTGTCGCCATGGCACGCCGCACAATTGTCGGCGAACACCTGCTTGCCCTGCGCAACCGTGCCGCTGCCCGGCGGCAGGCCCTTGCCATCGGGGCGGACGTCGATGTCCCACAGCGCGATTTCATCAGGGGTCGCCGGCCTGCCGAAATCATAGGCCAGCACGGGAGAGACCAGCATTAGCGCGAACGCGCCCGAGAGAAACGTCTTGCTAGGCAAGGACATTGCGAACCCTCCCGGTCTCGTCGATGCTCCAGGTCTGCTGCGCGTTGTAATGAAACAATGCGTTGGTCCCCATCGCCGCAATGAAGGTTTGTCGATCGGGTTGCACGTTGCCCTTGTCGTCGGTCGAGCGGCTCGCGATTTTGGTCGGCTTGCCGTCCCAGGTCCAATCGATCTGGAAGCGCACCTGCGCCTTGGGCAGCGCGGGCTGGGTGAGTTGCGCCTCCTTCCAGGTCTTCGCGCCGTCGGTGGAGATTTCGACCCGGGCGATCTTGCCGTGGCCGCTCCAGGCCAGCCCGCTGATGCGGCGATAGCCGGGCTTTATCACCATTGTGCCCGACGGCGAGGTGATGACCGAATTGGTCTCCATCCGAAGCTGGAATTGCGTGGCCTTGCCGTTAGCCTGCAGTTGCGTATAGCGCGCGGTTTCCCAGCGCGTCATCCAGGGCTGGTCGCCGAACTTCAGCCGGCGCAGCCATTTGATGTTGAGATTGCCCTCAAAGCCCGGCATCACCAGCCGTATCGGAAAGCCGTGTGCCGGCCGCAACGGTTCGCCGTTCTGGCCATAGGCGATGAAGGCCTCGTTCAGGATTTCCTCGGTCAGCGGGATGCTGCGGGCGACGGCCGCGGCATCGCCGCCTTCGGCGAGCATCCAGTGCGATTCACGGCCCTTGCCGACGAGATCGATCAGGAATTTCAGCGGGACGCCGGTCCACTCATTGGTGCTGACCAGGCCATGTGTGTGCTGCACGGTGAGATTCTCATCGGCCTTCTTCCAGTTCTCCCAGCCATTGCCGGTGCACTCGATGAAGACCACGCGCGAGATCGACGGCATCGCCTTGAGGTCTTCGACATTGAAGACCAGCGGCTTCTGCACCATGCCATGCACAAGCAGGCGGTGTTTGGCGGGATCGAGGTCGGGTGCGCCGGAATGGCTGCGCTCATAATGCAGGTCGGTCGGCGTGATGCCGCCAAAGAGCTTGTCGAGTGGTGCTTTCGAGTTGATGGCGTCGCTCGGATCGACGTTGCGCTTGCCGGGGCCTGCCTCGGGAACGCGGGCGATCTTCACATATTGCGAGCGTTCGCTGTGCCCGCTCAAGTCGGCCCCGTCCTCGCGGGGCGGCACATCGGCCAGCGACTCTGCCGACGCGCGGCCGGCGACAACAGCTCCCGCAAGGCCCGCCGATGTTGCAAAAAATCGCCGGCGAGACAGCGATGTCCGGTTGTCTTCGTCGACGGCCTCTGGAAGCTCGAGCTGATCTGTCATCCCGTCTCCGAACAATCATCCGCGATGGCGCGATCCATGCGCGTGGAATATCTCGAATCTTTACATGGGGGTTCTGAAAAGTTTCAAAAACGGCGCACGCAATCGTGCGATTACAAAATCTTGCCGGCAGTTTGCAAAAGGCGGCAGCCGACAGCCCCGTCCATCAGAGGTTTTGCGGCGGCCGCGATAGAGGTGATCCTTTCAGACCGCGAGCTTGGCGAGGCCCTTCCAGTCGAAATTCACACCATGGCCGGGCCGCATCGGCGCCAGCGCCATGCCTTCCTCCAGGACGAGCGGATGCTCGATATAGCGATCGAGCCCGAAGCCGTGCGCCTCCAGGTAGGAGCGGTTGGGACAGGCGGCGAGCAGATGCACGGTGACGTCGTGCGCGCCGTGGCTGGTGACGGGAAGGTTGAAGGCTTCGGCAAGCCGCGCGATCTTCATGAAGGCGGTGACGCCACCGCAATTGGTCACGTCAGGCTCGGGGTAGGAGACGGCGCCGGCCGCGATGTAATTCTTGAATTCCCAAAGCGAACGCAGGTTCTCGCCGGCTGCGATCGGCACGCCGCCTGCGGCGAGAATCCGCGCGTGACCGGCGACGTCATCGGGAATGATGGGTTCTTCGAGCCATGTCAGATCGCAGGGCTGCAAGGCACGCGCCGCCCGGATCGCTTCCTCGACCGTCCATTTCATGTTGGCGTCCGCCATCAACGGAAAGCCTTCGCCGAGATGCTTTCGCATCGCCCGCACCCGCGCGACGTCGGAGCCAAGGTCCGGCCGGCCCACCTTCATCTTGATGGCACGAAAACCCTTGCGAAGATTATCGTCGGTCTGCTGCAGCAGGGCCTCGACCGGGAGATCAAGGTCGATGCCGCCGGCATAGCAGGGCACACGGGAGTCGAAGCCGCCGAGCAGACGCCAGAGCGGCAATGCGGCGCGACGCGCCTTCATATCCCACAGCGCGATGTCGATCGCCGAGAGCGCCAGCACGGTCGGCCCGCCACGGCCGCCATAATGCAGGCCCCACCAGATGCGATGCCAGATGGCTTCGGTGTCGGCGGCCTCGCAGCCCTCGATCAGTCCAGGTATTTCGCGGCGAAGGATGTCGGCGACCGCGCCGCCGTTGCGGCCGACGGTATAGGTATAGCCCACGCCCTCGGCGCCATCGGAATCCTGAAGGCGGACGGTCAGGAGTTCGAACGCGGTGATCTGGCCGTGCGTGCTGTCGGACAGCGTGACGGAGAGGGGTATCCGGTAGTGCCCGGTTTCGATATTCCTGATGCGTGTCATCGCGCTTCCACCCTGTTTTCAGGCCAGAGTAGATGTCGCGCGCCGGCACCGCAATTACCAGGAATGGAAGGTAGCAATCGTGCCTGCGCATGTCCGCAGGATTGGCGCGCTTTCGATCGAACTGCTAAAACGCCGGTGAGAATTCAGGCTTGAAGAAGGGTTTTTGGCGATGATCGAGATCGTAGGCGTTATCGGGGCCGGCACCATGGGCAACGGCATTGCCCAGGTCTGCGCGGCGGCGGGCTTGCAGGTGGTGATGACCGATATCGCGGACGCCGCCGTTCAGCGCGGGCTTGCTGCCGTCGGCTCGAGCCTGGAGCGCCTGGTCAAGAAGGAGAAGATGACCGCGGTCGACCGCGAAGCCGCCTTGGGACGCATCATCGCGACGACGGACAAGACCAAGCTTGCCGGCTGCGACCTCGCGATCGAGGCGGCGACCGAGAACGAGGAATTGAAGCTGAAAATCCTTCGGGAACTCGGTGCTACGCTGAATCCACGCGCGCTGATGGCCACCAACACGTCGTCGATCTCGATCACGAAGCTCGCGACCGCAACCGACCGCCCGGACCGCTTTATCGGCATGCATTTCTTCAACCCGGTGCCGGTCATGGCGCTGCTGGAATTGATCCGCGGCCTGCAGACCTCGGACGACACGCTCGCCAAGGCCGAAGCCTTCGCCAAGCGCGTAGGCAAGGTGCCAATCACCGCGAAGAACAGCCCGGGCTTTGCGGTGAACCGCATCCTTTGCCCGATGATCAATGAGGCGATCTTCGCGCTGCAGGAGGGGATCGCGACCGCCGAGGAGATCGACGCCGGCATGAAGCTTGGATGCAACCACCCGATCGGGCCACTGGCGCTCGCTGACCTGATCGGTCTCGACACCATGCTGTCGGTCATGGACGTCTTCTACAAAGGTTTCAACGATCCGAAATACCGTGCAGCGCCGCTGCTCAAGGAGATGGTCGACGCCGGCTATCTCGGCCGCAAGACCGGGCGAGGCTTTTACGAATACGGCAAGCAATAATCGGGATAGGCTCGGTGGAGATCAGACGCAGGTCCTTGTTCGAGAGCAGTGCGCTGCAGATCGGCCTGTTCGAGGCGCGGCCGAGCACGGACGCCTGCGGCGAGGTCGAGCGGCAAAGCCTGAATGCGATCGTGCTGCCGGTCGGCGGCTTGTTTGCCAAGCACGAAGCGCTTGGCCGGCATGTCACGGGCACGCCGAGCCACGCGATCTATTTTGCGCCTGACTTGCCCTACAAGATCAGCTTTCCCGGATGCATCGGCGACCGCGCGATCACGCTGCGCTTCGGTGAGGCGCTGGCGCCCGAACACGTCGATGCAGGCGATGGCTTGCCCTCGCAGGGACTGTTGCCGGCGCAGGCCATGATGCTGCGCAACCTGTTGTGGACGCGGCTTGACAAGGGCGAGGCAGATGCGTTCGAGGCGGAGTCGCTCGGGCTTGATCTGTTGAACCTGTCGCTGCAGTCGGTCCGCTCCGGCAAGCTACCGGTGCGGCGTTCGGCGCAGGCGCGGCGGAGGCGGGCTGTGGAGCTGGTGAAGGAAGCGGTGGCGTCGGCACCCTGCGACAAGTGGAATGTCGCCAAACTTGCTCGTGTCGCTAACCTGTCGCCGTTCCATTTTTGCCACGTGTTCCGCGAGATGGTCGGTACGTCCATCTACGATTACGTGCTGCACGAGCGGCTGGCGCGGACGCTCGATGCCGTACTCGACGGCGGCGATGACCTGACCGCAATTGCGCTCGATGCCGGCTTCTCCAGCCATAGCCACTTTACCGCGCGTTTCAAAAACTTTTTCGGCTGCACGCCGGCGGCGCTGCGCCGCATCGCGACCTCCGCCCACATCGCCGAATTGCGCAAGATCGTGACAGCGCGGCCGAGCCGGGCGGTCTAGAACATCTCCGCAACCAGGCGGAGAGGGCCCATGGATATCGCGACCTTTCACAAAAGCCGCCGCTTTGCAGAGGTCAAATCCGGGCGCATCGCGTATTTCGAGCAAGGGCAGGGGCCGGTCGCGCTGTTCATCCACGGTGTGCCGCTCAACGGCTATCATTGGCGCCACATCATCGACCGCGTCAAACATCGCAGGCGCTGCATCGCCATCGACCTCATGGGGCTCGGCTTCACCGAGATTGCAGCCTCGCAGGATGTCTCCTTCACCGCGCAGGCGCAGATGATCGCCGAAATTCTGGATGCGATCGAGATCGACAAGATCGATCTCATTGCCAATGACTCCGGCGGCGCGATCGCACAGATTTTTGCCGCGCATCATCCGCATCGCCTAGCCTCGCTGGTGTTGACCAATTGCGACGTACATGATGGCTGGCCGCCGCCGCAGGTGCTGCCGCTGATCGAGCATTCGCGCAAAGGCACGATCGCCACGGTGTTCGGGCCGACCGCCGATCGTCCGGATCTCGCACGCGAGCGCTATGCACGCGGCGAGTCAGTGCCATTGTTCCGCAGCTATGCCGAACCGGGCATTCTCACGGATGATCTGATCCGGCTCTATCTGCAGCCGCCGCTGTCGTCGCCACAGCGCATCGACGCGTTCCAGCGTTACTGGCTTGGCTTCGACAACAGGCACACCGTCGCCATCCATGAGGCGCTGAAGCGGCTTCAGGTGCCGACTCTGATCGTGTGGGGGCTGAAGGATATCTTCTTCGACGTCAAATGGGCCTATTGGCTGAAGGACACCATCCCCGGTGCAAAGCGTGTCATCGAGGTCGAGGACGCGCGGCTGTTCTTCCCCGAGGATCGTCCCGATACGCTAGCGCCGCCGATCCTGCAATTTTGGGATGAGCTCGGGCGCTGATCGGCAGGGCGCGGCCATCGCCGGCTGTAACTCCGCGGATGTCTGGAACATCGTTTCCCGGAACGGCCCAATATTGCGACAACATTCCCGTCAAAGGGCGCTAAAGCCCTGACAGCGCCGACTGCCTGCCCTGATTTGACTGCCGTGGGCGGTCCGCGCAAAGTTGGCGCACCGCCCACGGCTGTTTGTCATCCGACGAACAGAATGGCTGGGTCTGAGCCTCATATGTCGGTTGCTGTTGCGAATGAAGCGTTTGGCAAACTTGAAGAGACTGGGCTTTTTTACGCGGCTTCTCGATCAGGCTACAGCAGCGGAACGTTATCGCCTGGCGGCCGAGCAGATCATGCGCGCGGAAAAAGCCGGCCTTGATTCCGCGTGGATCGCGCAGCATCATTTTCATGAAGCCGAGGGCGGGCTTCCGGCTCCCTTTGCGTTTCTCGGTTTCGTCGCGGCGCAGACCTCCCGCATCCGTCTCGGGACCGGCATCGTCACGCTGCCGCTGGAAAATCCGGTGAGGGTGGCGGAGGACGCGGCCGTGCTCGACCTGATGTCGGACGGCCGGTTCGAGCTTGGCGTCGGGACCGGCGGAAACCCGTCGGCCTTTGCGGCCTTCGGGCTCGATAGCGCAGAGCGTAACGAGATCTTCGCGCGCAATCTCGATGTGGTCCGCTCCGCTTTGGCGGGGCGGCCACTTGCCGGCGGCGACACGCTCTATCCGTCACGGCCGCAATTATGCGGTCGGATCTGGCAGGCGACCTTTTCGGTGAGTGGCGGAACCCGGGCAGGCAAGGCGGGCGACGGCTTGCTGCTGTCGCGGACACAGCCGCGGTCGAAGGACGCTCCGCACGCGACGCTGGCCGAGATCCAGCATCCGATCATCGATGCCTATATGGCCGCATTGCCGCCAGGATGCGAGCCCCGGATCATGGCCTCGCGAACCATTTTCGCCGCAGACGATCGCGGGGAAGCGATGCGTCTGGCCGGCATCGGATTGCGGCGTGCGCTCCCGAACTTCCTCGCCGGCGGCCACTTGCGGCCCGGAGAGGCGCAGGCCGACATGATCACGGCGTTTGACACGCATGTGGGGACGCCTGACGACGTCATTGCTTCGCTTCGTTCCGACAGCACGTTGGAGCGGGTGACCGATCTCGTCTTCCAGGCGCATTCGGTTGACCCACCGCATCCCTATATCCTGCGATCGATCGAGCTGGTCGCGGAGAAAGTGGCTCCGGCGCTGGGATGGACAAAAACGACAGCGGCTGATGTGGCGCTGGTTTGAGAGAGCCGAATGATGAGCACAGAATCCAGAGATATCATCGACCTTCTCGCCGGCATCGAACCGGGATCAAACCTCGACGGCATCCGCGCGCGGCGGTTGCAGACCCGCGAGAACGCGCAGAAAAGCTATCTGGCTTTGTTCGAGCCGGCCGGCTTTGGCGACGTTCCCGCCGCGGAACGCTACGCGGTCGCGGCCTTCGTGGCCGGCGTTCATGATGAGCCGACCATAGCCGCCTTCTATTTGGCCAAGCTCGCCAAGGCCGCTGACCGACCGGAGCTGTTCGAAGCACTCAAGGCCGAAATCGAACGGGGAAAGACCAAGGGTCCGTATGGCGCCTTTCCGGCCGGGCCGCTCTCGGCCGAGGACGCGACCGGCCTGATCTATCACGTGGCGGGAGATCGGAAGCCGGTCCTCGGCGCGAAGCTCGCCTCCGCGCTCGAGCATGCGCATCTGCTGGTGTTCCGGCCGCGCGACGCGACCCCTGCGGCGATGCAGGCGCTGCTCGATGCCGGCTGGTCGAGCACCGCGATCGTCACCTTGTCGCAACTCGTCGCTTTCCTGTCGTTTCAGGTTCGCTCTGTCGTCGGTCTGCGTGCGCTCGGCGCCTCGCTTGGGCAGCGCGCGGCGGCTGCGGCCAAGGCCAGCTAGGGAGCTCGAGCAATATGAGTGATTCAATCGTCGTTCATGCCAACGAGAATGAGCCCGTGGTTTTTACCCAGGATGAATTGGGCTGGCTGCCCTGGCTCGAGCCATTCCCCGAGGCCGAGCTGACGGAGCGGCATTTTGCCGGCCTGGTTGATAAATCCCGTGCCAAGTCCGATTACTTTCGCCTGCTTGTGCGCGACCCCGAGGTTTTGGAAGCGAGAACCAAGACCGACAAGGACATCTTCTACAACACCGCGGACGGCCTGCCGCGGGCCGAGCGCGAACTCGCGGCGGCTGCGACCTCGCGCTACAATGGCTGCATCTATTGCGCATCCGTGCATGCGCGCTTTGCCACGACCTATTCCAAGCGCCGCGATGACGTGCAGCGATTGCTCGACGAAGGCGTCGGTACCGACCTCGGCGCGCGCTGGAACGCGGTGGTCAGGGCGTCCGTCGCGCTGGCGTCGACTCCCATCGCATTCGGCGAGGCACATATCGAGGAACTGCGTCGCGTGGGTCTCGACGACGCCGAGATCGTTGACGTCATCAACAGCGCGGCGTTCTTCAACTGGGCGAACCGGTTGATGCTTTCCCTGGGAGAGCCGACAACGGCGGCTGCGAAGTGATCGCTGGCATGGAAATTGCCCCCTGAATGAGCTGGATTTTGCAATGACAGAACGAATGGAGCCGCGCATGCGCAATTTCGATCGTCGCACTCTGATCAAGGGGTCTCTGGCCGCCGTCATGACGGGAGCGGCCACCTCGCGCGCCGCCTTCGCAGATTCGTCCGAGCCGATCATGCTCGGCGTCAGCGGCCCCCTGACCGGGCCGAACGCGCAATATGGCACGCAATGGAAGCAGGGTTTTGATCTCGCGCTGGACGAGATCAACGCTTCAGGCATCAACGGCCGCAAGCTCGCCTACAGTTTTGAGGACAGCCAGAGCGATCCGCGGCAATCGGTGGCGATCGCACAGAAATTCGTCTCGGACCCGAAGATCGTCATGGAGCTCGGCGACTTCTCCAGCCCGGCATCGATGGCAGCCTCGCCGATCTATCAGCGCGCGGGCCTGGTGCAGTTCGGTTTCACCAATTCGCATCCGGATTTCACCAAGGGCGGGGACTTCATGTGGAGCACGTCCGTCAGCCAGGCGGACGAGCAGCCGCTGCTGGCGCTCTATGCCGTGCGCCACCTCGGGCTGAGGAAGCTCGCCGTGCTGCATCAGAACACGGATTGGGGGCGCACCAGCCGCGACTATTTCGTCAAGGCCGCCAAGGATTACGGCGGCGAGGTGGTCGTCACCGAAGGATATATCGCCGATGAGCGCGATTTCCGCTCCACGCTGGTGCGCGTCCGCGACACCAATCCGGATGGCTTGGTTCTGATCTCGTACTATTCCGACGGCGCACTGATCGCCCGACAGGCGCGTCAGGTCGGTTTGAAGCAGACCATCTGCGCCGCGAGCTCCGTCTACTCGCCAAAATTTCTGGAACTCGGCGGAGAGGCCGTCGAGGATGTTCATGTCGGCACCAGGTATTTTCCTGAAGACCCTCGTCCTGAGGTCCGCAAGTTCATCTCCGCGTTCAAGGCAAAATATAGCGGCCAGGAGCCCGACTCCTTCAACGCCTATTCCTATGACGCGATGAATGTGGCGGCCGCGGTGGTCAGGATCGGCGGCACGGACCGGAAAGCCATCCGGGACGCCTTCGCAAAAGCGAAGGATGTGCCGACCGTCATCTTTGGACCCGCGAGTTTCGACGTGGAGACTCGCCGCGTCAAAGGCGCGATGAACGCCGAGCTCGTCGTGCGAAAGGGTCAGTTCACGATCTGGGACGGCAAGCCGACCTGACTTCGCATGCCGGGAGCATCAGCCCCCGGTTTCTCCTGAAGGGAATGCTGCGTGTCCTCCTGGCTCGACTACACGATCAATGGGCTGATCGTCGGCAACGTCTATGCGCTCGTGGCTGTCGGGCTCGCTTTGATCTTCGGCGTCAGCCGGCTGATCAATTTTGCGCAGGGCTCCATCTATCTCGTCGGCGCCTATGTCGGTTGGGTGGCGGTGGTGCAGCTGCGGACGCCGCTCATTATCACCATCATTCTGGTGGCGACGGTCGCAGCGCTGGTCGGATTGATCATCGAGCGGTTTGGCTTGCGCCCGCTTCAGAACTCGGTGCGCATTGCGCCATTACTCGCGACGATCGGTATCAGCTTCGTGCTCGATCAGATCGTCATGCTCACCTTCTCGCCGAATCCGCGCGCCTTGCCGAGCCAGTTGCCCGATATCCGCTTCCAGATCGGCACAGGGACGATCGGTCCGCTCGACCTGCTGATCGCCGGCGTCGGTATCACCAGTGCGCTGCTGCTGTTCGTGTTCCTGCGCTACACCAAGCTCGGCTGGGCCGTGCGCGCCACCGCGCAGGACCGCGACGCCGCCATGCAGATGGGCGTCGATGTCAACCGCGTGAACCAGGCCGTGTTCGGCATCGCCGCGGCGCTGGGGGGCCTTTCCGGCATGCTGGTCGGCATGTACTACAACCAGATCGACACCGCGATGAGCCTTCAGGCGACGCTGAAGGGCGTGGTTGCGGAGGTGGTCGGCGGAGCCGGCAACGTGCCCGGCGCCGTGGTCGGCAGCATGCTGCTGGGGCTGGTGGAAAGCTACGGCGTGGCGGTGTTCGGCACCAGCTACCGCAATCTGTTTGCCTTCCTGCTTCTCATCCTGGTGCTGGTGTTGCGGCCGAACGGCCTGTTCGCGAGCGCGAGGCAGGCGCCACCGGAGCCCTTGACCGGCACTTTCATCGCTCCCAGCCGCCCGGTCCGCGTCCCGCACTGGGCGCTATTGACCGCGGTCGGCGCATTCGCGCTGTTGCCGTTGCTTCCGGTTTCATCCTACGTGCTGCAGACGCTCATCAACGCCTGGCTTCTCGGCATGCTGGCGCTCAGCCTGACATTGGTCGCCGGTACGGTCGGCCAGGTCTCGCTGGGACACGCGGCGCTGCTTGCGATCGGCGCCTATACTTCCGCACTACTGTCGTTGCGATTGTCGTTTCCGGTGGGCATCGCGATCATCTGCGGTGGGCTGATGAGCGCCGCGCTCGGCACGCTCCTGATCTCGCCTTCGTTTCGTCTGCGCGGGCACTATGTCTCGATCGCGACGCTGGCCATCGGCGAGATCGTGTCACTGGTCATCCTGAACTGGGAGCCGGTCACCAACGGACCTATCGGGCTTTCGGGCATCCCGCCCTTGTCTCTGTTCGGCTATGAGCTTGTCAGCGCGGCGTCGGTCTACTGGTTCAGCTTCGCGGTCATGGTTCTGCTGGCGCTGTTGCAGGCGAGGCTGCTTGGCTCGCATCTCGGCCGCAGTTTTCGCGCGATCCGCGATGACGATGTCGCTGCGCGCGCCTATGGCCTCAGCCTGAACCGCTACAAGGCCCTGGCCTTCATCTTTGGCGGCTTCGCAGCCGGCGTCAGCGGCGGCATCGCCGCGCACCTTTATTCCTACATCAATCATGAGACCTTCAACACGCAGCAATCCATCCTGGCGTTGACCGTGGTGATCCTGGGAGGACTGGGCAATGTCGCCGGCGCGATCCTGGGTTCGGTGGCATTGGTCGGCCTGCCCGAGGCGTTTCGAATCGCGGCGGAGTACCGCATCCTGATCTATGGCATCGTGCTTCTGCTCCTGGTCCGGTTCAGGCCGCAGGGCCTGTTGGGAACGATCTGATGGCCGGGATAGCGCCCTTGCTGTCGCTGCGCGGGCTGACCCGGCGGTTCGGCGGGTTGACCGCCGTCGACCATATCGATCTGGACCTCGGCCAGGACGAACTGGTGAGCATCATCGGGCCGAACGGCGCCGGCAAGACCACCTTGTTCAATCTCGTGACCGGGCTCGACCGGCCTGACGCCGGCGAGGTCCGTCTCGACGGAAAGGATATCACCGGCTTTTCGGCGGAGAGGCTGGCGGGCCATGGCGTCGCGCGCACGTTCCAGCTTGGTCGCGTCTTCGGCAATCTCAGCGTGATGGACAATGTCCTGATCGGCGCGCATGCGCGGCTGCGCGCGGTCAAGCCGGCGATCCCGCTGATCGGCCCGTTGCTCGAGCTTGGCCTGGCGTTGCTGCGGCCGACTTCGGTGAAGGCCGAGGAGGAACAGTTGCGCGAGGAGGTGAGGGCGATCCTCAAACGGTTCGGCGATCGTCTGCTGCCGCGGATCGATCAGCCGGCCTACAGCCTGTCCTATGCCAATCGCCGCCGCGTGGAGATTGCGCGCGCGCTGGCGCTGAAACCCCGTCTGCTGCTGCTCGACGAGCCGACCGCCGGCATGAATCCGACCGAGACGGCCGAAATGCAGGCGCTGATATCAGAGCTCAAGGCCGAAGGCCTGACGATCCTCCTGATCGAGCACAAGCTCGACATTGTCATGCGTCTCTCCGACCGTGTCATGGTCATGGACGAAGGCAAAAAGATCGCTGAGGGCGCGGGCGAAGAAGTGCGCGACGACCCCAAGGTCATCGAGGCCTATCTCGGCCACGGATTGTCGCAAGGCGCGGCGGATGAACGGGAGTCGGCGGCATGAACGAGATAGCCACTTCCGCCGAGCCGATCTTGCGGCTGTCTGGGATCAACACCTTCTACGGCCAGGCGCAGGTGCATTTCGATCTTTCGATCGACGTGCCGCGCGGTCATATCGTTTGTCTCTTGGGCGGCAACGCCAGCGGCAAGTCGACGACGATGAAGGTCATCCTCGGCCTGGTGCGGCCGCGCTCGGGCGAGGTGACCTTTGACGGAGCTTCGACGCTTGGTCTCACCACGCCGCAGATTGTCCGGCGCGGCATTGCCTCGGTGCCGGAGGCTCGCCGCCTGTTCGCGGACATGAGCGTGCGGGAAAACATCCTGATGGGCGCCTTCGTGCGCAATGACGCGAGCGAGATCGCGCGCGATCTCGAACGCCTGCTGGCGCTATTTCCCAAGCTCGGGCAGCGGCTGTCGCAACGCGCCGGCTCGCTCTCGGGCGGCGAGCAGCAGATGGTCGCGATGGCGCGCGCGCTGATGAGCCGGCCCCGGATGATCGTCATGGACGAGCCGACCATGGGCCTGTCTCCACTCTACGTCGATCGCGTGCTGGAGCTGATCCGGACCGTCAACAAGGAGGGCGTGTCGATCTTCATGGTCGAGCAGAACGCCAGCCTCGCCCTGGAAATCGCGCATGAGGCCTATGTCCTGCAGACCGGCCGGATCGTGCTTTCCGGTCCGGCGCGTGCGCTGAGAGACGATCCGCGGGTGCGCGATGCCTATCTCGGCGGCGCCGACGCGGCGTGATCTGCAATCGGGCTTTTCGCAATCGCGAAGCCCACATTTCAATTCCGGGATGAAGTTGGGCAGTGATGCCAGGGGTTGAGTCTGTGCGCTGATGCGCGCCGGCGGCGCTGCAGCATGGCCAGCACATTGCGTCCAGTTATACTGCTCTCACAAATGATCTCGAAGGTGGCCACGATGTCGTCTTGAAGAACGATTGGGCCGGCAAGCAAACTAATAACGACCAAGCTGGCCAAGCAAATCCAGCAAAAGAGCAAACGGGAGGATTCATTGGATCAGAGCGTCGCAACCGCGATCGGCGGCCGGCTGGACAGGCTGCCGTTCTCCAGAACCATCTGGTATTTCGTCGTCCTCATCGCGCTCGGCGGCGTCTTCGAGCTCTACGATCTGTTCATGACCGCCTATATCGCGCCGGGGCTGGTCAAGAGCGGCCTGTTTGTTTCCAAACCGTCCAGCTTCTTCTCGCCAAATGGCGTCGGCTTCTTCGTGTTCTGCACCTTTGCCGGGATGTTCGTCGGCACGATGGGGTTCGGTTTTGTCGCTGACCGCATGGGCCGGCGGGCGATCTTCACCTTTTCGCTGATCTGGTATTCGCTTGCCTCTGCCATGATGGCGTTTCAGTCGAGCGCGGAGGGCGTCAACCTCTGGCGCTTCATTGCCGCTGTTGGGATCGGCCTCGAGCAGGTCACCATCGACACCTTCATTCCGGAAATGGTGCCGCCGCAGGGGCGGGGACGCGCCTTCGCGATCTACCAGACCATTGCCTTTACGATAGTGCCGATCGTCGCCTTTCTGTGCTGGCTGCTCGTTCCGCTGAGCCCGATGGGCCTCGATGGCTGGCGCTGGGTCGCGTTGATCTCGGCGGCGGGCGCGCTCGCAGCCTGGTGGTTGCGCCTCGGCTTGCCGGAAAGCCCCCGCTGGCTGGCTAGCCATGGCCAAGTGGAACGCGCGGAGCAGACGATGCTCGACATCGAGGCGCGGGTGCAGCGCGATATCGGCGGTGGCCCGCTTCCTCCCGTGACCGCCGCCAAGGCCGAGCGCATGGGCTACAGCACCTTTGGCGAGTTGTTCAAGCCGCCCTATCTCCGCCGAACCGTGATGATGAGCGTCTTCAACCTGCTCTCCGTCGTCGGCTATTACGGCTTCGCCGCCTGGGTGCCGACGCTCTTGATCGACAAGGGCATCACGGTCACGACAAGCCTGCTCTATGCCTTTATCATTGCCATCGCCAACCCTTTCGGTCCGCTGCTCGGCTTCCTGGTCGCTGACCGCATGGAACGCAAATGGCAACTGGTGTTGTCCAGCATCGGCATCGGCGGCTTCATGCTGCTGTTCGCGCTGCAGACCAACGAGGTCGCCATCATCGCCTTCGGCGTGCTTGTCACGCTTTCCAACAACTGGCTGTCCTTTACCTTCCACAATTACCAGGCCGAGCTGTTCCCGACCCGGGTCCGGGCGCGCGCCGTCGGCTTCGTCTATGCTTGGGGCCGGGCGAGTGCTGCCTTTGTTGGCCTGTTGATCGGGTTCTTCTTCCGCCAGGGCGGCACCATGGCGGTGGCCTTGTTCATCGGAACAGCCATGACGCTCGTCATTCTCGTGATCGGCATCTTCGGTCCGCGGACGCTCAACCAGCCATTGGAGGAGATTTCGAATTGAAGCGAGCACAAGGTGCCCGTAGCGCGGGTTCACGTATGAACTCGGCGGCAGCCAATGGATCTTTCGCGGATGCGACGCCGAGCATCAAGAATGGTGGCGGCGACGTCACCATCGAAGGCGATACGACAAACGAGAAGGGGATCGACCTTTCCGGCTCGCCTATGCCGGAAGGGTGCTCAACACCGGAGATACACAGACGCTCAACGGTCATTTCGGGCCGTACGACCAACCGAGCTGGATTTGTGGGCCAATCCGCGCGGGCCAGCTCGGCGATTTACGCCGGTCGACACTTCCGTTCGGCGATGCTAGTGAAATTTTGGCCGTCGCTTCAACGGCAACGAAAAAAAGCCGCGCTGCGAGGCGCGGCTGAAATATAAGGGAGAGACGCATGGCCAAGGCACCGCCTTCCGCAAAGCGTGATCGTATCAAGGCGTTTACGCCCGCCCTGGTCGATTACACCAACGACGTTGTTTACGGCGACCTTTGGGAGCGCAAGGCTCTGTCAAAGCGCGACCGCAGTCTCATCACGGTGGCGGCGCTGGTTGCGACCTACCGACCGGAGCAGCTGGTGTCGCATCTGTCGCGTGCAATCGCCAATGGCGTCACCCAGGAAGAGATCACCGAAGTCATCACCCACATGGCTTTCTACGCGGGCTGGCCTGCCGCGATGTCGGCTGCGCAGGTCGCCTACACGGTGCTGGTCGAAGGCAATAAGGGAGAATGATGATGGCCAATGACACTGTCGTCGGCTTCATCGGCCTTGGCACCATGGGTGGCAAGATGGCCACCAACATTCTCAAGGCCGGATACAAGGTCGTGGTACACGACCTGCACCGGCAATCGGCGGGGCATCATTTACAGGCGGGCGCCGAATGGGCGGATACGCCGCGCGCGCTGGCCGAGATGTCCGACGTAATTTTCACCTCGCTGCCCGAGCCGGCGGATGTCGAGCGAGTCTCGCTGGGCGCCGATGGGTTGATCGAAGGCGTAAGAAAAGGCGCGGTCTACTTCGATCTGTCGACAAATTCCCAAAGTGTCGTGAAAAAAATTCACGAGGCCTTTGCTGCCAAGGGCGCGCACATGCTCGATGCGCCGGTGAGCGGCGGGCCGTCGGGGGCGGCATCGCGCAAGATGGCGATCTGGGTTGGCGGCGACAAGGCCGCCTATGACAGGCACAAGCCCGTCCTCGACGCGATGGGTGACCGCGCGGCCTATATCGGACCGATCGGCACGGCGACGGTCGCAAAGCTCGTGCACAACATGTCGGGCTACGCGATCGCCTGCGCGCTCGCCGAGACATTCACCATGGGTGTGAAAGCCGGCATGGACCCCGTAGCGCTGTGGGAGGCTGTGCGCCAGGGCGTCGGCGGCCGCCGCCTCACGTTCGACGGCTTGCTCGATCAGTTCCTGCCCGGCAAATACGATCCGCCGAACTTTGCGCTCAAGCTCGCTACCAAGGACGTCAAGCTGGCGACCGAATTGGGACGCGAACTTGGGGTGCCGATGCGCATGTGCAATCTCGCCTATGCCGAGATGAGGGAAGCGTGCAACCGCGGCTGGGAGGGGCGGGACTCGCGATCCGTGATGCTGCTCGAGCAGGAGCGCTCGGGCGTCAAGATCGCGGCCGATCCGGAGCGCGTGAAACAGGCGGCGGAACGCGCGAAGTCGGGCTGATGCTGGCACGCGACAAGCCGTCAATGTTGTTGCAGCAGCCGGGCCGGATGGGCCCGCTGCGGCTGAAAAACCGCGTCGTAATGGGGCCGATGGGGACCAACTTCGGCACCACCGACGGTTTCTCGACCGAGCGCGACAAGATCTACTACGCCGAGCGGGCGCGCGGTGGCGCCGCGATGATCATCACCGAAGCAATGGTGGTCTCCGGCAATGCGCGCAATCATCGCGCCTCGCTCTGCATCTTCGACGATCGTTTCATCCCGGGCCTCGCTGACCTCACGAAAGCGATTCACCAGGCTGGTGCGCTGGTCTGCGGCCAACTCAATCATCGCGGCATGCTGCTGCGCCGCTCGGTTCTCGGCATGGAGCCGGTCGGCCCTTCGCCGGGGAAAAATCCGGCGACCGGCGATGAAGTCCGCGCACTGACCAGGCACGACATCGCCGAGAT
>Ga0210403_10001230_pt1 | contig 24744 bp, 14 predicted proteins | sample IncBWC19MmetaG_FD_150863 | JGI IMG/M metagenome (GOLD analysis project Ga0210403, IMG submission 150863) | Forest soil microbial communities from Barre Woods Harvard Forest LTER site, Petersham, Massachusetts, United States - Inc-BW-C-19-M | ecosystem: Environmental > Terrestrial > Soil >... | reverse complement strand
CCGCGTCGCGAGTTGCTTCGAAACAAGCTTCCCAGAAGTCTGCTCCATGCACTCCAGGACTGCAGAGAAATCCAAATCGCTGTGCTCGGCTAGGGCTTCCGTGTTCACCAGGAACGCCGCCGACGTTGCTGGCATCGCGACTCCGACTTCGCCCGCCAGTTGCAGGATCAGCCGAAAATCCTTGTTCATCAGTGACAGCGGAAACTGGGGACTGAAGTCGCCGCGCGCCGCCCTAGGGAACTTTCCCTGATAGGCCGGCGCGATCACCGCCATCTGCGACAATACCTGCAACAAAATCTCTCGCGACAATCCCGCCTTTTCTCCCATCGCCGCCGCTTCCGCGATCGCCTGCATCCCAATGCCAAGGATCGCGTTCACCACCATCTTCATGGTTGTGCCAGCACCGCTCGGTCCCAGGTGAAAATACTTCGCCGCAATCGCTTGAAAAATTGGCACCGATGCCTGGAACACATCCGGATTGCCGCCCGCAAGGAGCGTAACTGTGCCTTGCTCCGCCGCCGGCGTGCTCCCCGAAATGGCGACATCCAGTACCTGTACACCCGCCTGGGAAGCCTTGCTTGCCAATTCGCGCGAAGTCGCCGGCAAAATCGTGCTCATCTCAATCACAACCGTCCCCGGCTCGGCGTTCTCCAGGACTCCGCCTTCCCCAATATAGACATCGCGCACTGCCTGATCGTCCGTCAGGCACGAAAGAACCACGTGAACCGAACGTGCGAGTGCCGCAACCGAACCGCACACCGTCGCGCCCTTCGCCTGAAGCGCAGCCCTCTTCGCCGGGTTTCGCGCAAACACGGAAACCTCATAACCTGCGGCCAGCAATCGGGCGGCAATGCGGCTGCCCATGCCGCCAAGGCCGATGAAACCTAGTTTGGTTGTGTTCGCCGCGAATGAATTCATTCTGACTCCGACCGAAGAATTTGACGCCACTGCAATTCGATTCATTTTGACTGATGCAAGGTGATATCCATTTCGAACCCGATCAGGTCCGCCGCAGGTTCTTTCCCTCGAATGAGTTAGCACACAGTGAAAAACTCGCACCTCACCTGCGCGCTTCCCAATGGACGTTGGTGCCGACTAATAGGCACCCCTCCGCAGCGCGGTTTCGCTCGACTCCGCCGGAATCGGCCAGCCCCTGGGCCAGCAAAAACTGGATCAATCCGAGAAGGGAGGAAAAGTGACTGGCTTCGAAACGTTTTTCATCTTAACGACCATAAGCGTCAGATCGTCGTCTAGGGAATCCCGCTGCGTAAATGCAGCAACGTCGCGCCACAGCTGATCGCATATCTCTCTCGCGCTCCCGCCCGAATGCAGCCGAACCGACTCCAGCAATCGCTTGGTTCCAAACTCTTTCGCGTCCCGATCGCTGGCATCCGTCAGCCCGTCCGTGTACCACACCATGATGTCGCCGGGCGCCAGCCTGATTTCCTCCAGCGAGCAATCCATCTCCGGCGACATGCCCACGGGCGTCCAGGACGCGTCCAGCCAGACCGCCTCTCCCCCATCCCGCCGAACCAGCAGTGCCGGATTGTGCCCGCAATTAATGTATTTCAGTTGCCCAGTCCGGGGATCGAGTTCCCCAAGAAGCATGGTGACAAATCGCCCGTCATCCTGCAGCGCAAACAGCTCTTTGTTCAGGTGACTGGCAACCTCGCACAGCGTCCGCGGTTCGTTGGTTTCCAGTTGCACCGCGGCCGCGGTCGCCGACATTAGCAGCGCCGCCGCGACGCCCTTTCCGGAAACGTCCGCAATCACCAGCCGTATTCTTCCATCCGGGCGCGCAAGGTAATCGTAATAATCGCCGCCCACCACTCGAGCCGGATGCATCGCTCCTGCAATTTCAAATCCCGCCGTTTCCGGATCGCTGCGCGGCAAAAACAGCCGCTGCACCTCCGCGGCCAGTTCCACTTCTTTTAACAGCTCATCTCGCTGGTGGCGGGTCACTTCATTCAGCGCGTTGCGTTGCGCAACAAGCCACTGAAGAACCGCTACCACGAATGTGAATCCGACGAGCGCTGCCAGATTGTGCAGGATTCGTCCCTGAAGATGGTGGATCGGCGGGCCAAAAAGGTCATGGAACAATATGCAGACCACGACGATTGCATACGTCAATCGTGGCGAAAGCAGAATCGCGCTGAACGAGAGCGGCAGTATATAAAGGTAGCCGAGCGAAACGCCTTCCACCCGGTTGTCGGCATACGCGACGCACCCGATAGCCAGCGCCACCACGAGAAATGCCCACCACGTGGAAGACTTCAAAGCGGCAATCGTTTTTACTGCCACACCCGCTGCCCAGTCTCTGGCAACGCCAACACGCAGCGATAGTGAGTCGCTCGGATGATCGAGCGATCCTGAGTTTTTGCGAAGTTCGGCTTCCGCTTCGAGGTTCGTTCCCATGGATTTGTCCACCATTAGCAAGGCACCTCTTTGGCCAAGTCACCCTTCCTTCTCCACGGAAGGAAACCCTATAAAATGAGTGAGTTACTGGGAGGTGGTGAGGGAGGAATGCCCCGCCGTGAGCTATGACATGCCAACAGGTAGGCACCGCGTCGATATGCCGACCCCTTGCATCCAAGCAGAACCCTGATCCCGGCTTGATTTTCGCTCGCGCGTTTCTTCCATGCCCGCGATTGACGCGACAGCAATCTGGTTGATGGTATAAGAACGAAAGGAGGACAGGCCTTCCGGTGCTCAAGGCGCAAGATGAAGAAATGCGTCTTCGCCCAGATCGCCTCGCGACAGAATGACTGCGACGGACAACGCGGTGGAAACACTTCACCAATGCAACCTCGCCCTGCTCCCCGCAACGGATGAAAGCGAGTTGCTGCATTCGATCTGCCGAATTCTCGTCGAAGTCGGCGGCTTTCGCATGGTGTGGGTTGGGTATCCCCGGAACGATGCCGAAAAAACAATACGTCCCGTTGCCCATGCCGGACACGAAAATGGCTACCTGAAGGCCGTCGCCGCAACCTGGGCCAATGACGAGCGCGGGCAGGGTCCCACGGGCACCGCTTTACGTACCGGAAAGCCCGCATGGGCGAAAAACATTCGCGAGGAAAAAAGCTTTGCTCCCTGGCGGGACCGCGCGATCGCCCACGGCTATGCTTCCTCACTCGCCTTGCCACTCGCCAGCGACGCAAACATATTTGGTGTGTTGTCTCTCTACTCAGCCGAAACCGATCAATTCAATGAAAATACATTTGAGCGCTACGTGGAGCTCGCCGACAATCTCGCCTTCGGAATCTCCACAATCCGCACCCGCGAGGATCGAAAAAAGTCCGATGAAGCCCTCCGCCGCAGCGAAGCCTACCTCGCCGAAGGGCAGCGCCTCAGCCACACCGGAAGCTGGGCCTGGAACGTCGCCCGCCAGGAAAATGTCTATTGGTCGGACGAGCAGTATCGAATCTTCGGATTCGATCCAACCAGCGACCCCTCCACCTACAGCGCAGCCTTTCGACGCATCCATCCTGACGATCAAATGAAATTTCAGGCCCGCCTCGACGAGGCTCTCGCGGAAAAACGCGATTTCGAAATCGAATTTCGCATCATCCTCCCCGACGGCACCATGAGGCACATCCAGACTGTGGGCCACCCGGTGTTAAACGCGGCCGGCGAGGTCGAAGAGTTGGTCGGCACCGGCATGGACGTCACCAGGCAGAAGCGCGCCGAAGCCTTGCTGTCCGCCGAAAAACGTATGTTCGAAAAAATCGCCGCAGGCGTGGAATTAAAGGAAGTTCTAGGCTCCTTGTGCGACGCCATGGAGGAACAAACCCACAATCTCATTTCCATCCTCATGGTAATGGACCCTGACGGAAAGCGTTTGTGGCCGGTCGCGGGGCGCTGCGCGCCGAAAGAATGGATTGCGGCCATCAATCCTCTTCCGATTGGTCCGAACGCTGCTTCCTGTGGAACCGCCGCGTTCCTGAAACGCCAGGTGATTGCGGCCGACATTGCCAACGACCCTGTGTGGACCACTCATCGCGAAGTTGCTTTGGCCAATAATCTCCGTGCCTGCTGGTCCCAGCCGCTGGTCTCAAAGGATCAGGAGATTCTCGGAACCCTGGCCATGTACTATCCGGCGCCCCGCAAACCCGTCAGCGATGATCTGGAACTCCTGGAACGGGCAGCGCGCGTCGCCCAGATTGCCATCGAACGCGACCGCTCCCAGGCCGCGTTGCAGAAAGCCTTCGACGAAATTAAAGCCCTCAAGGACAAACTCTACGAGGAAAATCTGGCCTTGCGCGAAGAAGTGGACCAGGCCTCGATGTTCGAGGAAATCATCGGAACCTCGCCGGCCCTTCAGGAAGTGTTGTCCCGCGTGGCAAAAGTCGCTCCCAGCGATTCCACCGTTTTGATTACCGGCGAGACCGGCACCGGCAAGGAACTCGTCGCGCGCGCCATCCACAAGCGTTCGCAACGCTCCGGCCGAGCCTTTGTCAGCGTAAACTGCGCCGCCATCCCGTCCTCGCTCATCGCCTCCGAGCTCTTCGGTCATGAAAAGGGTGCCTTCACGGGAGCCCTCCAGCGCCGCATCGGCCGTTTCGAACTCGCCGAAGGCGGCACCCTTTTTCTCGACGAAGTCGGCGAGCTTCCCGCGGAAACGCAGGTTGCCTTGCTGCGTGTGCTACAGGAGCGCGAGTTCGAACGTGTAGGCAGCAGCCAGCCGATCTCTTCCAATGTCCGTGTGATCGCGGCCACGAACAGGAATCTCGGCGCAGCGGTCGCCGCCGGCACGTTCCGCTCCGACTTGTTCTATCGCCTGAATGTTTTTCCGATCGACGTTCCGCCCTTGCGTCGCCGGCCCGAAGATATTCCGCTGCTCGTCAACTACTTCATTGGACGCTACTCCGAAAAAGTAGCGAAAAAAATTACCGGCATAGAAAAGCGCTCCCTGGATCTCTTGAGCAGTTACTCCTGGCCCGGCAATATCCGCGAACTACAAAATGTCATCGAGCGGTCCGTCATCCTCAGCGAAACGGGCGTCTTTGCCGTGGATGAAAGTTGGTTCGCTGCCCAGCCGGCTGCCCCTGACGGTTCTAGCGCTTCTCTCAGCAAAAGAATCCTGGAGCAGGAACGCGAAATGATCGAAACTGCCCTCGCAATATCCAACGGCCGCGTATCCGGCACTGCCGGCGCCGCCGCGAAGCTGGGTGTCCCTGCCTCAACGCTGGAATCAAAAATCAAAACTCTCGGCATCAAGAAAGCCAAATTCAAGACGGCTTGATCGCCCCGTGTCATATCCCCGGTTTGCCTGCCGAATTCTCGGGAATTCCCGAAGATTCGTGAGTATTAACTCCCTCCTTCTCCCGTATCCCTTCTGAAATCAGTGTCTTATGAATGGAATTCAGCTTGCCCTATCCCACCCTGGATACTCGATTGACGCCATGCTGAGAATTTCGAGACTTCAAATGGGGAATGACACTGTGGAATTCGCGCTCTCCGGACGATTGCAATTTAAACACGTTAATGAGCTCCGTGGACTCATCCGAAAGGAGGATCTCAAGGTCGTTCTTGATCTTCGTGAGGTCAATCTGTTGGACCGTGAAGCCGTGGAGTTTCTAGTCGCCTGCGAAAGGGATGGCGTCTCGGTCCGCAACTGTTCGCCTTATATCCGTGAATGGATCACCCGGGAAGCGGGCCGCCAGAATTTTCCATCCCCCGAGGAAGCGGGCTAAAAAGTCGCGCAAGTTTCTGGCGGTCTTCGCATCGCGGTTGGTATTCCGTATTTGGAGGAAATTAAGATGGCTTCAGCAACTGTTTCATTCCAGCCTTCGGCTCCCGCGGTGTGGCAGGAAAATCCCGCCCAGGCGTTTCGCCCGGCTGATCCAGTCTCTCAGTTCGAGGTTGCGAAGGTATCTTCGCGATCATCGCAGGCATTTGCCGTCCCCGATGCTTTCGAGGGTTTGATCGGCTCGAGCGAAGCGATCCAGCGCATTAAGAAACAGGTGCGCACGGTCGCTCCCACGGATTCCACCGTCTTGCTCGAAGGAGAAACCGGCACCGGCAAGGAACTTGTTTCCCGCGCCGTTCACACTCTCAGCCAGCGCAAGCATCGCACCTTGATCAAGTTCAATTGTGCCGCCATTCCTCATGGCCTCTTGGAGAGCGAGCTCTTCGGCCACGAACGCGGCGCCTTCACCGGTGCGGTCGCGCGAAAACTCGGGCGCTTCGAACTCGCGGATCAGGGCACGCTTTTCCTCGATGAAGTCGGTGAAATTCCCCTTGAGCTTCAGGTAAAGCTCTTGCGCGTTTTGCAGGAACAGGAATTCGAACGGCTCGGCGGCACGCAAACGCAACGCGTCAACGTGCGCCTCGTCGCGGCCACCAACCGCAATCTGGCGGAAATGGTCTCCGAGCAGGAGTTCCGCAGCGATCTCTACTTCCGACTCAACGTGTTTCCCATCACCCTTCCTCCACTTCGCGAGCGCACCGAGGATATTCCGCTGCTGGCAGAGCACTTCCTGCAAGAATATTCCCGCCGCATGGACAAGCGGATCGACACTATCCCGGAATCAACGATGCAAAGTTTGAAGCGGCATCCCTGGCCGGGAAACGTGCGTGAGCTCCAGAACTTCATCGAGCGCGCAGTCATCTTGACCACCGGGTCAATCCTGCATGCCCCGCTCGAGGATCTGAAAATCTCCGCGGACACCCCACCGGACGCCGTCGTCACGCTTCGCCAGGCGGAGTCCAGCCATATCCTGAAAATTCTTCGCCAAACGAATTGGGTTTTGGGCGGCCCGCGCGGCGCGGCGATTCGCCTCGGGCTTAAGCGCACCACTCTGGTCAGCAAGATGCGCAAGCTCGGCTTAACTCGGCCCGCGCCAGGCATGGCGCTTTAGCCCCAGGAAGGCGCAATTTTTGGGTTGGTGAGCGAAAGGAAGCGCGAAGCGGCAGGCGCTTAACTTGCGGTTATTTCCGTAGTATCCAGCCGCAAAAATAATCGTTGGAGGATATTTTGAACGTCAGAGCTTGCTCGTATCTTATCGTCCCCGCACTTTGTGCCATCCCAACTATTTCCCCGGCGCAGGACGCCCACTATCATAATGCGCCCGCGTCCACGATGCACCAGACAAACCCGCTCGCGGGGCAGCACGCTGCCGTAGCGGCCGGCGCCAAACTTTACGCGACGAACTGCTCGGCATGCCATGGCGCCACCGCTCAGGGAAGCGGCAACATCCCCGCCCTCTCGCAGGGCCCCACGCAATCGGCGCCCGATGGCGAAGTCTTCTGGTTCATCACCACGGGCTCGGTCGGCAACGGCATGCCCGCTTGGGGTAGCCTCTCCGAGCAACAGCGCTGGCAGATCGTTGCCTACCTGAAATCCCTCAAGACCGCCGCAACGGGAAGCAAGCCTGCGACATCGCCAGCCAAATTTACTCCCGTAGTAACCAACGCGCCGCCGCCCGAACCTCCCTACACCGATTTCCGCGTCGAACAGCCCGGAAAGATCCGCAAGATTTCCGCCCAGGATCTTCCCGCGCCTTACCGGACTGACTCGGCAAACAATGGCCCACAAATCGTAGCGCGTCCCGAGAATGCTTGGCCAAAGGGGCCAGACGGTTTCACCGTCCAGCTTTACACTACAGGACTCGACAACCCGCGGCTGATCCGCACCGCCCCCAACGGCGATTTTTTTTTAGCAGAAAGCAGCAGCGGTAAAATCAAGATCTTCCGCGGCATCACCGCCGATGGCAAACCCCGCGAAACCTCCGTTTTCGTTGAAGGACTCAACCGCCCCTACGGCATCGCCTTCTACCCCCCTGCAAACAATCCCGAGTGGATCTACATCGGCAACACAGACGCCGTTGTCCGCTTTCCTTATAGAAATGGCGACCTGAAGGCCACCGGCCCGGCCCAACACATCGCCGATCTCCCCCACGGCAGCGGCCACTGGACCCGCGATGTGCAGTTCACCACCGACGGCAAAAAAATGTTCGTCGCCGTAGGCTCAGCATCGAACGTGGATGACCCTGATACCACCCCCGCAGAAAAAGACCGTGCCGACATTTTGCAATTCAATCCCGACGGCTCCGAGATGCGCGTCTACGCCTACGGAATCCGCAATGCCGGCGGCGGTTTGGCCATTGATCCCAAAACCAACGAACTCTGGTGCTCCGTCAACGAACGCGACGGCTTGGGAGACAATCTCGTCCCCGACTACATCACTCACGTTCAGGACGGTGGCTTCTACGGCTGGCCCTGGTGGTACATCGGCGCCCACCAGGATCCGCGCCACGAAGGCAAGCACCCCGAATTGAAGAACAAGGTGATCGTTCCGGATGTCCTCCTTCAGCCCCACTACGCTTCTCTCGAAATGACCTTCTATGAAGGCTCGCAGTTTCCTCCGGAATATCGCGGCGATATCTTCGCCTCCGAACACGGCTCGTGGAACCGCTCCGTCCGCGCCGGATACGAAGTGATCCGCGTCCCCATGCACCAGACCGGCCGCGCCAGTGGCGAGTACGAGGATTTCATTACCGGCTTCGTCGTCGACAATGGTCATGTCTGGGGCCGCCCGGTAGGCATCACGGTAGCTTCAGACGGATCGCTGCTCGTAACCGATGACGGATCAAATTCCATCTGGCGTGTCAGTTACACGGGCGGCAGCGCGCAGAAAAGCGTCAGCGAGCGAAGCCATGCAAGCAACACCGACAAGAGCTCGTCCAACTAAACTTTTCCTGACCGCCCCTCTCTGTTTCCTCGCGGTTCTGCTTTTAGCCGCTTTCCAGTTCGGTGACAACAACGGCCTGAACAATATGCCCTTCGCTCAAGTCCGGCGCCTCGTCTCGGACCTGCCCAAAGCGCAAAAAATGGCCAGCGATGGGAACATCGAGCTTCTCGCTGGCAAACTCATGCGTGGCGAAACCGCAACTCTCCGTGGCGAACTCACCGACGCCAACTGCTTTCTCGGCACACACACCCACGCTTACGATCACGCCTTCTGCGCAAAATTCTGTGCCGCCGCCGGCAGCCCGCTCCTCTTCGTTTCCGACCAGGGCGGTCTGGTTTATGTCGTCCTGACCGCTCGCAACGGCATCCCACTTCTGGAAAGTGTTCTCAATCTCATCGGTGTTCCAGGAATCCTCGTGAAAGGTAGAACGCTAGACGCAAACGGCGTACGAGCCCTGGCCATCGAAAGTGTGCAGCCGTAATTCCGGCGGCTTCTCAATAAGCCATTGCTAATCAGTGTGTTGTGACGAGCAAGAGAGCGATCATCGTTCACAATCCGGATTACACTACAAGTGAGAATGAGGGCGCATCCCGCCCGCTCTGGCCAACACGCGCTGGGAACTTTCTACCTGCTTTTCCGGAATTACTAGGGTTGAGGCAGAGTCCGTTCCCCCGCACCACGCGTTTGCTTCGCGTTACTCTGGCCGCCGGGCTTGCGTCTTTATAAACGTTCAGTTTCAACGAGGAAACCATAACCATGAATCGTAAGCATCTTTATTTGTTGAGCCTTCTATTCCTATCGATCGGAGTCGCCACCCCGGCGCAGACTTCGGATTCGCCATCTACACCCCAGGACCAGGCTCAAGCCCCAACCCCCGGCGGCGGCCGTCATTCAGGCCAGGGTGGTCCAAGAGAAGGCCACGGAACCGTCGGAAAAATCACTGCCGTCCACGGCAATTCGCTTCAAGTCGTCCGCCCCGATGGCTCTACGGTAACCGTCAACCTCACCGAAAAAACCGAGTACCACAAAGATCGCCAACCCGCCCAGCTTTCCGACTTCAAAGTTGGTGATTTCATCATGGCGCGCGGCGATGAAAATTCCGACCACTCCGTGACTGCACAATCTCTCAGCGGTCGCTCAGCAAACGCCGGCTCAGTCGTAATGAGGGCTGGCCCGGGAGGCGGCGCGGCGTTCGGCGAAATGGGCAAGGACTTCGTCGCCGGGGTAGTGAAGTCGGTTGACCCTCCGAAGCTGACCGTACTGCGTGCAGACAACGTCACGCAAACGCTCGAGCTCAACGAAGACACTTCGCTGCGCCGCGGCCGTGAAAGCATCACCATGGCCGACATCCAACCCGGCGACCACATCGTCGTCCGCGGCGGCTTGCAGAATAATGTCTTCGTTCCAAAAGCCGTGATCCTTCTTTCCGCCGAACAGTGGGAACGCATGCAACAATTCGCGCAAGGCGGCACCGGACAGACTGGCAATTCGTCAGCCAAAACGCCCGCCGGCAATTCGCCGCAACAGTAGCTCACCGAGGGAGTGCTAGTTGAAGTCAACGTTTCGCGGCGTATACCCACTTGCCCTGCTCGCGCTGCTCCTCACCCTGCGCGTGCATGCGCAAGACGCTGCGCCAACCGAGACGCAACCTATCCCCGCACCCCCCGCCGCACCACAAACCGAAACGCAGAGCGCTCCCGCGCCTTCCTATCAAATCACCGGCACCGCTCGCAGCGGCAAAACCCCCCTGCCCGGCGCCACCGTAACCGCTTCGAACACGCTCACCGGCAAAAAATATTCCGCCGCCAGCGACGCCGAAGGCAAATTCATATTTTCGGGCATCGTCCGCGGCCGCTACGTTCTCCGCATCGAATTCATGGGCTTCTCCCTCTTCACCCAGGAAATCGTCCTCAACCCCGCAAATCCCTCCGGAAAAATTGACGCGGAATTGATTCTGGCTTCCCGCGAACAGGAACAATCGAACAGATCCAACAACGCCAGCGTCGCTGCCGGCCGAGGTTTCCAAAGCCTCGCTCTCGACAGCGCCCTGTCCTCTCTTGCCGGCGGCAACGGCGCTCCCGGCGCGTCACAAAACTCCAGTGACTTCTCCTCTCTGCCTCTGAACGGCGCCGGCGCGGAAGGCCCCACCGAATCCATCAGCATCAGCGGCGCACAAGGCCGCACTCAGGACTTCGGCGGCGGCAGCGAGCAGGATCTTCAAGATCGCATCCAGGAATTCCGCGACCGCATGCAACGCGAAGGCTTCGGCGGCCTGGGCGGTGGACCCGGGGGTGAGGGACAAGGCGGCGGGATGGGCGGCGGGCCCATCGCGATTGGCCGCATCGGAGGCCGCGGGCTCAACATCAATCAGCCCCACGGCGTGCTCTATTTCTCCGACGACAACTCATCCCTCGATGCCACTCCCTTTTCGCTTAGCGGGTTTCCCATCGCCAAATCGCAATACAACCAGTCGCACTTCGGCGCAAATGTCGGCGGCCCTTTGAACATTCCCAGGCTCTTCAACGGCGGCAACAAATGGTTCTTCTTCGCTGGCTGGAATGGCTCGCGCGGCGACACTCCCTACGATGCCTTCTCCACCGTTCCTACGCTCGACGAGCGTAACGGCAATTTCTCAAACGCCACCTACAACAACGGCGCGCCAGTGGAACTTTTCAATCCCGCCACCGGCCAGCAATATCAGTTCAACGGCGTCTCGAACGCGATCGACCCGACGACGTTTAGCTCCGCGGCGAAGTCCCTTCTCCAATTTATTCCGCTGCCCAACATCCCGTTAACCTCCACCGGCCAGAACTTTCATTTCGTCACCTCCGACGCAAGCAACTCCGACTCGGTGATCCTCCGCCTCGTTCACAATTTCGGTTCCAGCACCGGCCCAATGATGCTTGGGCCCGGTGGTAGCGGGCGCAACGGCCGCCGCCAGAACAACATTAATTTTGGTTTCAACTGGTCGCGTAACTCGACAGCCATCGTAAATCCATTCCCGTCGCTCGCGGGCGGCACCAGCACGCAGGGCTTGAACGCCAGCGCCGGCTGGGTCTACGGCAAAAATCGCGTCACGAATAATCTCCGCGTGAACTACAACCACAATCACGTCTCCACAACAAATCTCTTCTCAAACGTCACCGATGTAGCCGGCCCCGGCGGCGCTGGAATCAACGGCATCTCGAATGATCCTTTCGATTGGGGCTTGCCGGGCATCAGCTTCACTTCTTTCGGCGGGCTCCATGATCCAACGCCCCACCGCGAACTCGATCAGACCTACACCATCTCCGACACCCTTAACTGGAATCACGGCAAGCACAATTGGCGCTTCGGCGGGGACTATCGCCGTATTCTGCAGAGCTTTCGCTCCTCCAGAAACGCCGAAGGAAGTTTCGTCTTCACCGGTTTCGCCGCCTCGCAATACACCTCCGGCAGCACGCAGCCAGTCGCCAACACCGGCTACGACTTCGCCGACTTCCTCCTCGGCTTTCCGCAACAAACCTCTCTTCAATTCGGCGCCACCGCCTACAACTTCCGCGCCAACTCCTTCGACTTCTTCGCCCAGGACGACTGGCGCATCCTCCCCAGCCTCTCGCTGAACCTGGGTCTCCGCTACGAATACATCGGACCCTACACCGAGGCTCAGGATCGCATCACCAATCTCGAAGTCGGCCCCGGCTTTGCCACCGCCACGCCCGTTGTCCCTGCGGGCGCCGTCCTGCCAACGGGTTCCGGCACTTTCTTGACTTCCTCCAATCCCGCGCTCGTCAATCCCGACCGCAACAATTTTGCCCCGCGCATCGGCATCGCCTGGAAGCCCGCCCCAAAAACCGTTGTCCGGGCCGGCTACGGCATCAACTACAATCTCGCCCAATACGGCACTATGATTCAGAATTTCGCCTTTCAACCGCCTTTTGCCAACACCGCCACAAACTCCACAACCGTCACCGGCCTCACCGGCCCAACGCCGCTCACTCTCGTCAACGGTTTTCCCCCTGCCGCGCAAAACACGGTAACGAACAATTTCGCTGTCAATCCCGATTACGCCCTCGGTTACGTCCAGATTTGGAATCTCGACATCCAGCACGAATTCCACGGCAACGTGGTCCTGAACATCGGCTACAACGGCGCCAAGGGCACGCGCCTCGATTCCGAACGCGCCTTACTCGTCGCAGGAAATCAGCCCTTCATCTACGAATCCTCCGAAGGGAATTCGATTCTCCACGCCGCCTCCGTCCGTGTCCGCAGGCGCATGTCCAAAAGCCTCGGCATCGGCGCGCAGTATATATTTTCAAAGTCCCTGGACGACGCATCGTCAATCGGCGGCGGCGGCGTGGTAGTGGCTCAGAATCCCTTCGTGCTTCCGGCGGACCGCGGCCTCTCCAGCTTCAACCAAACCCACAAGTTCACCGGCAACTGGATTTACGATCTGCCCTTCGGTGAAAACCACCGCTTCGCGCAAAAAGGGGCTTTGGCCCACATTCTCTCCAATTGGCAATGGAGCGGCGATTTCACCGTTGCCTCCGGCCTATACTTCACTCCAAGCATTCTTGGCGGCTCCGTGGATATCGCTCGCGGCGTCACCGGCTCGCAGCGCGCCAACGTCGTTCCCGGGCAATCGATTTCGCTTCCCAATCCCACAGCCCTCGAATGGTTCAACACCGCCGCGTTCTGCGTACCGGGAGCGACCTGCGTGAATCCCGCCGGTTCCACCTTCGGCGACGCCGGACGAAACACCATCGAAGGCCCGGGAAGCATAATTTTCGACATGAGCATCAATCGCTCCATCCCCATCAAGGAATCCCGCAATCTCGATTTGCGCTTTACGGCCAACAACGTCTTCAATCATGTGAACTACGCCTCCATCAACACGGCCGTGAATTCGCAGACCTTTGGCGAAGTCACCTCCGTCGGCAACATGCGCCGCATCACGGTCCAGGCCCGTTTCCGTTTTTGAGAACCGATGACTATGCGACCAACGCGAAAACTCGTTGCATCTCTCATCCCAGCAGCCCTGCTCTCGCCCGCGGCCCCTCTCGCGTCCCAGGAACCTGGCAAACAAGCTGCCGGCCAGGCCCCGATTCGCGTTTCCACCGAACTCGTCCTCGTCAACGTTGTCGCCCGCGACAAAAAAGGAAACCCCGTCCGCGATCTGAAGCAGGGAGATTTCACCCTCTACGAAGACGGCAAAAAACAGCAGATTTCTACGTTCGATTTCGAAGATGTAGACCAGTTGCCGGTAACCGCCGGCGCAACCGTTTCCGGCGCCGCGCCCGGCACGCTCCTCCACTCCACCAAAAAAGCTCCACCCCCGCTGGACGCCCGCGACCGCCGCTTGATCGTCCTCTTCTTCGATTTTTCCGCAATGGAGCCCGAGCAAATCGACCGTTCCGTGGACGCCGCCAGGAAATTCGTCAACACAAAAATGCAGCCCGCTGACCTGCTCGCCCTCGTCTCGCTTGCCACCAACATGCACGTCGATTGCGACTTCACCGACGACAAAGACAAATTGCTGGCACTCCTCACCAGCTACAATTCCGGCCAGGGCCAGGGCTTCGACAACGGCGCCACCGGCAGCGCCGAAGGCACGGCCGAAACCAGCGGCTCTTTCACCGAAGACGACACCGACCTCAACACATTCACAGCCGACCGCAAACTCCTCGCCCTTCAATCCCTCATGCAGGCGCTCGGCAAGCTTCCCCAGAAGAAAAGCATCATCTATTTCAGCAATGGAATCACGCAAACTGGTGTGGACAACCAATCCGCTTTGCGCGCCGCCACCGCCGCTGCCGTCAAAGCCAACGCTTCTATCTATTCTCTCGACGTCCGCGGCCTGCAGGCGTTTCCTCCCGGCGGCGAAGCGCAAAATGCCAGCCTGCACGGCCAGTCCGCTTACTCGGGCGCCTCCACCCTCAACGATCTGAACGGCAACGCCGCTTCGCAAGACACGCTGGCCACCCTTTCCTCCGACACTGGCGGAAAAGCCTTCTTCGACTCCAACGATTTCAGCGGTATCTTCTCCCAAGTCCAAAAAGACAGTTCTGTCTATTACGTTCTTGGCTTCACCAGCAGTAACCCTGCAAAAGACGGCCGATTCCGTCATCTCAAGGTCACCATCAATCGTCCCGACTTGAAACTCGATTTCCGTTCCGGCTATTATGCTGGGCGCGATTTCGTCCACCTGGATCGCGCCGACCGCGAACAGCAACTCGAAGACGAACTCGCGGCCCAGTTGCCCAGCGTGGACGTCCCCGTTTACGCGGGCGAATCCTATTTCCGGAAAGACGATTCGCACTACTATCTGGCAGTCTCACTAATCATCCCCGGCGCGCAAATCCCCTTCGTCACTGAAAAAGACAAAGACAACGCCACCGTCGACATCATCGGCCAGGCCCTCGAAAGCGGAAAAGTCCCGGTCGGCCGCCTGCGCGACACGGTAAAACTCGCCGTCGAAAGTTCGCGCGAAGTCCGCCGCAAAAACGTCCAGTACAACACCGGCTTCCTGCTCGCTCCCGGCAGTTACCATCTCAAGTTTGTAGTCCGGGAAAATCGCACCGGCCGCATGGGCTCTTTCGAAACCGACATGCACATTCCAGACCTGCGCAAGTCCCCGCTGAAAATGAGCTCAGTGGTTCTAAGCAGCCTGCGCGTCCCTTCAACCGGTAAAAAAACCGCGGGCAATCCGCTGGTCCGCGATCAAATGGAACTCGTTCCCAATATCACCCACGTCTTCACGCCGGATCAGCACCTCTATTTGCAATATGAAATTTACGACGCGGCGAAAGGGAAGAACGTCGCGCAACTTACCCCGGCTCCTGCCATCGCCCAGCCCGATGCCGCAAAATCTCCGGAACCCGCAAAGCCTTCACGCGATTCCGTCCGCGTCCTCACCAGCATCGAATTTCTCCAGGGCGCAACAAAGATCTACGAATCCAAGCCAGTCGTTGCGAACGAAGTCACCGCCCCCGATCGCAAAGCCGTCATCTTCCAGATTGATGTCCCGCTGCAATCCCTGAAGCCCGGCTTGTATCTCTGCCAGGTAAACGTAATCGACGACGTCGCTGGCAGCTTTTCTTTTCCGCGCTTTCCGCTGCTCATTCGCGAGCCCTCTACGAAAACTCCGCCACAACCCGTAGCATCAACCTCGAAATGAGGCAAACGTAGCGGCCACCTTCAGGTGGCCAATTCTATGTAGGGACCGTCTTCTGAGACGGTCCGTCACCCCTCTTCGCCAATATCTTCATTCCACACGGCAGGATTTGCCCGGATATACTCACCCAGCAGCGAAAAGCACACCGGCGAATCCAGATCAATCACTTTTACCCCCAGCGCGCGCAACCACTCGATCCCTCCCTGGAAATTCCGGCTCTCACCGACAATCACCGTGCCAAATCCAAACTGCCGCACCAGCCCGCTGCAATACCAGCACGGCGCCAAAGTCGTCACCATGATCAATTTCCGATAGCTCTTCTGCCGCCCCGCCTTTCGAAACGCATCCGTCTCCCCGTGCACAGAGGGATCGCCCTGCTGCACGCGCCGGTTGTGTCCCGCCCCAATCAACTGCCCGCTCGCATCAAAAATCGCGGCCCCGATCGGAATCCCGCCTTCTTTTAACCCTAGCCGCGCTTCCGCCAGCGCGACCGCCAGCATCGAGTGATAATCCGGCTCAGAAGTCATCGCTTCTCCTCGCTCACATCTCAGACTGATTTGATGCGCGCCAGGCACATCCCCGTATTCCCGTATCCGTAAATCGAAATTTTAACTCCGCCATCCTTCATTCACCTTCGAAAACTCTCTTGTGCCGGTTCCTCAGAGCCTATATCGTAACCGCACCAATTCTCAATCGAAGTGATCCCGGCAACGATCGGAGCCCAATCCAGCCCATGGCACAAGCGCATCCCGAAGCAGGCAGCTACGGATTACGGCGCGAAGTGCTCTCTCCAATGGAAACGCTCGCGCAATCCGTCTCCACGATTGCGCCAACCACCACTCCCGCCGCCACAATCCCTCTCGTTTGCGCGCTAGCTGGCAACGGCACCTGGCTCGCCTACGTTCTGGCCACCATCGCCATTCTCCTGGTCGCCCTCTGCGTCGGAAAATTCGCGCGTTACTCCGCCTCGCCCGGCTCTCTCTACACCTACGCCTCCATGATCCTCCCACCCTCGCTCGGTGCCACCGCCGCCTGGAGTCTGCTCCTCGCCTACATCGCCACAGGCGCCAGCGTAATTGGCGGCTTCTATCACTACGCAAACCTCCTGTTGCGCGACGCCACCGGCCACGGCCTCTCCGCCGCTTTCCTCGCCCTTCTCGTAACCGCCATCTCCATCGCCATTGCCTGGCGCGACGTCAAAATCTCCGCTCGCCTCATGCTCTGGATCGAAGCCGTATCCGTCTCCTTCATCCTGATCGTGGTCGTGCTCGTTCTCTTTCGAAACGGCCCGCACTTGGATTGGCCGCAAATCCATCTGCGCGGGATGAGCGGCAGCGGCCTGCGCCTCGGCCTCGTCCTCGCGCTCTTCAGCTTCGTCGGATTCGAAAGCGCCACCACCCTCGGCTCCGAAGCCCGCGATCCCTTGAAAACAATCCCCCGCGCCGTCATTCAAAGTGCCCTCCTCGCGGGTGCTATCTTCACTGCCTGCGCCTACGCGGAAGTTCTTGGCCTCCGCAGTGTAGGGCAGGACTTGGGCGCAAGCCAGGCCCCAATGCGCATCCTCGCCCAAGTCGGCGGCGTCCCCATCTTCGGCCTCCTGATTGACATCGGCGTACTCGTAAGCATGTTCGCCGGCACACTCGCCTGCATCACCGCCGCTGCCCGCGTTCTCCTTCTGATGTCCCACCACGGCCTCGCCCACGGCGCTCTCCGCAAAACCCACGCGCGAAACGAAACGCCCGGCCTCGCGATCCTTGTCACCGGCACCGCCGCAGTCCTCCCCGTCGCCATCCTCGCCGCGCGCGGCGCCAGCGGCCTCGACGTCTACGGCTGGATGGGTTCCCTCGCCACCTACGGCTTCATCGTCGCTTACGCCCTGGTCAGCGTCGCCTTGCCGCGCTATCTCCGCGAACACAATGCTTACCGCCCAGGTGCGCAAATCATCCCCTGGCTTGCTTGTGCCGCGATGCTGCTCGCCCTCGCCGGCAACCTATACCCCGTCCCCGAAGGCCCTTACGGCAAGCTCCCCTACATCTTCCTTGCGTATCTTTCCGCGGGCATGCTGTGGTTTTTCTTCCGCGTGCGCAACCGCAACCCTTCATTGCTAGGAGACTAAAACGCTCTCCCGGCGGCCTGCTGTCAAAAGTTTTCAACAGATACAAAAATCAGATTGTGGAAAACGAAATATTGCGTTGCGATTCTCCCACGAACTGGAATAGCTTTCTTCCAACCATTCGTCGAACATCCGGGGTTATCCGGGGGCAAATTCATTTTTCAGACGGTGCTTGTTCACCTCGGGACGGCGCTTCGGCGGCGTTCGACTTGAGAATGGGTGGAGGCATCGCGTAATGCGAACGACTTCGCGCAGAATTGTCATCCCATTTATTTCTGGCTTGGTTTGCGGACTTTTGCTGCTGCTGGCGCTACAGGCTCACGCGCAACAAACCTTGGGCGGCATCACCGGCACGGTCACGGACACCTCCGGGGGCGCGCTCATCGACTCGCAGGTCACGCTGGTTGGAGACGCCACCAAATTCACACGCTCTCAGAAAACTAACAACGTGGGACTCTATGAGTTCGTCAATCTTCCCATTGGCTCGTACACGCTCACCTTTTCCCACGACGGTTTCGATACCCAGAAAATACCTTCCATCACCGTGCAAGCCGATCGCACCGTAACTGTAAACGCTACGCTCAAAGTCGGGCAGATTGGCACCACCGTCACCGTCGAGGCCTCCCCGCTCATGAATTCCGTCGACACCACCAACGGCTATATCCTCGAAAAAGACCAGATCCAGGCCGTGCCCCTGCCCACCGGCAGCTTCACGGGTCTTGCCATTCTTTCGCCCGGCGTCAACGCTGAACTTTCCAGTGGCACTGGTGTCAACAACGGCCTGGGCAACCAGCCCATTTGGAGCAACGGTCAGCGCGATACCAGCAACACCTTTCTGATGAATGGCGTTGATGCCAGCAACCTGTTCAACGGCAAGAGCACGAGTTCCGTGTCTTCGGGGCGAGTGGTCAACGCCACGGGACTCGGCGGGGCCGCGGGCGTGTCGAGCACCAGCGCGGCGCCCATCCAGAGTTCCTCGGCACCGTATCTGGCCATCGGCCAGGCGTTGCCGACACCCGCCCCGGAAACCCTGGAAGAGTTCCGCGTGAACACCTCGATGTACGACGCCCAGCAGGGTTCCACCAGCGGCGCGCACATTGACATGAGCACCGCCTCCGGCACCAACGTGTATCACGGCAGCGCCTACATTCACCGCGGCACCGATTGGATCAACGCCGCTCCGTACTTCAATAAGCCGGACGGCAACATCCCTGCCAGCGACAAAGTGCCCTCGCTCCACCGCTACACCGCCGGAGGCACATTGGGCGGGCCGATCCTGAAGGACAAGCTTTTCGCCTACATCGCCTATCAACATATCCATAACGCGGACCAGGAAATCGGCAGTTCGCGCGCCGTGGTTCCCCCGGGACTCACCGACACGAACCGTAGCGACTTGAATGCCCTGGCGGCAATTGCCAACAACGGATTTTCCTCGGCCACCCCCACTCAACCCGTGCTAGGCACTGGTCCAGGGGAAATCAATCCTCTAGCGTACGGCCTGCTCAACTACAAGTTGCCAAATGGACAGTTTCTGATTCCCTCCACAGGAAGCTATACGCCGACCATCACTTTTCCCGAAAATACCTTCACGCCTGGGACGGCCTATTTCCTTGCTAATCAAACCGTCGCCGATCTCGACTGGAATGCGAGCTCCAAGGACATTGTGGCGCTCAAATACTACTACCAGCACGACCCCACGATTGCCCCGTATGCGTATTCTTCGGCTCCCGGCTTCACGCAGCACCTCGACGCTGGCAGCCAGGTGGCGTCCATCACCAACACGCAGACCATCAATCCGAAGCTTAGCGTCGTGGAAGTCTTCGGCTTTATTCGGGAAAAAATCTTTAGCACCATCCGTCAGCCCTTCACTCCCCAGCAATTCAGCGCGTTTGTGCAGAGCCTCCCGGCGGTCCAGGCCGCCGGCCTCACAACTGCTCAGACTTCATTGAACGCCTTCGGCTCCCAATATTTCCCCGGCTTCACCATTCTCGACGACTTCGGCAACTTCCCGGCTCCCTACAACACGGGTTGCAACACCGGCACCGCCACGTGCGACGGCCCGGTTACCAATGGCGCCTTCACGGTTGGCATAGGTTCTTCGCAGAGCCAGGGAGCCTTTACAGGTGTTTTTCAGAACCGCTTCATGCCCTCGGCCAACGTCAGCTGGAATCGCGGCAGGCACACCTTCACGTTCGGCGGAAGCTTTTCCTACACCCAACTCCACACTGCCGACCAGAGAACGAACAAAGGCATTATCGGTTTTGCAGACTACTCCCAGTTTCTGCAAGGGCTGAACACTTCCTACACGCCCGACGGTTTCATCACCAGTTCGTTTCTTCAGGGTGACGCCAACCGCTACTACCGTTCCAAGGAAACTGGATTGTATTTGCAGGACAAATTCCAGATGCGGTCGAATTTGAGCATCACGGCCGGACTGCGCTTCGACGATCACGGCGGCCTGACCGAAAAATACGGGCGGCTGTTCAACTTCGATCCCTCTCGCTACAGCTATGACGAGACCTCCGGCGATGTCCTGAATAACGGCATTATCATTGCCGGTAACAATAAACTCTTCCCCAGTAAGGGCGTCAGTGATTCCACGTTGACGGGCAGGCAATGGGGTCTCGGGCCCCGCATAGGCCTTGCCTGGAGCCCGGCGCGCTTCAACAGTAAAGTGGTGGTCCGCGCGGGCTGGGGCATGTATTACGACCGCGGCGAGCTGTTCACTTACCTGTCGCCCGGTTTTGCCTCCGGCGTCATTCCCGGGGGGCCCTTTGGTGTCAACCAGACGCAGCCTTTTGTGGCCAACCAGGTTTGCTCCGCGATTGGGAGTTTTTATCAGAATTTTATTCCAACTTGTGATCCCACGAATCCAGCTGGAGGATCCTTCAACAATCCTTGGGGCGCGGCCCTGGGACCGGCCCCGAGCGGCAATCCAGCGTTGATCCCCGTCCCCAACCGCGACGCAATTCTTGCGGGTACTCCGCCTTTCGTCTTTGCCAATTACAACCGCGGGAACAAGCTTCCCTACACCATGAATCAGATCCTGGACATCCAGTGGCAGCCCCGCAGCGATTTGATGATTGAAGTAGGCTATGTCGGAAACCTGGGGCGTCACGAAGTGGTCCCGATTCCGTTCAACCAGGCTGGCATTGCCACGCCCACTCATCCCATCCACGGCCAGAACTATACGTATGGCTACACCGTGCTCGGGCCCCCAGGTTGCAACCCATCTATCGCGGGAACTTGCGGGTACAATGCGGCTGCCGGCTGCGATCCCACTGCCAATCCCTCTGTTACAAGCGGATGCGCGCCCATCGGGCTTCCCGATGGTACGCAGATGTTACAGACCTACGAGAACGGCAACGTGGACCTTCGCGTTCCTTACGTCGGCCTGTCCTCGCAGGCGGAGTCGTACACGGCCGCGGGCATCTCCGCCTACCATGGGCTGCAAACTCACGTGGAAAAGCGCCTGAGCCACGGTTTGCAGGTCGGCTTCTCCTACACCTTCTCGCATGCCACCGACGAACAGAGTGCGCTGGGGCTCTTCTACAACGGCAATAATCCATTGAAGCTGCGAAGCGCTTACGGCTTGTCGGATTTTGATCGCAAACACGTAATCAATTTCACCTACCTCTACGAGTTTCCCAAGTTCTTCGAAGGTTCCTCGTGGCGGGGCAAGTTGGCTGACGGCTGGGCCATTCAGGGATTGGCGATTATCCAGAGCGGCCAACCTTACAGCGTCATCGATTTCTCGGGGGCAGTTGGCAGCATCTTCTACGGAACTTCCGACGGCATCACCAATCCCATCGTGCCGTTGACCAGCTCCTGTTCTCCAGCAAAAGCTCACCTGGGCGCCAACGGTGCAACACCCGGTCTCCCTGCGCTCGACGCAAACTGCTTTACGCTGCCGCTCCTGAATCCGGGTGATCTCAATGGGGCGATTCCACCGGGTGACACCTATGAAACCACCTTCACCTCCGGCCAGCGCAATATCTTCCGTCAAACCTGGCAGAAGCGCACCGACCTCTCCCTGGTGAAGTCCACGCAGATTACGGAGCGTGTCATGGCCAGGTTTAGCTTCGAGGTCTTCAACCTCACCAACACTGCGAGCTTCGACATTCCCATCAACAATGTCTCGCAAAATCTCTTCTTCAACGATTTCCCGATCTATGGCACCCAGCTGTATTCGTCTCCGACCTTGAGCGGACTGGGCGTGGTCAACAAAACCATCGGCAGCCCGCGCCAGATCCAAATGAGTCTGCACCTGAATTTCTGAGGTTGATTTCTCTACAGGAGGGAAATCTGCGACTTCTCGGATTGCTCCATTGCCCGCCGGCTACTGCTTCCGCCACAACCGCGTCAGGGCCAGCATGACCAGTCCAAAAGCCAGCAGCGCGCCGCCCCACCACAAGTTCATATTCACCCCAAGCGAATGCTCAGCATATATCTCGCTCCCTCGCGTGGCCGCGCCATACCCGATCAGCAGAATCCCGAACAGGCTGAACAGCATTCCGATCGGCATTCGGATATCAAATCCCATCGCCCCTCCCTCGGTGTCCGCGAGCCGCGCGCCTCTACCAGAAAACCAGGTTCAGCCCCGCAAGCAGCGCCAGCACTATCAGCGCCAGCGTGGCAGGCTTCTGATACCACTTCAATCCGCCCTCTTCCGGTTTCGCCGTCAGCGAATACACCAGCCCTTTCAATTCCTGTTCCGGGCGCGCCGCAGTCAGTAGCGAAATAACCACCGTAAGCGTAAAGCATCCCACCCACGCGAAAATCGCCGTCCAGAAATTCTGCGCCATCTCGCTCGGATAAACGTGCAGGATCGGCCCGAGATACCCGCCCTTCACTCCCGGCACCGCTCCCGCGGGCAGCGTCAATCCGTAATGCGTAGCCGCCGCCACCGTTCCTCCCAGCAGTCCCCAGAACGCGGCATGCCCTGTCGTCCGTTTCCAGAACATCCCCAGCATGAACGTCGCAAACAGCGGCGCATTCACGAACGCAAACACAAGCTGCAGCACGTCTAGAATGTTGTTGAACTCCTTCGCCACAAACGCCGCCATCAGCGAAATCGCCAACCCGAAAATCGTGGATGCGCGCCCCATCCATAAGTAATGTTGATCGCTCGCCGTTTTATTGATGTAGCTCTGATAGATGTCGTACGTCCAGACGGTGTTGAACGCCGTCGTATTTCCCGCCATTCCCGACATGAACGAAGCGATCAGCGCGCAAAGCCCCAAGCCCAGCAGTCCCGAAGGGAAGTAACGCACCAGCATCATCGGCGTCGCCAGGTCGTAATCCAGCACCACTTTTCCATCGGCCGTCACTGGCTTTCCGGCAGGGTCATATTTCGGCGGAATAATGCCTTTTCCCCCTGTGAAAAACGACGATTGCGCGGCAGTGCTGGCAACGGCGCTTTCCTTCGCGCTCGCCTCATGCATTTTGGAACTCGTAGCCACCCCCGCGATCATCCCCGGCAGTATCACCAGGAATGGAAAAACCATTTTCGGAAACGCCGCGATCACCGGCGTACGCCTCGCCGCGGTCATCGAATCCGCCGCCATCGCCCGCTGCACCACCAGAAAATCCGTGCACCAGTATCCAAACGAGAGCACAAACGCCAGCCCCATCAGCATCCCGAACCATTCCACGCCCATCGGGTTCGCGTTCGAATGTCCCATGTACTTCCACGAATGCACCATCGCATCGTTCGCGATTCGGACCTTCAGCCCGTCCCACCCGCCGACATCCCGCAGGCCGAGGTACACCAGCGGGATGAATCCCATCACAATCAGGAAGAACTGCAACACCTCGTTATAGATCGCCGAAGTCAGTCCGCCAAGAAACGTATACGCCAGCACAATCAGCGCGGAAATCAGAATCGCCGCCGTGAAATTCCATCCGAGCAATAACTGCAACAACTTGCCCATCGCGTACATCGAAACGCCCGATGAAAAAACCGTCATCACCGCGAAGGAAATGGCGTTGAATCCCCGCGTCTTTTCATCAAACCGAAGCTTTAGGTATTCCGGAACCGAGCGCGCCCGCGATCCGTAGTAAAACGGCATCATAAACACCCCGACGAACAGCATCGCCGGCACCGCCCCAATCCAGTAAAAATGCGAAGTCGAAATCCCGTATTTCGCCCCGCTCGCCCCCATCCCAATCACTTCCTGCGCGCCCAGGTTTGCCGAAAGAAACGCCAGCCCCGCGATCCACGCGGGAATCGACCGCCCGGACAGGAAAAAATCCGTGCTCGTCTTCATATATTTCTTCAGCACAAACCCGATGCCCAGCACGAAAGCGAAATACAGCAGGATAATCGCGTAGTCGATCAAATGGGGTTCTGGTCGCACGTGAATTCCTTTCGGCGCCACTGGTGTCCACCCAGTTCAGCGTCGTTGTTCGTCAAGAAGGCATGTTGCAGCGCATCTAAAATGGCCTGAGCGGGAATCTTTGGCAAGTCCCAATCCCACGCACTTGCTTGCCCGTCTACTCCCTGCCGCCGCGCCTCCACCTCACACATCGCACAGTTCAACCGCTTCCACAATTCCTTCAGCGGAATCTTCTCGTAGCACCACCGCGAAAGCGATTGCCGTATGCGCCCCTTGCGTTGCGAAGTTTGCAGCTCTGCAGCCGAGGAAAGTACCGGAGCCACGGCTAGCGAAGCCCCCGCCACCTCCGAAGCAACTTGCCGGATCATCGAACGTCTCGATATGCGCTTCATGACGATGTGGAAGTCTAAGCGAAAGTCTCCTCTCCAGCGAGCAAATGAATCTCGTT
>Ga0210403_10001228_pt1 | contig 24809 bp, 15 predicted proteins | sample IncBWC19MmetaG_FD_150863 | JGI IMG/M metagenome (GOLD analysis project Ga0210403, IMG submission 150863) | Forest soil microbial communities from Barre Woods Harvard Forest LTER site, Petersham, Massachusetts, United States - Inc-BW-C-19-M | ecosystem: Environmental > Terrestrial > Soil >... | reverse complement strand
TGGCCTCGGCTTCTGGGGCTACGGCTACCCGGACATCTATGCCGGCATCTTTGGTCCCTATGGCTATGACGGCCTCTCGGCCTATCTGCCGCAGCGCTCGCAAGGGCGAAGGCATGCGAGAGGCGTACCGCTCGACCAGCTATGCGGCAGCGACCGTCGCGAGGTCGCCGGCCTGCCGGTCGACCAGATCGCAGATGCCGTGCAACCGACGCCGGCGCAAGGCGCAGGCCTCGACGAACTTGGCAATGCATCGATGCAGGCGGCCGAGATCATTCGTGTTTCCTGCCCGACGCAGGTCGCTGCCACGGCGCCCGGTCGTCTCGCAGCCATGCAGCAGCGCGTCGAGGCGATGGTCAACGCGGTCGCCATCGTGCAACCGGCGCTGGAGAAATTCTATGGCTCGCTCGACGACGAACAGAAGGCGCGCTTCAACGCGCTTGCCGAAGATCAACGCCGCCTGGCCGCGTCCAACACCGCCAATCCATCGCTGGTCCAGAACTGTGGCGCAGCGCAGGCTGCTCCGGCATGGCCGGGCAGCGAGATCGAAGCGAAGCTCCATCCCGACGACACCCAACGGGCTGCGCTGGGAGTGCTCCAGGATACCAGCGCGAGGGTCAGCGAGGACCTCAAGGCGGCGTGCCAGCCCAGCGACCTGATGACGCCGCCGGCGCGCGTGGCCGCGATCCGCAAGCGGCTCGACACGATGCTGGACGGCGTCAAATCGGTGCGCGCCGCGCTTGAGGATTTCTACGCCACGCTGAATGACGAGCAGAAGGCGCAGTTCGAGGCCATCGGGCCGCGACGCACGTCCTGATCGAACAAAATATCTTCAATCCCGGAAAGATCGCGCCGGCGGCCTAGCTTCCGCCCGGAACTTTTGGTTCCATCGGGCGTTCGGTTGATGATGGGCCTCTTCCGAGGGTGCCATGTCGAAATTCCCTATTGGAATTGCCGCGTTGGGAACGTCCTTGTTGCTTCTGGCGACCGTGCCGTCGAGCACCGCCGAGGCAAGGGGCCTGCGTATCCGCATTGGCGGTGGGCCGATCGGCGTTGTGAGATCGGTTGCCTCACTGGCGCTTGGGGGAGCGCTGGGAGGCATGCATGGCCGGCGCGGTGGGCGCGTCAGATACGCAAACCTTCATGAGGAAGCGACCGGCTCGTCGCCGCGTATGGACGTCACCCGCAGCCCCGACTGGATCACGCGGCCGGTTGCACGGGTGCAGGTCGCCGCCGGTGCCGCATTGGCAGGCTGGCACGGCCAGCGTGGCGCGAGCGGATGGTGGCAGCACGGCGATGGCGGGTATGGATGGGTGGGCCCGCTGTTCTGGCCGTTCGCCGTTTACGACATCTATGACTATGCTTTTTGGGGCGACGGGATGGGCTTCTGGGGCTACGGCTATCGCGATATCTACGCCGCGATCTTCACGCCCTACGACGAGGATGAACTCGCCCGCTACGTTTCGCCTCCGCAGGGCCGAGCGTTTCGCAGGTTCCCCTCGCTGGCGCGAGCCTGCAGCGATCACGCCGGCGAGCTTGTCAGTCTCCCGATCGAGCAGATCAGGCAGTCGATGCGGCTGAGCGGGGAGCAGCACTCGATGCTGGACGATCTCCGCAAAGCAGTGGTCGAGGCCGCCCAGACCATCCATGCGGCGTGCCCGACCGAGGCTGCGTCCACGCCGTCAGGCAGGCTGGCTGCGATGCAGCAGCGTCTGGAGGCGATGAAATCCGCGATCGCACGCGTACGAACGCCATTCGAGGAATTCTACGAGTCGTTGGACGACGATCAGAAAGCGGAACTCGCCGCGCTGAGCGATCAGCGCGCGCCATTCGCACCCAAGGTCCCCGCGGCCCAAAGCTGCACGCCGCCCGAGACGCTGCAATGGCCGGCCGCCGAGATCGAGGCCAAGCTGCACTTGAGCGACGTGCAGCGCGAGGATCTGGACGCGCTTTCCCGCATGAATGCGTACGCCAGAAACACGCTGAATTTCGCTTGCCAGCCCGACGATGACCTCACCCCGCCCGATCGGCTTGCGACTGCCGACACCAGGCTTGACGCCATGCTGGACGCGATCAAGTGGGTGCGGCCGGCGCTGGACGCTTTCTTCGCAACGCTGAGCGATGAACAGAAAACCCAATTCGACACGATTGGGGCAAAGCGCACGAGCTGACGAGGTCAAGCAGATTCACGCCAGAAAAGCGGCTCGCCGATAGCAGGGCCGTCCTCTATGCTGATCCGTTGCAGCGGAGAGGCGATGTGGTGATTGCACGATCATGGCATGGCGGGGCGAGCAATGCGTTGGTTCGGCAAGGAGAAGCCCAAAGAGGCCTGGGAAGAAGCTGTCCCGTCGCCGCTTGGCGACATCGAGGCCGCGGAGAGGATCCGCAACATCTGCCGTTCTGTCGCTGACAGCGCCGCCGTCGTTGCCGCCTGCGCCGAAGACGGCAGGAAATCGGCCCAGAAGAAGTTCGAGCTCGAAAGCGAGCGTTACCAGTGCGCCGCCAGGGCCGCGATGGAACTGGCGATGAAGGTGTCGGACGAATTGATGCGCGATGCCGCCGTGCGCGAGATCGTCGAGCTCTGCCTCAAGGCGGGCGACCTGAAGACGGCAAAGATCCTGTTCCGCGCCATCCAGTCCCCCGCGATCCGCGACCCCGTGCTGCGGGATTTTCCGGCGCTGCAGCCGTGATGTCGAACGGAGAACCCAAGAGGCTCGTCACGCCAGGCGTCCACATCCCGGCAATTGGCGGATATCGCTAGAGCATGATCCGGAAAAGTGTGTAGCGGTTTTCCCTCGCGACAAACGCGTAGCGTTTGCGCGGAGATCATGCTCAAACAAAAAGGTAGAGCGGGATGACGATTCGAAGAAAAGTCATCACGCTCTAGCCACCTTCGGAAAATCCCACGCTTCGCCCCGTTTCAAAATCGCACGAATTCAGATCGATAGGCCGATCCGGATCCTGCGAACGTGCTTGCGGGAGGCCGAAGCAAGCGGTCCATTGATGCGGGCGGCGGAGCACCCGAGCAGAGTCCAGGCAGCTTCGGGGGGCCCCTGACCGGCAATCTTCATTCACCCCGACGAGGCAGTGGTGACACGCAGGGATTACTGGTTCGAGATTTCGATCATCTGGCTCGTTTTGCTGCTGGCCGCAGCCATGTGGTTTGTCTTCGCTTGAGATCGTCACCCCAAAGCGCGATGAGATCAGGTTGAATCGTCATCGCGCTTTGGCCAGCTTCCGCACCGCTTCCTCCACGCTGTGGAACACGTGCTCCCTCGGCAGTGCGTCGTAAATCCGGAACCGCTCGAACGCGTCCTGCGCGCGGGTCGATTCCAGCCGCGCCACCGCGACGGTGACGCCGTCCTCGCGCGAGGCCTTGAGCAGGTCATGCAGCACCTGCGCGGCGGTGAAGTCGATCTCCACCATGCCGCTTGCTTCCAGCACCAGCAGCTTCGGCTGCGCAGCCTTCACGACGCGGGTCACGTCGCTGCGGAAGCTCGGGGCGTTGAGGAACGAGAGCGGCGCCTGCAGGCCGACCACGGCGACGCCGGGCACGCGCTCGCCGGTGATGTGCGGATGCGCCGGCCACCAGATCGTGGTGTCCGGCACGCGCTCGAACTCGACGAGTTTTGCGCGCGTCGTGCTCCAGATGCCGTGCAGCAGCGACAGGATGATGGCGAGTGCGGCGCCCTGCTGGATCGGTAGCACGATGATCAGCGCTGCGGTGGCGAGGATCAGCAGGAATTCGGCCGGCGACTCGTGAAAGATCGTGACGATCTGCTTCACGCGGATGATGCGCAGCGCCACGAACAGCAGGATGCCGCCGAGTGCCGCATCCGGCACGCGCTGCAATAGCCCGGTGCCGAAGGCGAGCAGCGCTAGCACGATGGCAGCGGCGGCAAGGCCGGCGACCTGCGACTTGCCGCCGGTCTCGGCGACGATGCCGGTGCGGGGCGGGCTGGCATCCACCGGAAACGCGCCGAAGATGCCGGCCAGCACGTTGCCGGCGCCGGCGCCGAGAAAGTCGCGGTCGACGTCGGCGGGTTGGTCGGGATCGGACAGGAAGGAGCGGGTTGTGGCGGCGGTCTGCACCATCACCACCACCGTGATCACGAAGGCGAGCGGGACCAGGTGAACCCAGTGCTCCGGCGATATGTCGGGAAAGGTCGGCTTCGGCAGCGTCGCCGGCACCGTGCCGACTACCTTCACGCCCTTGGCCTCGAGGCCGGCGAAGATCACCGCCAAGGTCGCGGCGACGAGGCCGATCAGCGCGCCGGGAATCTTCGCATTGATCGCCTCGCAGACGAACACCGCCGCCAGCACGCCAAAGCCGATGCAGAGCGTATAGGGATTGGCGTGGCCAAGCTCGCGCGCGATCGCAGCAATACGATCCAGCGTTGGTCCGCCCGGCGATTCCACCCCGAGCACGCCGGGCAATTGCGACACGATGATATGCACGGAGATGCCGGCGAGAAAGCCGACCGTCACCGGCACCGACAGCAAATTGGCGATGCCGCCGAGTTTGAAGACGCCGCTCAAAGCCAGCATCACGCCGACCATCAGAGCCAGCGCGATCGCGAGTGCCTGATAATCGGGCGAGCCGGTCGCGGCGATTGCGGCAAGGCCGCCGGCGAAGATCGGCGTGATGGTGGAGTCGGCGCCGCAGGAGAGGAAACGGTTGCCGCCGAGCATGGCAAAGCCGACCGAGCCCGCCATGAAGGCGAAGAAGCCGATCTGCGGCGCGAAGCCGCCGAGCCGCGCGGTCGCCATCTGCTCGGGGATGGCGATCGCCGCCAGCGTCAAACCGGCGATCAGATCGCCGGGCAGGAAGGCGGGCTGCCAGGTGGCGAGCGAGGAAAACAGCAGCCATGATTTTTGCGCCCGTGCATTTTGCGCCATCGCTTGCGAATCCTCCCCTTGGTTCGTTCGCCGGGAGATTACAGCATTTCCGGAGCCGGTAACGGGCGAGGCACGCGCCGGCCACGCCTTCGTCAATATTTCCGGCTGGCTTCGACAGCGGCGGCTCCGGCGCCTTCGGCGAAATCGCAAAGGTCACCCGGGTCGATGCTACAGGCAGGGATTGGTGGCGCTGCAGGTCAGGCCGCCGCCGACCGAAAAACTCACGTTCCTGTCTTCGAATGCATGGCTTCATCAATTGCTTTGCACGCCCTCAAAGCTCTGCCGCATCTTCTCCACCATCTGGTCGATGCTGAAGCTCGACGGCCGCTGGCTTGGCGGATAGTCCTTGAATGTCGCCAGGAACGGGCCGACGACGGATTGTGCCGCAAGGAACGGTGCCGCGTTGGCCATGAACCAGTCGTAGTAGGTGTTCGACGTGATGTCGGCGCGCTCGTAGGGGTCCGACCGGAGGTCGAACATTTTCGGGACACGCAGCTTGGTGAAAGGCTCGGCCCAAATCCGCAGCGTGCCCGTCGCGCGTTGCTCCTCGAAAACAATCTTCCAATTCTCGTAGCGCAAGGCGACGAGGTCGCCATCGTCGTTGAAGTAGACGAACTCCTTGCGCGCGCCGTTCGCCTGCTGTCCCGTGAGGTAGGGAAGCTGATTATAACCGTCGAGATGTATCTTGTAGGTTTTACCCCCGATCTGATAGCCATTCAGCAATTTGGTTTTGATGTCGGGATCGCCGGCCGCCGCCATCAGGGTTGGGAGCCAGTCGAGCCCGCTGATCGTTTCATTCGAGATTGATCCAGGTTGAATCCGTCCCGGCCAGCGGATCAGGCATGGTACGCGGAAGGCGCCTTCCCAGTTGGTATTCTTTTCGCTGCGAAACGGCGTGGTGCCAGCATCGGGCCATGAATTTTGGTGCGGACCGTTGTCCGTCGTGTAGAGCACGATGGTATCGTTGGCGACGCCCAGCTCATCGAGCGCCTTGAGAATCTGGCCGATCGTCGCATCGTGCTCGATCATGCCGTCGGCATATTCGGTTCGCGACGTCAGTCCCGGCTTGTCGCGATGCGATTCCCGTACATGCGTGCGGAAGTGCATGCGAGTGGAGTTGAACCAGCAAAAGAACGGCGTGTTCGCGCGGACCTGCCGTTGCATGAAGTCGATGGCGGCCGCGGAGGTTTCGTCATCGATGGTCTCCATCCGCTTGCTGTTGAGCGCGCCAGTGTCCTCGATGGTCTGCTTGCCGACCTTGCCCCAGCGCGGCTGTTCGGTCGGATCATCGCGGTCCGAAGCCTTGCAGTGCAGCACGCCGCGCGGCCCGAGGGCCTGCCGGAAGGCCGGGTCCCGCGGATAGGTGCGTGATTCCGGATCCTCCTCGGCGTTGAGGTGATAAAGATTGCCATAGAACTCGTCGAAGCCATGTACGGTCGGCAGATATTCGTTGCGGTCGCCGAGATGGTTCTTGCCGAATTGTCCGCTGGCATAGCCCAGCGGCTTGAGCAGTTCGGCAATCGTGGCGTCGCGCGCCTGCAGGCCGACGGTTGCGCCGGGTATCCCGACCTTGGACAGACCTGTGCGCAGGGTGCATTGGCCGGTGATGAAGGACGAGCGTCCCGCCGTGCAGCTCTGCTCGGCGTAATAGTCGGTGAACATCATGCCTTCGCGCGCGATGCGGTCGATGTTCGGTGTGCGATAGCCCATCAGTCCGAAGGAATAGGCCGAGATGTTGGTCTGGCCGATGTCGTCGCCGAAGATGACGAGGATGTTCGGGTTGCGGCCGCCTGATGGGGCCGGGGCGGCTGCGGGCGCGGCCTTCTGCGCTTGCGCCAGCGCCTCGTAAGTGAGCGTTGCGGCGGCGACCAGCGTGGAGGTGCCGAGCAGGAGATTGCGGCGGTCGATGGACGAGGGGCCGCCAGTCGCGGTTTCGGAAGTCTTGTCCTTGGCCTTATCGCTCATTTTGACACTCCCTGCATGTGATGGACGGTCCTCATGACGGCTGGAGATCGACGTTGGCTGGCTTCCGCACCACGCAGCGGAACCCGACATGGCTGGTCGAGGTATCGACCGGCTCGGCGTGGCGCGCGGCCGGGCGGTAGCGGCGGCAGTAGTTCGGCGCGCACAGATGCGAGCCGCCTTTCAGCACTTTGCGGGGAATACGGATGTTGGGTTGACATGGATCAAAGCTCGCGCTCTCCGGACCGCCGCGCGGATTTTGCGGGATGCAACACGCCCGCTGGCAATGAGGCCTGGGTCCTACGATTGCGGCAAGGCGTCGCTGATAAACAAGCCAGAACTTGCATCAAATGAACGATCCGCACGTATGACCGGCGGGCAATCAGAGGCGGCTTTCGTGTGACGTCGCGTCGGCCTGGCAGGTCGATTTCGCGCGCGCCCCACGCGAACTGATTTGCCCGACGGGCTGATTTTCCGAAATCATGTCAAGTCTTCCTGCGAAAAATATTTCGCTTTTTCAGAAGCGCAAATCAGGCGTATGGTTGCGCCGTTCCGCGCCTGATGAAGAGGGCGCATCGCGATCGTCACGAAACGTGGTGCGGGATGCGATGGACGCGTTGGCTCGCCCGACGAGCGGTGCAATGCGTGCGGCGAAGGCGTGTGGTCCTGATCTCCCGACGCCGGGATCAAGTTCGTGGACGATTTCACGAGCGACGGTGGCTATCAAGCCCGGACACCGGGGAGAGCGCGTTATAAGTCGTGGAGCCATCGCGCAGGGAATGCCGTGGTGTTGCGGTGTATCCGTGGTGACTACACTCGTGTGCTTTCCACCTACGCACACGAGGCTGCGGGTGCGGCGTGCACCCGGCTTTCCCTGCGCCCTCTTTCTCTCGAGGGACATGCACGATGCGCAACTCGGGCATTTCATGCCGCGAGAATGCGGACGCTCGTTGCAATGACAGCTGTTTGAACTCGAATCGGAATCGCAGGGTGGCAAAGCGCAAGCGTGCCCCACCAGTTCAGGACCATGCTGTCGACACGCGGTGGGCACGGCGCAAGCGCGCCTTTGCCCACCCTGCAAGTTTCTTCTGACAACTCACCCTCGGCGCGCCGCCGGCATCCAGTATTCCCGAGGCGTCGTGCCCATGCGGAGATATACTACTGGACGGGCATGACAGCGGAGACGGGCTGTCCGAAATTCGGCTGTATCGCACGGAAGTCCGCGTCGCTCGATGCGACCGGGAGGCTCTGGACATTCGCCGCGCATCAGGTTCAACTTGGCCGCCAGATAAATCACGCCTCAGCCGAAATTTTGGGGTGAGGGTCAAGAATAAAGCGCAACGGACGCCCGCGAGCCAAAGACGGACGCCGCAAAGGAAACAAACGGGAGCATTATGATGGCTATTTCACGTCGTGACGTATTATTGGGCAGCGCCGGTGCATTGGGTGCGGCATCCTTTTCCTCTTTTCCGGCTCCGGCCATTGCCCAGTCCGAAACGATCAAGATCGGCAATCTCGCGGCGATCACCGGCCCGGCCTCGGCGCCGACACAGGGTTTCAACCGCGGCGTCGCTTTCGCGGTCGACGCCATCAACGCCGCCGGCGGCGTCAAGGGCCGCAAGATCGAGATCGTGATGCGCGACACCCAGGGCGATCCGACCAAGGCCGTGAACGCCACCCAGGAGATGATCAGCCAGCTCAAGGTGAACTGCATCTGGGGGCCGTTCAATTCGGGCGAGGCGCTCGCGACCACGCCGATCATGGCGCGAGCCAAAATGCCGAACATCCATCCCTGCGTGGTCGAGTCGCTGATCGACGTCACCAAATATCCCAACGCCTTCCGCATGGCGCCGTCGAATAATCAGTGGGATGACGCGGTGCGCAACTACTGCCTCAACATCCTCAAGGTGAAGAAAGTCGCGGTGGTCGGCGACACCACCGGCTATGGCGTGACCGCGGTCGGTGCCTCCGTCGCGGCGTTCAAGAAGGACGGCGCCGATGTGGTCTACTCCGCCAATATCGATGCGACCCAGCCCGACATGACCCCCGACATGCTGCGCATGAAGAATGCCGGCGCCGAGGCGATCGTGGTGTGGAGCGTCTCCACCGGCGGGGAGTCGCGCATGTTCAACACCCGCGCGGCGATGGGCTGGGACGTGCCGTTCGTCGGCCATCCCTCGATGGCGTCGGGCGAGCTCGCCGGCCTCGTCGAGAAGCCGGAGAACTGGAAGAAGGTGTATGCCATCGGCTACAAGAGCTGCAGCTATGATGCCTCCGGCAAGCTGCCGCCCAAGAGTGAAGAACTGGTGGCGAGGCTGAAGAAGGCCAATGTCGCGCTGAACGACACGCTGTTGTGGTGGGTCGCCGGCGGCATCGATGCCATCGAGCTGTTCGCGAAGGCGGTCGAGACCTCGGGCTCGACCGACGGGCCGGGCATCATTGCCTTCCTCAATGCGCAGAGCAAATATCCCGGCTATTTCGGCAACTATACCTGGTCGCCGACGCAGCATAACGGCTACCTGACCGAGGAGGTCGTGATGTCGGAAGCGAGCACGGCGAAGAACGGCACGTTCGCGCTGGCGCCGGGATACTCCTGATAGATAGGCGAGGGGCACGCCCATGCTCGCCTCCATCATCGCAGCGGGACTGGCGTCGGGCGCGATCTACGCGCTCGTCGGCGTCACCTATAACACCATGTTCTCGACCTCGCGGGTGATGAGTTTTACCGCGGGCCAGCTTGCGATGCTCGGCGGCGTGTTCGGCTCGATGTTCACGCTCAAGCTCGGCATGCCGCTCATCGCCGGCTTCCTGCTGACGTTGTTGTGCTGCGCCATCATCGGCATCATTACGGAGTTCGTCGCGGTCCGGCCGGTGCTGAAAAGCCTCGACCAGCATCTCTACGTGCTGTCGACGCTGGCGGTGGCGCTGATGATCCAGCAGATAGCGGCGATCAAGTGGGGCACCGAGCCGCAGCCCTTTCCGCGGCTGATCGGACTCGGCAGCGGGGTGTGGGACGAGAAATTCTGGCTGCCGGTGCTCGCTTGCGCGGTCACCATCCTGGCGCTTGAATATCTCTACCGCCGTACCCTGGTCGGCCGCGCGTTCCTGGCGATTGCCGAAGACAATTTCGCCGCGCGGGCGCTGGGCCTCCCCGAGCGCAACCTGCGCATCGCAAGCTATGCGCTGGCGGGCATCATCGGCGGCGTCGCCGGATTTTCCGGCGGCGAGTTGCTGCTCGCCTTCTTCGCCAATGGCGCGCTGTTGAATTTCTACGGCTTCGTGCCGGTGGCGCTCGGCGGCCTCGGCAACAACCGCGGCGCCATCGTCGGCGGCCTGGCGCTTGGCCTGTTCCAGCAGGCCGCGAATTTCCTGGTCGGCGGCATCTTTTCTTCCGTCGCCGTGTTCGCGCTGTTCATTGTGGTCCTGCTCGCGGCGCCGCAAGGCCTGTTCGGCGGCGCCACGGCACGGAGAGTATGATGGCCGTGGTGACCGCCTCATCTGAGCGGAGCGATGCCGGCAGAGCCGAATCCGGTACCTGGCGCGCGGCGCTGCCGCATGTCGCGCCGTTCCTCGGCATGCTCGCGCTGGCGCTGATCCTGCCGCTGGTCGGCAATGATTATTGGGCGCTGATCGGCACCCGGATGGCGATCTACTGGGTGCTGGTTTCCGGCCTCAACCTGGTGGTCGGCTTCGCCGGCCATCTCGCCATCGGCTATGTCGCGCTGCTGACGCTAGGGGCCTACACCACCAGCGTGCTGGTCGCCGGCAATGTGGTGCCGCCGGTGCCGGTATTCGCCGCGTTGCCGATCGCGGCCATTGTCGGCGCGATCTTCGGCGTCATCGTTGGCCTCCCTGCGTTACGGCTGCGCACCTTCTATTTCGCGATGTCGACGCTGGGCTTTGCGACCATCGTGACGCAAATCGCGCTGGCCTGGCAGAGCGTCACCGGCGGCGGCATCGGCATCGCCGGCCCCGAATTTCCGCCGCCGTTCAACACCGCCTGGGGCTTCTATTTCCTCTGCGTCGGCATCGCCGCCTTCACCACCTGGCTCAGCGCCAATGTCGCGCGCAGCCGCTTCGGCCGCGCGCTGATCGCGGTGCGCGACGCGGAAGTGGCAGCGGAGGCGACCGGCATCTCCAAGCCGAAGATGCTGATCGCGATCTTCCTGCTGGCCGGCGCCTGCGCCGCGGTCGCCGGCGGCCTGTTCGCGAGCCTGCAGACCTACATCACGCCGGACGCCTTCACCTTCGACCTGTCGGTGCTGTTCTTCATCGCCATCCTGATCGGCGGCCGCGGCTCGATCATGGGGCCGATGCTCGGCACCATCATCCTCACCATCCTGCCGGAGATCGCGGCACCCTTGGCGGCGTGGTCGACCTTCCTCTATGCCGTGCTGCTGCTCCTGATCGTGCTTGTGATGCCCGGCGGCATTGCGGCCCTGCTCGATTTCCGCAACCGCCGGCCGCTCGCGAGCAACCGCGCCATCGTGCCGCGTCCCACCGCGCTCGCCGATATCGTGCGCCGGAGCAAGGCCGACAGGGCGCTGGCGCTGCGCGGCGTCTCCTTGAGTTTTGGCAACGTCAAAGCGATCGATGGCCTCGACCTCGATGTCGCGCCGGGGCAGATCCACGGGCTGATCGGTCCGAACGGCAGCGGCAAGACCACGACGCTGAACGTGATCTCCGGCTATTACGCGGCCAAGGCCGGCACGATGACGCTTGGCACCGACACACTGCCGCCGGGAATGCCGGCGCTGCGCGCAACGCGCGGCATCGCCCGCACCTTCCAGACCCCGCGCGTGATCGGCGAGGCTTCGGTGCTGCAGAACGTGATGATCGGCGGCACGGTCGAGGGCCGGGCGACGTTCCTCGAGGCGCTGCTGGCGCTGCCGCGCAATGCGCAGGACGAGCGGATGCTGGCGGGAAAGGCGCGGGCGCTGCTCGGCGTCGTGGGTCTCGAGACGCTCGCTGACGTGCGTGCCGACCGGTTGCAGCACAGCGAACTGCGCTTCATCGAGATCGCCCGCGCGCTGATGCTCGATCCGGATTTTCTGCTGCTCGACGAGCCGGCCGCGGGCTTGTCCGGCGACGAGATCGATCGGCTGGCCGAATTGATCAAGGCGATCACCGCACGCGGCACCGGCGTGCTCCTGGTCGAGCACCACGCCGACCTGATCTTCGACATCTGCCATCAGATCACGGTGCTCAATCTCGGCCGGATTCTCGCGGCCGGAACGCCCGCCGAAATTCGCGTCCACAAGGAGGTGGTCAGTGCTTACCTCGGCGGCTGAATCCCTGCTCACCGTGCGCGCGCTGGAATCCGGTTACGGCAAGATCCGCGTGCTGCATGGCGTTGATCTCTCGGTGGCGGCCGGCGAGGTGGTGGCGCTGCTCGGCCCCAACGGCGCCGGCAAGACCACGCTGCTGCGGGCGGTTTCCGGCCTGTTGCCGATCAATGCCGGGAAGGTAGCCTTCGATGGCCACGATTTCAGCAGAACCACGCCGCGCGAATCGGCGCGTGCGGGCCTCGTGCACGTGATCGAGGGCCATCGCGTGTTCACGCAGCTTTCCGTCACCGACAATCTCCTGCTTGCGGCCTACGACCTGCCACGCAGCGAGCGTGCGTCGCGCGTCGAGGAGGCACTGTCGTTTTTCCCGGAGATCGCCGAGAAGCGCCACGAGCGCGGCGGCGCGCTTTCCGGCGGCCAGCAACAAATGTTGACCGTGGCGCAGGGGCTGGTGCGGCGGCCGCTGCTGTTGATGCTGGACGAACCTTCCGCGGGATTATCGCCGGTGCTGGTCGACCGCGTGCTCAACGTGATCGCGCAGTTGAAGAAGCAGGGAACCGCGGTGCTGCTGGTGGAGCAGCTTTTGGAGAAAGCGCTCGCCGCCGCCGACCGCGTCTATGCGCTGGTGCAGGGCCACATCGCGCTGGAAGCGCCGACCAGCGAAAGCGACCTGCCGAAGCGGCTGGAGCGCGCCTATTTCGGCCATGAGAGCCACGCGCTGGAGCCGTCGTAGCGCATGATCCGGAAAAGTGTGAAGTGGTTTTCCCTCGCGACAAACGCGAAGCATTTGCGCGGAGATCATGTGCAAACAAGAATCCAGAGCGCGATGACGATCATCTCAATCCCGTCGCGCTCTACGGATCGATGCGCGAACGGCATCGATCGATACAGGATCGGGAATGGACGCTCCGGGTGCCGGCCTTGCCCGCATCGTTGATTTGGCCCTACAGTTGAATCAACAAGCTGCGGCGATGATCGCAGGCCAAAAGCACACCGGGGAGGATGCATCAATGAAGATTGCGCCGTTTAGCCGTCGCACATTCATCAAATCGTCGACCGCCGCAGCCGCCGGGCTCGCTCTCTCGCCTGCGATCATTGGTCGCGCCGAGGCTGCGACCTTGAAGCTGAAATGCTCCTCGTCGCTGCCGAACGATCCCAAATATGCCAATGGCCGCGTCTACTACGACAACCTGGTGAAAAGCATCAAGGCGAACGGCCTCGGCGAGCAGATCGACGTCACCTTCTTCCCCGACAACCAGCTCGGCCAGGAAATCGACGTCATCAATTCGGTCAAGCTCGGCGTCATCGACTTGATGGTGTCGGGTTCGTCGATTTCGGCCAATCTGGTGCCGCTGGTCGGAACTTTTGATCTCGGCTATCTCTTCACCAGCTATCAGCAGCAGACCAAGGCCTTCGACGCCGGCGCGGCCAAGCCGATCGAGGACGCGCTGCTCAAGGGCGCCAACATTCGCATCATCGCCTGGGCCTATAATTTCGGCGCACGCAGCGTGCTGTCGAAGAAGAAGGTAGCGACGCCGGAAGATCTCGCGGGGCTGAAGATCAGGACGCTGCCAAATCCGATCATCACCGAATGCCTGCGGCTGATGGGCGCGGCCGCGACACCGCTCGCCTTCGGCGAAATCTACACCGCGCTGCAGGCCGGCGTGCTTGACGGGCTCGAGCACGATCCGCCGACCATCCTCGCCAGCAAGTTCTACGAGACCGCGAAGAACTATGCGCTGACCCAGCACATCTTCTCGCCGCTCTCGATCTATTTCAGCGACGCCACATTCCAGCGCATGGACCCCAAGCTGCGCGAAGGTTTTCTCGATGCCGCGAAGAAGGCGGCGGTCGACAGCCGCGCCCATGGCCTTGGCGTCGAGAAGGAGGCGCTCACCACCCTCCAGGAGAAGGGCGTCGTCGTCGTCGAATGCGACAAGGAAGCGTTCCGCAAGCGCGTGCTGCCGCAGACCGATAATTTCATCAAGGCGCACCCCGAGGCCAAGGCGGTGGTGGACGCGATCCGCGCGACCCAGGCCTGAGGTAGGAAAAATGACGTCGGGCGCGGTGGCGAGTGGTCCGGTAGCGGACATCAAATCCGCGCCGCTGGTGCCGGTCGCGCGGCCCTGGATCATCACCGCGCTGCTCGCGATCAGCGACGCCATTGCCGCGCTCATGCTGGCGGCCGATCTTCTGGTCGTCTGCGTCTCGGTGATGTTGCGCTACTGGTTCAACGCGCCCGTCGAATGGTCCGATGACGTCGCGCGCGGGCTGATGGTCGGCTCGAGCTTCTTCGGTGCGGCGAGTGCGCTCGCCCGCGGCGACAATCCCGGCGTGGCGTTCTTTGTCGACAGGCTGCCGGCGCGCGCCCGCGCCGTGATCGATTCTTTCGCCGCGGTGCTGATGACTGTTATCGCGGGCTATGTCGCCTTCAACGCGCTCAAGCTTGGTGGGCTCACGGCGGGCCAGACCACCGGCTCCGGCCTGCCGCTGGAGCTGACGTTCTATCCCATGGGCGTCGGTGCGCTGTTCATGACCATCTTCGCGCTCGACATCCTCCGCGCGCGACCGCTGCGCGACATGATCGGTGGCATCATCGTCGCCGCATTGGTCGCTGGCCTCTATCTCGCCTGGGACGCGCTTGCGCCAAACTCGGTGCCGTCGTCGGGCACGCTGATGCTGGTCGGCTTCTTTGTCACGCTGTTCGGCGGCCTGCCGATCGGCTTTGCGCTGGCGCTCGCGGCGCTGACCTTCATCTGGGTCGAGGGCACGCTGCCCGGCGTCATTTTCGCGCAGCAGATGGCACGCGGCATCGACAATTTCGTGCTGCTCGCGATCCCGTTCTTCATCCTTGTCGGCTACCTCATGGAAGCCAACGGCATGTCGGTGCGCCTGATCGAGCTGCTGCAGCGTGCGGTAGGCCATCTGCGCGGCGGGCTCAATGTCGTGATGGTCACCTCCATGGTGCTGTTCTCGGGCATATCGGGCTCGAAGATGGCCGACGTCGCCGCCGTCGGCTCGGTGTTGATCCCTGCGGCGCGGCGCACGAGACAGAATCCCGGCAGCGCGGTGGCGCTGCTGGCGGCGTCTGCGGTCATGGCCGAAACCATTCCGCCCTGCATCAACCTGATCATCCTCGGCTTCGTCGCCAACCTCTCGATCGGCGGTCTGTTCGTCGCCGGGATCTTCCCGGCCGGGCTGATGGCGCTGGCGCTGATCGCGGTCTCCATCATTTTCGGCAAGCGGCCGTCGCCGACCGACGACGCGCCAGCGCGCACGGAGGTGTCCGGTCTATGGACCGGCGCGATCGCCTCTTTCGGCCTCATCTTCATGATCTTCTTTGGCTTCAAGAGCGGCTTTGCCACCGCAACCGAAATCTCCGGTTTCGCCGCGCTCTATGCGATCGTCATCGGCGCCGTGGTGTTCCGCGAACTCGGCATGAAATCGGCCGCGCAAAGTTTCGTGCACGCCGCGACACGCTCGGGGCTGGTGCTGTTCATCGTCGCGGCCGCGCAATCGCTCGCGTTCATTCTGACGCTGCAGCAGGTGCCGCATATGGTCGGCGACATGATGCTGGCGCTATCGAAAACCAACGGCGTCTGGCTGTTCATGCTGCTGTCGATCGCGGTGCTGATCGTAATGGGCTCGGTGCTGGAGGGTGCGGCGGCGCTGATCATCTTCGGCCCGCTGCTGCTGCCAGTTGCTGTCAAACTTGGCGTCGATCCCCTGCATTTCGGCGTGGTGCTGGTCATTGCGATGGGAATCGGACTGTTTGCGCCGCCGCTCGGATTGGGACTTTACGGCGCCTGCCTGATTGGCAATGTACCGATCGAGCAGACGGTCAAGCCGATCCTCGGCTATCTCGGCCTGTTGTTCCTGTGCCTCTTGGTGGTCGCCTTCGTGCCGGCGATCTCGACGGCCCTGCCGCGCGCCTTCGGTTATTGATTCGAGGAAATCTTGAAAGTCCTGCTCACTCCGACGCCCGACTTCCGGCGGCAATATTATGGCGAGCGCGCACTGCAAGGACTGCAGGCCATCGCCGACGTCAAGCTGCACGAAGGAGCCGAAGCGCTCGATGCGGCCGGCCTTGTGAATACGGCGCAGGATGTCGACATCATCGTCGCCGACCGCGTGACTGAGGGCAGGGGCGAGATCTTTCCGCAATTGCCGAAACTGCGCGCCATGGTCCGCTGCGCGGTCGACATCCGCAACATCGATGTCGCGGCCGCGTCCAAAGTCGGCGTGCTGGTGACGCGCGCCTCGCCCGGCTTCGTCCCGGCGGTGGCCGAGCTTGCGATCGGCTTCATGGTCGATCTCGCGCGCGGCGTCTCGCACGCGACTGCGGACTATCACGCCGGCCGCAAGCCTGAAGTGAAGATGGGGCGGCAGTTGTCCGGCAGCCGGATCGGCATCATCGGCTATGGCAGCATCGGTCGCTATCTCGCGCCGCTGGCGAAGGCGCTCGGCATGGAGGTGATGGTCGCCGATCCCTTCGCGACGGTTGACGATCGTGACATCAAACAACTCCCACTCGATGATCTCCTCGCTGGCGCCGACTATGTCGTCTGCCTCGCGATCGCCAATGAGCAGACCGAAAACCTGATCGGGCCGGCGGCGCTGGCGCGGATGCAGAAGCACGCTTTCTTCATCAATCTCTCGCGCGGCAATCTGGTCGATGAGGCCGCGCTCGCCGCGGCATTGCGCGACAACCGGATTGCGGGCGCTGCGCTGGATGTCGGCCGCGCGCCGGACCAGATGCCGATGCCGGAACTGGCAAAGCTGCGGAACGTGATCGCCACGCCGCATATCGGCGGGCTGACGCCGCAGGCGATCGAGCACCAGGCGCTGGAGACGGTGCAGCAGGTGGCTGCGATCATCAAGGGCGAAGCGCCGGTCGGCGCCGTCAATACCGAGCATTGGACACGCCGGCCATGACGCGAATATCGCGGCTTCCCTTCTTCTACGGCTGGGTGGTGGTCGTCGTGACCTTCGTCACCATGGCGATCGGGGTGAACGCGCGCACTGCCTTTTCGCTGTTCTTCCCGCCGATCATTTCCGAATTTGGCTGGGAGCGTGGCATCACCGCCGGCGCATTCTCCTTCGGCTTTATCGTCTCCGCGATCGTCAGTCCGCTGATCGGGGGCCTGATGGACCGCGCTGGTCCGCGCGCGGTGATGGAGGCTGGCGTGGCGCTGATGGGAGGCGGGCTCTTGCTCGCACCGCTGACGCGCGAGCCCTGGCATCTCTACGTCACCATCGGCGTCATGGTCGGCGCCGGCAGTGTCTGTCTCGGCTATTCCGGGCAATCGCTGTTCCTGCCGAACTGGTTCATTCGCCGCCGTGGCCTTGCCATGGGCATCGCTTTTGCCGGCGTCGGCATCGGCTCGGTCACGCTGTTGCCCTGGGTGCAATATGTGATCGAGCAGACCGGCTGGCGCGCCGCCTGCACCGCGATGGGGCTCATGGTTCTTATCGTGCTCGCGCCGATCAACCTGCTGCTGCACAAGCGCCCCGAGGACATCGGCCTGCAGCCGGACGGCGACGCCGCGCCGCATCCGTCGGCCAGGCCGGTCTCGAACATCGTCGATCCCGTCTGGGCCGGCACCGACTGGACCCTGCCGCTGGCGCTACGCACCGCGCGGTTCTGGTGGATTGCGCTCGGCTATTTCTGCGGCCTGTACATCTGGTACGCGGTCCAGGTGCATCAGACCAAATTCCTGCTCGATATCGGCTTTTCGGCAAATGTCGGCGTCTGGGCGCTCGGCGTCGTCAGCCTGCTCGGCATTCCCGGCCAGATCGTGCTGGGACATGCCTCCGACCGCATCGGCCGCGAAGCGATCTGGGCGATTTCTTGCCTCGGCTTTGCGATCTGTTTCGCAGCGCTGGTCGCATTGAAGTATGAACCAAGCCTGTGGCTGGTCTATCTCATGGTGTTCACCCAAGGCGCGCTCGGCTACGGCCTCACCTCGATCATGGGCGCGGTGGTGCTGGAGATTTTCCAGGGGCGGAATTACGGCAGCATCTTCGGCAGCATCATGCTCTCGGCGCTCGCGGGCGGCGCTGCGGGGCCGTGGGTCACCGGGCTGCTGCACGACCTGACCGGCACCTACACCATCGCTTTCTCGATCGGCATCGCCGTGAGCCTGCTGTCGGCGCTCGCGATCTGGCAGGCCGCGCCCGGCAAGGTCCGCGCCGTGGCGGGCAAGCTCAGGACGTCGCAATGATTCCCAGGGCGCGCTTGAGATCGCCGACGGCACGCAGGAAACTGTCGGCCGGCGTCGTCTCGGGATCGATCAGCCGGTGCAGGCGGAAGCCGTCTTCGAGTGCAAGCAGGATCGCGCCGATCCACGCCGAATTGAGCGCGCCGGGCCGGCCGGAATTTTTCGACGTCGTCTCGACGATGTCGGCGATCAGCTTGCGCAGCGCGCGCAGGCGCTTGGCGAGTTCGGGTCGCCGCTTCTCGGCCCGCGCCACATACAGGATCATCTCCATGTGGAGCAGGGGAGTGCGGCCAAGCGGGTCCTGCGTGCGGTCCATGTTCTTCAGTGCCTCGAGAAAATCCTCGATGTTGTTGTGCTGCGCCAGCAGTTCGCGGTTGCGCCTGATCGATCGGTCGACATGGTCCTCGAGCATGGCGATGATCAGCTCGTCCATGCTCTTGAAATTCGAATAGAAAGCGCCGCGCGTGAAGCCGGCCGCGGCCGCTACCGCCTCGACGCTGGCGCCGCCGATGCCCTGTTCCTCGAACACGCGGGCCGCCGCCTCGAACAGCTTGTCGCGGGTCTCGTCCCGGGTCGGTCTGGTTCGCACTCTTGACATCGGCGCATTTTAGGGCAGAATGCAACTCGATACAATAGTGTATCGAACTGCAGATCCCGACGAGGTCACCATGAACGAGCATGTGCAGACCGTTGCAAGCGAGCCGCTGTTCAATCCGCTGTCGCCGGATTTCATCCGCGATCCCTATCCGCATTACGAGCGGCTGCGGAACACCGATCCAATGCATGTGAACGCGCACGGCGCGTTCGTCGCAAGCCGCCATGCCGAAGTGAGCCTCGTGCTGCGCGACAAGCGTTTCGGCAAGGATTTTGTCGAGCGTACCATCCGCCGCTACGGCCCCGATATCATGAACGAGCAGATATTCCGCAGCATGAGTCACTGGATGCTGCAGCAGGATCCGCCGGACCATAACCGCCTGCGCGGGCTGGTGGTGAAGGCTTTCACCGCGCGACGCGTCGAGGACATGCGGCCGCGCATCCAGCAGGTGGTCGACCAGACGCTCGATGCCATCGCGGGCCAGGGCCACATGGACCTGATCGAGGACTTTGCGTTTCGCCTGCCAGTGACGATCATCTGCGACATGCTCGGCATCCCCGAGGAACATCGCGAGGTCTTCTACAAGGGCTCGCGCGACGGCGGACGCATTCTCGATCCGGTACCGCTGACGCCCGAGGAAATCGCGCAGGCCAATATGAACAACGCGATGGCCAAGATGTATTTCGAGCAGCTGTTCGAGATGCGTCGGCGTAATCCGGGCGACGACCTCACCACGCAACTGGTGCAGGCGGAAGAGGCCGGCGACAAGCTCTCCAATGAGGAGCTGACCGCCAACATCATCCTGCTGTTCGGCGCGGGCCATGAGACCACGGTCAATCTGATCGGCAACGGACTGTTGGCGCTTTATCGCAACCCCGATCAGCTCGCGCTGCTGAAAGCCAATCCATCGCTCGTCGGTAATGCGATCGAGGAATTCCTGCGCTACGACTCCTCGGTGCAGATGACCGGGCGGGTAACGCTGGAGGACATCGAGGACCTCGCCGGAAAGCGCATCCCCAAGGGCGAGAGCGTGCTCTGCCTGCTCGGCTCGGCCAACCGCGATCCGGCGGTCTATCCGGACCAGCCGGACCGGCTCGACATCACCAGGCCCAACGTCAGGCCGCTCTCCTTCGGCGGCGGCATCCATTTCTGCCTCGGCGCCCAGCTCGCCAGGATCGAGGCCGAGGTCGCGATCTCCACCCTGCTGCGCCGGCTGCCGGAGCTGCGGCTGGATGACGCGGAGAACCCGGAATGGCGGCCTACCTTCGTGCTGCGCGGCCTGAAGCGGCTCCCGGCAAGCTGGTGAAAAATCCGGCGTCAAGCTGTCACTTTAGCTTGCTGTGACTTCGCCATACTTGTCTCTATATATGGTGTGCTCCGGCGGTGAGGCGCGGATGGGCCGACGCTACCGGAAATTGCCCAACGAGGAGACCCGGTGCAGACGACCCTGCTCGGATTGGCGATTGCTTTCATACTTGCGCTGGTAGCCGCGCTGGTCGGGCCGTATTTCGTCGACTGGAACCAGTTCCGGCCGCAATTCGAGGCTGAGGCAAGCAAGGTGATCGGCGCCCCGGTGCGGGTGGCCGGCGCGCTCGACGCGCGGCTGTTGCCGACGCCGACCTTGCGACTGCGCTCGGTCGTGGTCGGCGGCGCCAACGATCTCGGCAAGGTCCGCGCCGACAAGCTCGACGTCGAATTCTCGCTTGGCGCGTTGATGCGCGGCGAGTGGCGCGCCAACGAGCTCACCGTCGATGGGCTGGCGCTCGATCTCGGCCTCGACCCTCAGGGCCGGATCGACTGGCCGGCCTCGAACGGCACCTTCAATTTTGCTTCGCTCGCGATCGACCGGCTGAACCTCACGGGCCGCGTCGCCCTGCATGATGCGGCAAGCCGCTCCACGCTGGAGCTGAACGACATCGCCTTTTCCGGCGATGTGCGCTCGCTCGCGGGCTCGGTGCGCGGCGACGGGAATTTCGCGCTCGCCGGGACGCGCTACCCCTTCCGTGTCTCCTCCGGCCAGAGCCCCGACGGCAACAGCACCCGCGTTCACCTGACCATCGATCCCGGCGAGCGGCCGCTTTCCATCGATCTCGAGGGAATGCTCAGCTTCGAGCAGCGCGCGCCGCGCTTCGACGGCGTGGCCGTGGTGGCGAAGCCGCCGCCGAAAAAGGGCGCCGAGGATGCCGCCACGCCGTGGCGCGTGTCGACAAGGGTCAAGGCCGATCATTCCGCGGCCCTGCTCGACCAGATCGAGGCGAGCTATGGTGCGGAAGATCGCGCGATGAAACTCGCGGGCTCCGGCGATGTCAGGTTCGGCGGCTCGCCGTTGTTGCGTGTCACGCTTGCCGCACGGCAGCTCGATGCCGACAAGTTCCTTGCAAGGGACAAGGACTCCGGCCCCGCCGAGCCGGCGCATCTGGTGCCGGCGTTGCACGCCTGGCTCACCGAACTACCGCGTGCGCTGATCAAGACCAGGGTCGAGGCGAGCGCCGAGCAGATCATGCTGGGAGGCCGCCCGCTGCAGAACGTATCGGTCGACATGCACGGCGATGCCGCGCCCTGGGCGATCGACCGAATGGATTTCCGCGCGCCCGGTTCGACCCAGGTCTCCTTCACCAATGTCGGAGCTGCATCCAGCTCAGCCAATGGTTTCTCCGGCGCGCTCGATATCGGCTGTTCCGAGCCCGACGTGCTGCTGGCCTGGCTGCAGGGCAAGAACGACGTGGTCCGCCGCACCCAGAAGCCGCTGCATCTCAACGGCGATGTCAGCGTCACCAGGGATCGCGTCGCGATCGACAAGCTGAAGGCGGAGATCGAGGGCGGCACGGTGGAGGGTCGTGTCGCGGTGGCGGCGCTGTCGCCCGGTCCAAGCGCGCGTGTCGAAGCGGCGCTGAAGGCCGAGCGCCTTGACCTCGACGCGGCCGCGGCCTTTGTGCGGTCGCTGGCGGGACCTGACGCGAATTGGCCGGACGAAGCGGCGGTATCGCTCGACATCGGCCATGCCGTCTCGGCCGGACAGGAACTGCGGCCGTTTGCGGCGAAGTTCGCCTATAATCCGAAGACGCTGTCGCTGGCGCAATTGAAGTTCGGCCAGCCCGGCGGCGTCGTGGTCGAAGGCACCGGCAATTTTGATCGCAGCGATGCGACCGGACATCTGGCCCTGAACGCGAGCGCCGCCTCGTTGGGGCAGATCACGTCGATGGTGGCGCCGCTGGCGCCGTCCGTCGCCGCTCGGCTCGATCAGGCCGCGACCGCGCCGGGACCGGCGCGGTTCAAACTTCAACTCGATATCGGCAAAAATGCCGGCAAGGCGACGCTCGCTGATGCCCGCGCCGCGCTCGAGCTGAACGCGCCGCAGCTCAATGGCACGGCTATCGTCACCGCGAAGCCGGAAATCGCCGCGCTCCGCGCCCTCGATCTGGACAAGCTCGGCCGCAACGAATTGACGGTCGAATCGAAATTTTCCGCCGAACGCGCCGACGCGTTGCTCGCCTTCCTCGGCCTGGATCACGTGGTTGCGGCCGGCGAGGGCGGCGCGCAATTCGAGGGATCGGTGAGCGGCGAGTGGAAGTCGCCATTGCGGCTGAGTGCGAAGGTGTGGGGCGCCGGTATCGATGCCGAGCTGCAAGGCACGGCAGAGCCCTGGGCGATGTTCTCAAAAGCCGCCCTCAGTCTGAAAGCGCGCAGCATCAATCTCGCCCCGGCGTTCGGCCTCAAGGCGTCCGATCCTCTCGCGCAAAACGTCCGGCTGTTCGCGCGCGCCTCGCTTGCGGGCAACAAACTGACCCTTGATGACATCGACAGCGTGGCCGCCGGCTCACGTCTGCGTGGACGATTGGCGCTGACGCTCGAGGACGAGAAAGTGGTCGAGGGTGAGGTCGGGCTCGATTCCATCGATCTCGCGCCGGCCTTTGCGCTGGCAATCGGCGCCGTCGGCCATGACACGACGGAGCCGCTGACCTCCGGGCTGATGAAAGGCTGGCGCGGCCGCGTCGCCTTCCAGGCGCTGCGCGGCGTGCTGCCCGGCGGCGGCGAATTGCGCCCGGTGGGCGGCACGATCAAGAGCGACGGCCAGTCGCTCACCTTCGAGAATCTGAAAGGCAAGTTGGGCGGCGGCGAGGCGGTCGCCACCATCGACGCGCGCCCCGATCCCAACGGCATCGCCATCAACTCGCATCTCGATTTCTCCGGGGTCGATGGCTCCGCGCTCCGCTATCGCGGCCTGAAGATGCCCGCGGGACGCGCCTCGCTGCAGATGACGCTGTTGAGCCGGGGCCGCAGCGCCGTGGCACTGGCGGGCGTGCTGTCGGGCAGCGGCACCATCACGCTGGAATCCGCAAGCATCCCCGGGCTTGACCCGCGCGCTTTCGAGGTCGCGATCCGCGCCAGCGACGCGGGCCAGGTCACCGACGACAACAGGTTGAAGCAGATCGTGGCTCCCGTGCTGGCCGCGGGCAATCTGCCGATCGCAACCGCGCAAATCCCTTTCAACATCCGCGACGGCCGGCTGCGCATCGATGCCACGACGCTCGATGCCGGCAATGCCCGCGTCATCGTTTCCGGCGGCTACGACATGCTGGCCGACCAGACCGATATTCGTTTGAGTTTCTCGACCAATGCGATCGGCTCGGCGACGAGCCGGCCGGAAATCCAGCTGTTCGCGGCCGGCACGCCGGATTCGCTGACGCCTATCTTGGATGTGACGCCGCTGTCGTCATGGCTCGCCGTGCGCACCATCGATCGCGAGACCAGGCGGCTCGACGCCATCGAGCGCGGCGAGCCGCCGCCGGTCGAGCCAACCATTCCGCCGTCGACGGCGGCCTTGCCGTCACCGGCCACGCCCGAGTTGCCGATACCGGGCCGCGATCCGCGCCGGCTGCCGCCAAGGACAGGTGCTGTTCCCCTTCGTCCGCCAATGGCGCAGCCTCCCCCCGCGCCGCCGGTGGTGAGCCAGCAGGCCGCGCCCTCGTTGCCGCCGCCGATCGAAGTGCGGCCGGCGCCGGCTCCGCTTCCCCCCAGGCCAAAGCCGCCGCCGCGCCCGCCAATGGTGCTGACGCCGCCGCCCACGCAGCCGTGACAAGCATGGCCGAGCCAAGACCCTCGACGTCACCGTTTTCTGACCGGATTGATCGGTACCCCAATAGCGCCCGCGGTGCATGAAGCGGCGACCATTCCGCGGCGCGGGTGAACAGCTTCGTCCAAATTGTCGCCAGGGTTACCGAAACGTAAATGGAATCCCCGGCATTTTGCCGAATTCTTGAGCGCAATACTTGCGTTCCAACTTTACTAAATAATGGGAACCCTCTGCTATCAATGGCATCTGTTGCGCGCTTGCTCGGATCTGTCGCGCTTGAAGGTTGTCCTATGGGGCTGACTAAATCTTATCTGCAGGATCTGGACGAGGCAATCTCGCGCGGATCGGACGAGAGTCGCGAACGCGCGCTGTGGCATGCGACCGATCTGTTGATCGCGGGCAGCTACAGCGAAGACGAGGTTCTGACATTCGGCAAGGTGATCGGGCGGCTCGCCGACGAGATCGAAGTCGAGGTTCGCGCCCAGCTTTCCGAGCGGCTCGCGCGTTTCGACGGCGCACCGCTCAATGTCATCCACAAGCTTGCCTTTGACGATGCGATCGAGGTGGCGCGACCGGTGCTGCAGGAATCCACGCGGCTCGACGATGACACCCTGATCGCCAACGTGCGCAGCAAGAGCCAGGCCCACATGCTGGCGATCTCCCAGCGCCAGACCATCGGCGAGTCCGTCACCGACGTGCTGGTCGCGCGCGGCAACCGCGCCGTGGTGAACTCGCTTGCCGGCAACGGCGGCGCCAATTTCTCGAACTCCAGC
>Ga0210403_10001227_pt1 | contig 24813 bp, 20 predicted proteins | sample IncBWC19MmetaG_FD_150863 | JGI IMG/M metagenome (GOLD analysis project Ga0210403, IMG submission 150863) | Forest soil microbial communities from Barre Woods Harvard Forest LTER site, Petersham, Massachusetts, United States - Inc-BW-C-19-M | ecosystem: Environmental > Terrestrial > Soil >... | reverse complement strand
GTCGGTCAGGGGCTCGAGGCGCGCGCCCGCGGGACGCTCGTGCACAGGCTGCTCGAGCTCAGCGACTTCGCCCGGGGGCGCGCGCCCACGCCGGCCGAGGTGGGAGCCTGCGCACGCGAGCTGGGCATTGGCGCCGCTGGGAGCGAGCGCGAGGAGATAGCCGCCCTGATCGCCGCCGCCCGCCTCGCGCCGCTCGCCGCCCGCGTGGCGCGCGCGGAGCACGTGCGCCGCGAGCACCCCTTCGCCTTCGCGCTGTCGGAGTCGCAGCCGCTGGTGACCGGCGTGATGGACCTGCTCGCCCAGGAGCCCGACGGCGGGATGCTGGTGCTCGACTACAAGAGCGACAGGGTGGGGGAGGAGGCGGATCTGGCCGCGCTGGTGGAGCGCGACTACGGCCTGCAGCGCCTGATCTACGCGCTGGCAGCGCTCCGCGACGGCGCCACGCGCGTGGACATCGTCCACTGGTTCCTGGAGCGCCCCCGCGAGGCGGTGAGCGCCCGCTTCCTGGCCGCGGAGCGCCCCGGCGTGGAAGAGGCGCTGGCCGAGCGCCTGCGGCTCGCCCGCGCGGGCGGGTTCAGCGTTTCCAGCAGGCCGCATCGTGGCCTCTGCGCGACATGTCCCGGCCGCGACAGCCTGTGCTCCTGGAGCGAGCTTGAGACGATGCGCGAGGAGCCCTCCGCCGAGGACGCCGCCGGCGCTCCGGGCACGGGCTCCGGCGCTCCCGGCCCCTGACGCTGCAGGCCCGCCCGCCGTGGCGCCCGAGGGCTCCGTCAGTGGGCCCCACAAGGCCCTTTCCCTACCCGGCGACCCGCGCAGCCTGGCCGTTTGGGGCCTCTCTGCGCTGCTACGCTTTCGGGCTCCGCCTCAGGTGCCCGCCTACCCTTGCGTCAACGGCCGCGCCCGCAATGGGCCCGTCCGGCGTCGTAGGGGATGCACCGCCCCCAGGGAGCACTTCCATGACTACGCACATCACGCAGCCGCCCAAGGCCGTAGGCCTTTACGACCCTCGCTTCGAGCACGACGCGTGCGGTGTGGGCATGGTGGCGCGCCTGGACAACCGTCCCACCCACGAGGTGGTCACGCGGGCGATCACCGCCCTTGAGAACCTCGAGCACCGGGGCGCCACCGGCGCAGACCCGTGCACGGGCGATGGCGCGGGGATCCTCATGCAGATGCCCGACGAGATGCTGCGGGCGGTGGTGGAGTTCGAGCTTCCGGCTCCCGGCGCCTACGGCGTGCTGATGTGCTTCCTGCCGAGCGACGCCGGCGTGCGCGAGCGCCTGCAGGCGCAGCTCGAGCGCACCGTGCTCGCGGAGGGCCAGCGCGTGCTCGGCTGGCGCGAGGTGCCGGTGGACCCGGAGCAGACCGGCGAGGTCGCCGCAGGATGCCGCCCTGAGATCCGCCAGCTGTTCGTGGGCGCTGGTCCAGCGCAGGCGGAGGACCAGGACGCCTTCGAGCGCAAGCTGTACGTGATCCGCCGGGTGTGCGAGCTGACCGCGGAGGCGCCAGGACTGTACGTGACGTCGAGCTCCTCGCGCACGATCAACTACAAGGGCATGCTGATCAGCTACCAGCTCGCAGCCTTCTACCGCGATCTGCGTGACGAGCGCACCAAGAGCGCGCTCGCGCTGGTTCACTCGCGCTTCTCCACCAACACGTTCCCGAGCTGGGAGCTCGCACACCCATACCGGGTGATCTGCCACAACGGCGAGATCAACACCGTGATGGGCAACGTCAACTGGATGCGCGCCCGCGAGAGCGAGCTGCGCAGCGAGCTGTTCGGGGAGGACCTGAAGAAGATCCTGCCCGTGGTGTCGGAGGGAAACTCCGACTCGGCCACCTTCGACAACGTGCTCGAGCTGCTCCTCCTCGCCGGCCGCTCGCTGCCGCACGCGGCGATGATGATGATCCCCGAGGCCTACCGGGGCCGCGACGACCTGCCCGAGCACCTGAAGGGCTTCTATGCGTTCCACTCCTGCCTGATGGAGCCATGGGACGGCCCCGCCTCGGTGGCGTTCACCGACGGCCGCGTGGTGGGGGCGACGCTCGACCGCAACGGCCTGCGGCCCGGCCGCTGGGTGGAGACCACTGACGGGCACGTGGTGCTCGGCTCGGAGTCGGGCCTGCTGGACATCCCGCCGGAGCAGATCAGGCGCCTCGGACGCCTGCAGCCGGGCAAGCTGTTCCTGGTGGACCTGGAGCGGGGCCGCATCGTGGAGGACGAGGAGGTCAAGCGCGAGGTCTCCACGCACCGCCCCTACGGCGAGTGGTACGCACGAAACGCGGTCCATTTCTCAGAGCTCCCGCCCTCCGAGCAGGTGACCCTCTCAAACCAGCCGCTGCGCCTGCGCCAGCGCGCCTTCGGCTACTCCCAGGAGGACCTGCGCGTGCTGCTTGCGCCGATGGCCGCCGAGGGCGCCGAGCCGGTCGGCTCGATGGGCAACGACCTCTCGCTGGCGGTGCTCTCCGACCAGGCGCCGCCGTTGTTCTCCTACTTCAAGCAGCTGTTCGCACAGGTCACCAACCCGCCGATCGACCCCATCCGTGAGGAGATCGTGATGAGCCTGGCGACGAGCCTGGGCAACGAGCGCAATCTCCTGGACGAGACACCCGAGCACGCGCACAAGCTGCTGCTCGACCAGCCGATCCTGCTCAACCGCGAGTTGGAGACGCTGCGCCACGTCTCACACGACGTCTACAAAGCGCAGACCATCGACATCACCTGGCCGGTGGCTGAGGGCGCGGGGGGGATGACCGAGGCGATCGACCGCATCTGGCGCGAGGCGCGCGAAGCGATCGCGCGCGACGTCAACATCATCATCCTCTCCGACCGCAACCTGGGGCCCCGGCGGGTGGCGATCCCGTCGCTGCTGGCGCTGGCCGCGGTGCACCACCACCTGGTGCTCGAGGGCACCCGCCTGCGCGCGGGGATCATCGTGGAGTCCGGCGAGCCGCGCGAGGTGCATCACTTCGCCACGCTGATCGGCTACGGCGCGAGCGCCGTCAACCCCTACCTGCTGCTCGAGACGCTCGATGAGATGGTGGTGGAGGGTCGTATCGGCGCAGGCAGCGACGGCGTGCCGGAGCTCCCCACCAGCGACGAGCTGAACGAGCGCCTCGAGCAGGCTGCGCAGAACGTGGTGAAAGCGATCGGCAAAGGCCTGCTCAAGACGATCTCCAAGATGGGCATCTCGACGATCCAGTCCTACCGGGGCGCGCAGATATTCGAGGCCGTGGGCCTGGAGAAGGCGCTGATCGACGCGCACTTCACGGGCACCGCCTCGCGCGTCGGCGGGGTCGGCCTCGAGGTGCTGGCCACGGAGGCGCTCGAGCGTCATGCCCGCGCCTACCCCGTGGGCGGGCGGGAAGTCGATCCGCTGCTCCCGGTGGGCGGCGTGTACGCGTGGCGGCGCGATGGCGAGCACCACATGTGGAACCCCGAGACGATCGCGCTGGTGCAGCACGCGGTGCGGTCAGCCAATGGGGACGTGGCGGCCGCGATGAACGGCGACGGGGAGGCCCACAGGGCGGTGCGCGAGAGCCCGGCCTTCGAGAAGTACCGCGAATACGCGCTTGCGGTCAACGAGGACGCGGCGCGCAGGGCCACCCTGCGTGGGCTGATCGAGATCGGCGGGGGCGGGCGAGCCGATGGCTCGCATGCGATCCCCCTCGAGGAGGTGCAGCCTGCAAGCGAGATCGTCAAGCGATTCTGCACGGGCGCGATGAGCCTTGGGTCGATCTCGCGCGAGGCGCACGAGACGCTGGCGATCGCGATGAACCGCCTCGGCGGGCGCTCCAACACGGGCGAGGGCGGCGAGGACCCCTCGCGCTTCACGCCCGACACCAACGGCGATCGCCGCCGCTCGGCGATCAAGCAGGTGGCCTCAGGCCGCTTTGGCGTGACGATCCACTACCTGGTCAACGCCGATGAGCTCCAGATCAAGATGGCCCAAGGAGCCAAGCCCGGCGAGGGTGGGCAGCTGCCGGGGCACAAGGTCGACGCCTACATCGGCTCGATCCGCCACACCATGCCCGGCGTGGGTCTGATCTCGCCTCCGCCCCACCACGACATCTACTCGATCGAGGACCTCAAGCAGCTGATCTACGACCTGCGCTGCTCAAACCCGCAGGCGGAGGTGTCGGTCAAGCTCGTCTCCGAGGTTGGCGTGGGCACCGTGGCCGCGGGCGTTTCCAAGGCGAACGCCGACCGCGTGCTGATCGCCGGGCACGACGGCGGCACGGGCGCCTCGCCGCTGTCCTCGATCCAGGCCGCGGGCGTGCCGTGGGAGATCGGCCTGGCCGAGACCCAGCAGACGCTGCTGCTCAACAACCTGCGCTCGCGCATCAAGGTGCAGACCGACGGTCAGCTGAAGACCGGCCGCGACGTGGTGATCGCGGCGATGCTGGGCGCCGACGAGATGGGCTTCTCGACCGCGCCGCTGATCGCCACCGGCTGCATCATGATGCGCGCCTGCCATCTCAACACATGCCCCGTGGGCATCGCCACACAGGACCCCGAGCTGCGCAAGCGCTTCAAGGGCACGCCCGAGCACGTGGTGAACTTCTTCTTCTTCGTGGCCGAGGAGGTGCGCGAGATCCTGGCCTCGCTGGGCCTGCGCTCGCTCGATGAGGCCACCGGCCGCGTGGACCTGCTCGGGGTGAGCTCCGCGATCGAGCACTGGAAGGCTCGAGGCGTGGACCTGACTCACATCCTCACCCACATCGAGGTGCCCGAGGGCGCGCCCCGCCGCCGCGTGGAACCGCCGCCCGCGGTGCTCGAAGACGCGCTCGACTGGCAGCTCGTGGAGCTCTCGCGCAGAGCCATCGAGCAGCTCGAGCCGGTGGCCACGGCGATGCCGATACGCAACCGCAACCGCTGCGTAGGCGGCATACTCTCCAGCCACGTGGCTCGCACCCACGGGGCCGACGGCCTGGCGGAGGACACGATCGTGGTGGACTTCGAAGGGTCCGCCGGACAGAGCTTCGCGGGCTGGCTCGCGCCGGGCATCACCTTCACGCTGCGCGGCGACGCCAACGACTACGCCGGCAAGGGGCTCTCCGGCGGCGTGTTCGCGATCCGCCCACGCGAGGGCATGGCAGAGCACTTCAGGGCTGAGCAGAACGTGATCGTGGGCAACACGGTGCTCTACGGCGCCACCGCCGGGAGGGCGTTCTTCCGGGGCCTCGCCGGCGAGCGCTTCGCCGTGCGCAACTCCGGCGCGAGCGCGGTGGTGGAGGGCGTTGGCGATCACGGCTGCGAGTACATGACCGGCGGCCGTGTGGTGGTGCTCGGATCCACCGGGCGCAACTTCGCCGCGGGCATGAGCGGCGGCGTGGCCTACGTGCTCGACGAGGACGGCGCCTTCTCCGAGCGCTGCAACATGGGCATGGTGGGCTTCGACGAGCTCACCGACACGGACGCCGGCGAGCTGCGCGCGATGATCGAAGAGCATCAGGCGCGCACCGGCTCGCCGGTCGCGGCGCGCGTGCTGGGCGAGTGGGAGCAGCTGCTCGGCCGGGGCGCGTTCGTGAAGGTGATGCCCCACGACTACAAGCGCGTGATGCGCGAGCAGGCCGAAGAGGACGCCCTGCGCGAGCTTGCGGCCGCCAACGGCGCGCCGGCGGCGCGCCGCTCGCTCGACGCGGTGGGCGAGACGGGCGCCTGATGGGCAAGCTCGGCGGCTTCCTACAGATCGAGCGCCACGGGATCCCTCAGCGGGACCCCGCCGAGCGGACGCACGACTACCGCGAGTTCCTGCTCACGCGACCGGTGCAGGAGCTGCGCGAGCAGGGCGCGCGCTGCATGGACTGCGGCGTGCCGTTCTGTCACAACGGCTGCCCGCTGGGCAACCTCATCCCCGACTGGAACGACCTCGTCTACCGCGACCGCTTCAGGGACGCGATCACGCAGCTGCACGCCACCAACAACTTCCCGGAGTTCACCGGCCGCCTGTGCCCGGCGCCGTGCGAGGCGGCGTGCGTGCTCGAGATCCGCGAGGGCGACGCGGTGACGATCAAACAGATCGAGAGCTCGATCGTGGATCGAGCATGGGCGGAAGGCTGGATCGTGCCGGAGCCTCCGCGGCTGGAGCGCGAAACGGGCCGCTCGGTCGCGGTCGTGGGATCCGGTCCCGCGGGTATGGCCGCCGCCCAGCAGCTGCGGCGGGCCGGCCACCGCGTGACGCTGTTCGAGCGCGACGAGGCGATCGGCGGTCTCGTGCGCTTCGGCGTGCCCGACTTCAAGATCGAGAAGGCCGTGGTGCAGCGGCGGGTGGAGCAGATGCTGGCCGAGGGCGTGGAGATCCGCTGTGGCGTGGAGGTGGGGCGGGACGTGACCGTGGAGGATCTGCGCGGCGGCTACGACGCGGTGGTGCTGGCCACCGGCTCGCGTGTGCCGCGAGACCTGCCGGTGCCCGGCAGGGAGCTCGCTGGGGTGCACTTCGCGATGGACTACCTCTACCAGCGAAACCGCTGGGTGGCGCGCGAGGTCGGCCCCGAGCCCACGGCGCCCCAGCCGCAGGCGCAGGTGGAGATCACAGCGCGCGAGAAGGACGTGGTGGTGATCGGCGGCGGAGACACGGGCGCCGATTGCGTGGGCAACGCGCTGCGCGAGGGCGCGCGCTCGATTACCCAGCTGGAGCTCCTCTCAGAGCCCCCTCCGCACCGCCCCGACGACCTCACGCCGTGGCCGCAGTGGCCGTTGAAGTACCGCCTCAGCTACGCCATGGACGAGGCGCAGCGGCTGGGCCGCGGCGAGCAGGACTACTCGGTCACCACCACCCGCTTCGCCGACGACGGCCAGGGAGCGGTGGCGGCTCTGCACCTCGCCAGGGCCGAGCCCGCTCCGCCGTTCGCCCCGGTCCCGGGCACCGACCAGGAGATCCCAGCGCAGCTGGTGCTGCTGGCGATGGGCTTCCTGGGACCCGAGCAGGGCCTGCTCGACCAGCTCGGCGTGGAGAAGGACGCGCGCGGCAACGTTCGGGCCGTGAAGCCCTACACGACCTCCGTGGACGGCGTGTTCGCAGCCGGCGACGCGCGCCGCGGGCAGTCGCTGATCGTGTGGGCGATCAACGAGGGGCGCCAGTGCGCGCGGATGGTCGACCGCTACCTCTCACAGCAGGCCAACTCCTACGATGGCTTCGGCGAAGACGCCGGACTGGCCGGTCACGCCGACGCCGACGAGGGCCCCGAGGGCCCGCCCCAGCACGTTCACCCGGCCATCGCCGCCGGCTCAGAGGAGGGCTGAGGTGACGGCCAGGCTGCCGCGTGCCTGCATCATCGGCGCGGGCTCCTCCGGGATCGCGGCCGCCAAGGCACTGCACGAGCGGGGCATTCCCTTCGACTGCTTCGAGAAGTCCGATCGCGTGGGCGGCAACTGGGTGTTCGCCAACAAGAACGGGATGTCCGCGGCCTACCGCGAACTGTTCATCAACACCTCGCGACCGCGCATGGAGTACTCCGACTTCCCGATGCCGGAGTCCTACCCGGACTTCCCACACCACACGCACATCGCGGCCTACTTCGAGTCATACGTGGACCACTTCGGCTTCCGCCACCGGATCGCCTTCGAGACCGGCGTGGAGCGCGCCTCCCTGCTCGGGGACGGGACGTGGAAGATCGAGCTCGACACCGGCGAGAGCCGGATCTACGACGCACTGCTCGTGGCCAACGGCCACCACTGGAACCCGCGCTGGCCCGAACCCGCCTTTCCTGGCTCCGAGTCCTTCTCCGGGCAGCAGCTGCACGCCCACTCCTACCGCGACAATTCCGCCCTCGTGGGCAAGCGGGTTGTGGTGCTGGGGATGGGCAACTCCGCGATGGACATCGCCGTGGAGTCCTCCTACGTCGCCGAGCACACCTACCTTGCGGCTCGCCAGGGCGTGTGGATCGTCCCCAAGTACGTGTTTGGCAAACCCGTGGACCAGATGCGCAACGACCCCCGCGTGCCCTTCAAGATCCGCCAGCGCATCACCCAACAGCTGATCAAGAGCTACGCGGGTCCGCCGGAGCGCTACGGGCTGCCCAAGCCCAACCATCGCTTCGGGGAGGCCCACCCGACCGTCTCCGGGCGCATCCTGGACAGGATCCAGCACGGCACCATCACCCCCAAGGCCAACATCGCCTCGCTGGGGGCGAGCGAGGTGCGCTTCGCCGACGGCACCAGCGTGGAGGCTGACGTGGTGGTGTACTGCACCGGCTACAAGATCACCTTCCCGTTCTTCGACGAGGACCTCGTGTCGGCCCCGGACAATCACATCGAGCTGTTCCGCAGGGTGATGCACCCGGACATCCCCAGCGTTTTCTTCATCGGGCTGTTGCAGCCGCTCGGGGCGATCATGCCGCTCGCAGAGGCGCAGGGCGCGTGGGTTGGGGACCACCTTCTCGGCGACTACGCGCCCCCGCCGCAGAGCGAGATGCGGGCAGACATCGCCGCCGACCAGGCCGCCATGCGCGCTCGCTACGTGGCCTCCAAGCGGCACACCATCCAGGTCGACTACGACGACTACCTGCACCACCTCGCCCGGGAGCGGCGCGCGGGCGCCGAGCGGGCGCGCGCGAACGGATACCGCCCACCGGCACCATGCCCACCTTCTGCCGTCACAACCGCTTCCTAGAGCGCTGCCCGATCTGCAGCAAGACGCTGCCCGGCCATGCGCCGGGTGGGCGGCAGACCGCTGCCGGCCGCGGCGCGAGCAAAGCCGCCGGCGCCGGCACGCGCAGCCGCTCGCGGCGTGAGGGCGTGCAGGTGCGCAAAGAGCTGCGCGCGCACGACGACGGCTACCGCTCCGAGCTCGCCCCGGGCCTACGCGCATCGGCCGACGCCGCGAGGCTCGCGCGCGAGATCGCCTTCGCGAGCGGACGCCTGGCTGCGCTCGCCGCAGAGCCGCCCGGGCTCTACAGCGAGGTGCGCGCGCTCGCCGCGGAGGACCCCGAGCGGGCCACCTGGGCGTGCTTTCTGATCGCCTACCTGTGCCCGCTCGAGGGCGAGGATCCGTTCGCTGGCATCCGTCTCGCCCTGGCCGTCGGTCCAGAGCACGGGGCGCCCTCGGGCGAGGAGGGGCTCCGGGTGCTCCGGGCGCTTGACCTGCAGGGCATCCCGCTCGGCCCCCGCACATCCCACGATCCCGCGCGCGGGGCCGAGGTGCTGCTCTCCTACCTGCAATGGGTGCAGCGCGGCGGTACCCCCGCGGCGCAGTCCGCCACGGCGGCGGACGTGGTGGGCGCCACACAGGCGCAAGCCTTCATCGGCGATCCCGGGTGGAGCCCGCAGCGACGATTCGAGCGCGTGTTCGAGCGGCTCGCTCTCCCCGGATTCGGGCGCATGGGGCGCTACGACCTGCTCGTTACGCTCGGGCGCCTCGGCGTGTACGAGCTGAGCCCCGACTCCCTCCACCTCGGTGGCGCCCGCGGCCAATCCGCCGAAGACCCCACCCAGCAGGCCGCAAAGCGGGTCTTCGCCATCGCCGATGCGCTGCTGCTCGAGCGTCGTGCGAGCGCCCTGGCAGAGGCCGCGCGCGTGCCCGTGGAGGCGCTCGACCTCGCGCTCGGCAACTGGGCATCCGCGCAGCGCGCAACTCTCGGCTTCCCGGCCGAGGCAGAGGACGCAGGCGCGCTGGCGAGCGCCGAATCGGCGCTCGGGATCTGATCGCCACGTTCGCAGCGGCGAGCGCTTCGGCGTGGGCCGCAGCAGCCGTTGCAGCGGTGGGGCGGAGGGAAAGATGCCGTCCTCACCGCCGCCTACAGTCCCTGCTACCAGTCGTTCGATTCACACGGGAGCCACGATGCCACTCTGCTTCATCGAGCCTCAGGATGCGATCCGCGTCATCGCCGAGTCGGTCGGGCGTGAGGCACGCCGTCAGCTCGTGGGAGAGGTCGTGCGCGCCTGGGTCGACGACATCCCCGATCAGGAACTTTCCGTCCACTACGCCAAGGCGATCGCCGACCTCGACGAGGAGGACCTGCACCTGCTCGCCGCCTGGCACGCCTCGCTGGAGGTCGGCCAGCCGATCCCCAACACGGAGTTCCTGGTGGGCGTGTTCCCCAGCCTCGGGGAGAACCGGCGCGAGGCGCTGAAGATAGCCGCCGGCTTCCGCGGCGAGGAAGCCTTCCAGGCGGGCGTGGCCGAGGAGCAGGCGCTCGACACGGTGCTGCCGCGGCTCTCCAGCGAGCGGGCCATCGAGCTGGCTAATGAGTGCATTCAGCTGTATATGTGGGACCGCCTAGGCTGCGACAACTAGCGGGCTGGTGGCCGGCGCGATACTGCGTCCTCGGTCGCTCGCGTGCGTAGCTAGACTGGCTCCATGTCCGACACCACCTCAATGCCGACCGAAGCAGACGTGATGGACGCTCTGTCGAACGTGATCGACCCGGAGCTGGGGCTCGACTTCGTGGAGCTGGGGCTGATCTACTCGGTGGAGGTTCAGGAGGGCAACGTGCGCGTTACGTTCACGCTGACCACACCCGGATGCCCGATCGGCCCGCAGGTCACAGAGCAGATCGACGAGTTCGTGGGCGAACTAGAGGGCGTTAAGAACATCGAGTCGCAGATGGTGTTCACCCCGGCGTGGTCGCCGGACATGATGAGCGAAGACGCGAAGTTCGCGCTCGGCTACTGAGGGTTCCGCCGGCTTACCCGAGCAGCGCCGGTTCCTCGCGGCTGGGTCCCGGAAGTTGCAGCCGCTGGGGCCTTGCGGGTGTCAGTCGGACGTCGTGCGCTCGAGGGCGCGCTGACGGGCGGGCCGCTGCTTGAGCCGCGTCAGGTAGTCCCTCAGGTTCGTCGGAAGCTCATCCGCGAAGCCGATGCGCTCCGTGAACGCCAGCGCGCTTCCGACGAGTACGTCAGCCACAGTGAAGCGCCCACCAACGAGATAGTCGCTGCCATCCAGGGCGATGGAAACCGCGCCCGCAGCCGCATCAAAGCGCAGTCGTGCAGCGGCGGAGCGGTCGGGGTCGCGGTGGGCGTGCACGGCGGACTCGATCAGCGGTGGCTCGAGCTCGGCTGGAGCGAAGATCGTCCACTGGTAGAGGAGAGCCCGGTCGTGTGTCCCCGGCGCGGGCGCCAGGGCGGCGTCGGGGTGCAGGTCGGCGAGATGCAGGCAGATCGCCGCCGACTCGAATATGAACCCTTCCTCGTCCTCGAGTACGGGCACGCGACCCAGAGGGTGGCGGGCGCGGTGCCCCTCGCCCTTGCTCTCATCGCGCGTCATCATCGTGATCTCGTATGGCTCGCCGAGCTCCTCGAGCATCCACGCGACGCGGATCGGCCTGCCAGCATGCTCTCGGTGATACAAGCGCATCGTGCGGGGCACGATAGGCCTTAGCCGGCCGCGACTGGAGTGGCCTCGCGCGCCAGCGAGAGCAGCGCGGCCAGCTCCGCTTCGATGTTCTCGCCGATCACGTCGATGTCGGGGAGCGCGTCGAAGTCGCCCAGCAGGCCGAAGTTGAGCTGTCCGTTGTAGGACATGATGGCGATTGCCAGCGCGTGGTTCTCAGGGAGGAAGGCCACGGGGATGGCGCGCAGCATTTCGCGTCCGAGCACGTACAGCGGGAACTGCGGCCCGGGCACGTTGGTGACGATCAGGTTGAACAGCCGCGTTGAGAAGTTCAGCCGCGACGCCTGCGCGAGGATGGTGGGCGGCGCGAAGTTCTGGGCGCCCGCGATGACCTCCGCGCCGAGCGCCTGCTTTGACTCCTTCAGGCCGGCCATCGCCTGGGAGACGAAACGCAGCCGATCGAGCGGATCGGCGATGTAGACGGGCAGCGGCCCGCGCATCACCACGATGCGGTTGCCGCCATGGTTGTGCTCGCCCTCGGTGCGAACCGACACGGGCACGAGCGCTCGCAGCTCCACGCCCGCGGTGGAGCGGCCGCGCGAGATCAGGAACGAGCGCAGGGCGCCCGCCACCACCGCCAGCACAACGTCGTTGACGGTGCCGCCGAACACGTTCTTGATGGCCTTGAAGTCCTCGAGCTGGCTGGCCAGGCCCACGAAGCGACGGTGGGGGCCGATGGGCACGTTGAGCGGCGTCTCCGGAGCAGGGTTCAGCCCCGCCCACACGATCTCGCCCACGCCCTCGGCGGCTTCTCGCGCGCGCGTCAGCGCGCGCTCTGGGTGGGACACCGCGTCGATCGCGCCCTCCGCCAATGCGATGCCGGCCCGCACCGCCCCGACCAGGCCCGCTGCCACGAGCTGCACAGCTCCCGGTTCGGGATGCGGCTGCCAGGGGCGGCCGGAGTAGGTCATCGGCGGAGGATCGGGCGAGAGGTCGAACAGGACCGTGGCCAGGTCCACGCCGGCGATGCCGTCGATCAGCGAATGGTGCGTCTTGGTGATCAGCGCGAAGCGGTCGTCCTCCAGGCCCTCGATCAGCCACATCTCCCACAGCGGCTTTGAGCGGTCGAGCTGCTGGGAGAAGATCCGCGCCGTGAGATCCTGCAGCTGCTCCCAGCGACCGGGCGCGGGCAGCGCGGTGTGGCGCACGTGGTAGTCGAGGTTGAAGCTGGGGTCGTCGATCCACACCGGGCGCCCACTGTCGAGCGCGGTGTAGGCGAGCTTGTGGCGGTAGCGCGGCACCAGGTGCAGCCGCCTCCTGAGCTGTTCCAGGAACTCCTCCATGGTGGGCGGCGGCCCCTCGATCAGCGTGAGGCCCCCGATGTGCATGTGGGAGACGGGTCCCTCCTGGTGCAGGAATGACGCGTCTACGGGAGTCAAGCGGTCGAGGTGCTGCTGGGCCATGAGGGCTTAGCGTACCTGTACGCCCCCTACAATGACGCCAATGTCCAACACCGTCGAGAAGCTGCTGCTGGCGGCCCCCCGCGGCTACTGCGCGGGCGTTGATCGCGCCGTCCAAACAGTGGAACGCGCGCTCGAGATCCACGGCGCGCCGGTGTACGTGCGCAAGGAGATCGTGCACAACAAGCACGTTGTCGAGCAGCTGCGCGAGCGCGGGGCGATCTTCGTCGAGGAGCACACCGAGGTGCCCGAGGGGGCGGTGTGCGTGTTCTCCGCTCATGGCATAGCGCCGAGCGTGCGCTCCGGCGCGGCCGAGCGCGGCCTGGTCACGATCGACGCCACCTGCCCGCTGGTGACCAAGGTCCACCGCGAGGCGGCCAACTTCGCCGAGCGGGGATACACGATCGTGCTCGTGGGCCACGACGGCCACGAGGAGGTGGAAGGCACGATGGGGGAGGCGCCCGAGCAGATCGTGCTCGTCCAGGACGAGCAGGACGTGGACGAGCTCGAGATTGCCGACCCCGACCGCGTGGCCTACGTCACGCAGACCACGCTCGCGGTGGATGAAACAACCACGATCGTGGCGCGGCTGCGGGAGCGCTTCCCCAACATCGTTGGGCCGCGCACCGACGACATCTGCTACGCCACCACCAACCGCCAGGCGGCGGTCAAGCAGATGGCGGGCGCCTGCGACCTGATGCTGGTGATCGGCTCGCGCAACTCCTCCAACTCGGTGCGCCTGGTGGAGGTGGCGCGCGACTGCGGCACCGAAGCGCACCTGATCGACAACGCCGGTGAAGTGCGCGAGGAGTGGCTGAAGGGCCGTCGCGTGGTGGGCATCAGCTCTGGTGCGAGCGCCCCTGAGAACCTCGTGAGCGAGCTGGTGGACTACTTCCGCGCGCGCGGTGTGCAGGACATCTCCGAGTTCGACGTCATCCGCGAGGACGTGCGCTTCATGCTCCCCAAGCAAATACGCGAAGCCGTCGCCTCGGGCGGCGCCTCCTGAGCAAGGTTGCGCCCCGGCGCGGTGTGCGCGCGGTGAAAGCCGGCGGCGCTCCACAGCCATGCGCACGCTGATCGTCTCCGACCTGCACCTCGGCAGCCTCTCCGGCGCCGACCTGCTCAGGCGCCCCGAACTTCGCGCGTCGCTGCTGTCCGCGATCGAGGACGTGGACCGCCTGGTGCTGCTGGGCGACGTGCTCGAGCTGCGCCATGGGCCGGTGCGCGAGGCGCTGTCCGCTGCGCAGCCGTTCTTCGAGGATCTCGGGCGGGCGCTCGGTGAGCGCGAGCTCGTGATCCTCGCCGGCAACCACGACCACGCGCTGGTGGAACCATGGCTCGCGCGGCGCGGAGCGGAGGAGGATCCCGCGCCACTCGGGCTCGAGCAGCTGCTCGAGCCGCGGGAGGCCTCCGTGGCCTATGAGCGGATCGCGCGCTGGGCCTCGCCAGCGCAGGTGCAGATCGCCTACCCAGGCCTGTGGGTGCGCCCCGACGTGTACGCCACCCACGGCCACTATCTCGACTGCCATCTCACCGTGCCCACGCTCGAGCGCCTGAGCGTGGGAGCCATGAGCCGCCTGCTGGGGCGGCCCGCATCGGGCTTCCACAGCGTGGCCGACTACGAGGCCATGGGCGCCCCCGTGTTCGCCTGGCGCGACGCCGTGGCGCGCGACACGCACACCGGCAACGCGCTCAACGGCCTGGCCACCGTGAGCGCATGGAGCGCGCTGCGAGGAGGGCCGCGCCGCCCCCCGGAGTCGGCGGGAGCCAGCGAAAGTGTGATCCCGGCCTCGGCCGCTGCGCCCAACGGCCGCGCGCAGCGACGCCCGGGCCGGCCGGCGCTGCGCGAGCTGCGCAGGCGTGCGCTCGTGGCCGCCTTTCCGTTGGCCGTGGCCGCTCTGAACCGCGCCGGGCTCGGACCGCTGCGCGCGGAGATATCGACCGAGGAGCTGCGCAGCGCGGGTCTGCGCGCTATGGACGAGGTGGCGGCGCGCCTCGGTCTCGGCGACGCCCACGTGGTCTTCGGGCACACGCACCGCGCCGGCCCGCTGCCCGCCGACGAGGCGGGGGAGTGGCGGGGGCGAGATGGCGCTCGCCTCATCAACACCGGCAGCTGGACCTACGCGGGGATCTTCCTCACCGACACACCCGGCGAGAGCCCCTACTGGCCGGGCAGCGCGGTGCTGGTTGAGGACACGGGGCCGCCGCGCGTGCTGAGGCTGCTACAGGAGCGCAGCCGGGCGGAGATCCGGCCGCCGCGGGTGGCCACGGCCGGCTGACGATGAGGGCCGCAGCGTCGGTGCGCCGATCAGGCCACGCCGGGCGTGAAGCACGTGGCCAGACAGCGCACGCCCTCTCCCGGGTGGAGGTCGAGCACGCCGTGCGTGTGGCGCTCGTGCTCCACCAATGCAAACGCTCCGGGACGGCGGATGTCCACCCCGATCTGGTTGACCAGCACGGTGCCTTCGCCCTCGAACACGCCCCACACTCCGCCCGCCTCATACGGGCCGCTGTAGGCACCCGGCTGGTCGGCTGTCTGGGCCGCCAGCATCGCGCCCGGCGCGTCCTCCGGGCGAAGCGGTGCAAGCGGCTCGCGTTCGATCCCCAGCAGCTCCTGGATCGCGAGCTCGGTGTCCTCGTAGGCGCCCTCGCCGTAGTGGTAGTCGAACAGGCGCGCGCGGCCGTCGAACAAGTAGCGCGCGGGCCAGCCCTCGTTGCCGTAGTCCTGCCACACCTGCAGCTCGCTGTCGATCAGCACGGGGTAGGGGACCTCCAGGCGCGCCGCGGCCTCGCGGACCGCCTGCTCCTCGCGCGAGGGCTCAAAGCCCGGGCAGTGCACGCCGATCACACGCAGTCCCGCCTCGGCGTAGCGCTCGTGCCAGGCCTTCACGTAGGGCAGCGTGCGCAGCGAGTTGGGGCGGCAGAAATCCCAGAACTCCACCAGCATCGGCTTGCCCCGCTGGATGATGCTCGCCTGCGCGCCCGCAACGTTCAGCCACGGCCCCTTCGTGGGGAACAGCGGCGCAACGATCGTGTCAACAGGCGCGCGCACGTTGGTTCACGGACGCCACTGAGGCGTGCGATGGGCAAGCATGGCAAGGACGCAGGGAGCGTCGCGTGCTTGGCACGCGAGCGATCGAGGACGCAGCCAGGCGCCGCCCATCGCACGCCTCAGCCGATGCTTCCGACCATCTCCAGCTGGATCAGCCGGTTGAGCTCCACTGCGTACTCCATCGGCAGCTCCTTGGTGACGGGCTCGATGAAGCCGTTGACGATCATCGCGGCAGCCTCGTCCTCGGTGAAGCCTCGCGAGCCCATGTAGAACAGCTGGTCGTCGGAGATGCGCCCCACGGTGGCCTCGTGGGCCACGGTCACGTTGGGGTTCTGGATCTGAATGTCCGGCCAGGTGTCCGATTTGGATTCGCCGTCCATCATTAGGCCGTCGCACTGCACGCGCGCTTTGGAGCCCGCGGAGTTGTGGCCCATCTTGACGAGGCCCCGGTAGCCCATGATGCCGCCGTCCTTGGAGATCGACTTGGCGAGGATGTTGGAGGTTGTGTTGGGAGCCAGGTGCACCACCTTGGCGCCCGTGTCCTTGTGCACGCCTTTGCCCGCCACGCCCACGTTCAGGTGGTCCGCGCGTGCACCCTCGCCCATCAGGAACGAGCCGGGGTAGAGCATCACGTACTTGGCGCCCATCGAGCCGCCCACCCACTCCACGGTGCCGTTGGCCTCCACCACCGCGCGCTTGGTGTTGAGGTTGTAGACGTCCTTGGACCAGTTCTGCACGGTCGTGTAGCGCGCTTTGGCGCCCTCGTGCACGAAGATCTCAACCACTGCGGAGTGCATCGAGTTGACGCTGTAGGTCTGCGCGGTGCAGCCCTCGATGTAGTTCACCTCAGCGCCCTCGTCGGCCACGATCAGCGTGTGCTCGAAGGTGCCCTCGCCGGCGCCCTCCATGCGGAAGTAGGACTGCAGCGGCAGGTCGCACTTGACGCCCTTGGGGATGTAGCAGAACGCTCCGCCCGACCACACCGCGCCGTGCAGCGCTGAGAACTTGTTGTCCTGCGCGGGCACGCACTTGTTCATGAAGTACTTCTGCACCAGCTCGGGGTACTCGGTGATGGCGGTGTCCATCGAGCAGAACAGGATCCCCTGCTTGGCGTACTCCTCCTTCAGCCCCTCGTACACGGGCTCCTGGCGCCACACGCCCACCACGCCGGCCAGGTGCTCGCGCTCGGCCTGGGGGATGCCCAGATCCTCATAGGTCTGCTTCATCTCCTCGGGCACGTCGTCCCAGCTGTTGAAGCGGCCGGCCGTGGGCGGGGAGTAGAGCACGAGGTCGTCCAGGTTCAGGCCGCTCAGGTCCGGGCCCCAGGTGGGGACGGGCTTGCGTTCGAAGATCTCAAGCGACTTCAGGCGTTTCTCAGCCATCCAGTCGGGCTCGCCCTTGATCTTCGAGAGCTCGCTCACCACCTCGCGGGAGATGCCCTGGCGCGCACGCAGCTGACCCTGCTCGTCCTCGACGATCGGGCTGGGTTTGGCGATCCGTGTGCCGTCAATCGTGGCCATTGGGCTCCTCACTGCGGTTGCCTACAGAATCCTGTGCTGCCAGGTAGGAATTGTACCGCGGCCATCGCGCGTGCCGGCCGAGATCTCTCAGGCGGGCCATGCATGATCCCCGGTCACCGCGCCGCGAACCACCTTGAGGTTCAAGAGCGCGCACTTGCGCCGGGTGGCCGACACGGGGATGCCGAGCAGCTCGATCATCCAGTCCGCGTCCAGCTCGCCCACGTCGGAGAGCTTCATGCCCTTCAGCTCCTCCGAGGCGATCGACGCGGAGGCCTGGGAGATGGCGCAGCCGTGGCCGTGGAAGCGCAGATCCTCGATGCGCTCGTCCTTGACGAGGATGTGCACGCCGAGCTCATCGCCGCACAGCGGGTTGTGCTCGAGCGCCTCCAGGTCGTGGGGGTCGAGCTCACCGAAGTTGCGTGGGCGCTTGTAGTGCTCGAGGATGTAGTCGCGGTAGAGGTCGTCCATCTCTCAGGCCTCGTCCAGCGCGAACACCTCGCGCGCAGCCAGCAGCGCTCGCACGAGCGCATCCACGTCTGCACGATCGTTGTACACGCCAACGCTCGCCCGCGCGGTCGCTCCCACGCCCAGGCAGCGCATCAGCGGCTGCGCGCAGTGGTGCCCCGCACGGATGCACACGCCCTCGCGATCGGCCAGCTCAGCCACGTCGTGGGGGTGGATGCCCTCGATCGTGAACGACACGAGCCCGCCGCGCGCATCGGCCTCGGGCGGGCCCACCACGCGCAGCCCCGGAACACCCGCCAACCCCTGCAGCATGTCGGCCACGAGCGCTCGCTCGTGCGCGCGCACTCGCTCCATCCCGAGCGCGTCCAGGTAGTCCACGGCGGCAGCCAGCCCCACCGCCTCCGCCACCGCGGGCGTGCCCGCCTCGAACTTCCACGGCAGCTCGTTCCAGCTCGAGCTCTGAAGCTCCACCGAGGCGATCATGTCGCCGCCGGTGAGGAAGGGGGGCATCGCCTCGAGCAGCTCCCTGGAGCCGTGCAGCACGCCGATGCCGGTCGGCCCGAGCGCCTTGTGGCCCGTCCACGCGTAGAAGTCCGCGCCGAGCGCGCGCACGTCCACAGGCATCTGCGGCACCGCCTGGGCGCCGTCCACCACGGTCACCGCGCCGGCGGCGTGCGCCCGCGCGGCCATCTCAGCCACCGGGTTGATCGTGCCGAGCACGTTGGAGACGTGCGCAAAGGCCAGCAGCCGCACGTCTCCGCGCGCAAGCTCGCGCTCCAGCGCCTCCATCGAGAGCTCGCCGCGCTCGTCCACCTCCAGGTAGCGCAGCTCCGCGCCGCGCTCATGGCAGAGCACCTGCCAGGGCACGAGGTTGGCGTGGTGCTCCATCTGCGTGATCAGCACCGCATCGCCGGGCCCCACGTTGCTCCGGCCCCAGGAGTACGCGACGAGGTTGATCGCCTCCGTGGCGTTCTTGGTGAAGATCGTCGTCCTCGGGTCCGCGCCGGTGAAGGCCGCGATCCGCTCGCGCGCGCTCTCGAAGGCCGCGTCGGCCTCCTGCGCCAGCTTGTACACGCCGCGATGCACGTTGGCGTTGTGGCTGGCCAGGTGCTCGGACACTGCGTCGATCACCGCCTGCGGCTTCTGGGAGGTGGCTCCGGAGTCGAGGTAGATCAGCGGGCGCCCGCCGAAGCGCCTCCCGAAGATCGGGAAGTCGGCCTTGACCTCCAGCGCGCTCTCAGCGACTTGTGGCATAGGTCTCGATGTCCTCGCGCGCGGCTGCGAGTTTGGCGGTGACCTTGCCGCGCACCACCTCCGCCAGCGCCTCGTCGGCCAGCTCGGACACCAGCGGCTCGAAGAAGCCCTCCACGATCACGCGCACCGCCGCCGGGCGGTCAAGGCCTCGGGTCTGCATGTAGAAGATCGCCGTCTCATCCAGCTCTCCCACGGTGCCGCCGTGCGAGGCTGACACGTCGTCGGCGGACACCAGCACGGAGGGGATCGCGTCGATGCGCGCCTTGGCCGAGAGCATCATCGAGTGGATCTGCAGGTAGGTGTGGGTCTTCTGCGCACCGGGGTCGATCTGGATCAGCCCCTCGAAGCTCGCGCGGCTCTCGCCGGTGGCAGCGCCGCGCCAGTGCACGTCCCCGCCCGATGGGCCGGTCTCGTGGAGGTCCACCGCGAACACGTCCAGGTGCTCCTGCTCCTCGGCGAAGAACAGCCCGCGGAAAGCCATGTCGCCGCCGGGCTCCGTCACCGCGAGCTCGAGGTGCTGGCGCACCAGATGTCCTCCCAGCAGCGAGGGCAGCCAGTGGCAGTAGGCGTCGCGGCCCACCGCCACCAGGCGTGTGGACACGTCGTAGACCTCGCCCCGGCCCCAGTCCTGCACCTGCGCCAGGCGGCAGCGCGCGCCGTCCTGCAGGTAGAGCTCGAACGCGCCCGCGTGCAGCGCCTGTCCGGAGAAATCCTCCGCGAGGTCGTACTCGTGCACGCGGAACTCGCTCGTGGGCCCGCCCACCACCAGCGTGCGGCCGTACTGCGCCACGCCCGGCTGCTCGATCGCGTAGACGATCTCAAACGGCTCATCCACCACCACGCCCGCGGGAACGTGCAGGAACGCGCCGCCGCTCCAGAAGGCAGCGTTGGCCGCCTCCAGCTTGTGCCGGTCGATCGGCAGGCGCTTTGAGTACCACTCCGAGACAAGCTCGCCGTTGTCGCGGAAGGCGTCTTCCAGCGAGCACAGGATCACGCCGCGCTCGGCCAGCTGCGGGTCGAGCTCCACGTGTACCACTGAGCCTGCGCTCTGCACGATCCGCCCCGCACGCGGGCGGTCCGGCAGCGTCCGCTCCACCACGTCCGGCACTTTCCCCGCACCCTGCTCGGGCGAGGTGTCGGCGTCCAGCGCGTCGAGGTCGAGGCTCTGCAGGCTCGTGCTCCAGAACCCCGAGCGCCGCCACACCGGCAGCTCCAGCGCCTCATAGACCTCGCGAGCGGCCTCGCGCAGCTCCTCCAGCGAGCGCCCGTCGCCCGCGCCGGTGCCCGCCAGGGCGTGGTAGAGCGTCGCCTCGCGGTGGCGGCCCGCCTTCATCTGCGCCGGCGCTGCGCCGTTGGCCGTCTCGGGAAGCACCGCGTCGCCGAGCTCAGACACTGCTGTCACCGGCTGCCACCGCGCCGGCCGTGCCCGCGCCAACCTCCTGGCGAATCTGGTCATAGCCCTCGCGCTCCAGGCGCTCCACGAGCTCCACGCCACCCTCCAGCACGATGCGACCGTCCATCAGGATGTGCACGAACTCGGGCTTTACGTAGTGCAGGATGCGCTGGTAGTGGGTGATGATCAGCGCGCCCAGTCCCTGCTCGTCGTGCAGCCGCTGAACCCCCTCGGCCACCGTGCGAAGCGCGTCGATGTCAAGGCCCGAGTCGGTCTCGTCGAGGATCGCCACGTCCGGGGCCAGCATCGCCATCTGCAGGATCTCCGCGCGCTTCTTCTCACCTCCGGAGAAGCCGTCGTTGAGATGGCGGGAGGTGAACGCGCGGTCCACGTCCAGCAGCTCGATCGCGTGCTGGAGCTGGTTGCGGAACTCCTTGACCTGGATCGGCTCCTCACGCTTCGCGTTGATGGCCATGCGCAGGAAGTTGGCCACCGACACGCCCGGTATGGACACGGGGTACTGGAACGCCAGGAACAGGCCCGCCTTGGCGCGCTCGTGCGGCTCGGCCTCGGTGATGTCCTCGCCCTTGAAGCTGATCGAGCCCTGAGTGATCTCATAGGAGGGGTGGCCCAGCAGCGTGTTGGCGAGCGTGCTCTTGCCAGAGCCGTTGGGCCCCATCAGGGCGTGGATCTCGCCACGGTTGATCTCCAGGTCAACACCCCGCAGGATCTCGCGGTCCTCGGTGCGCACGTACAGGTCTTTGATCTCTAGGTCGGCCATGTTGGGTGATCAGGCTCCGGTCGTCAGGGGTTGCGGTTTCAAGTGAAGCGAGGGAAGCGTCGGGCCGATCGGCGCGGGCGCTTCGGTGGGGCGGGTGGGGCTCAGTACGAGGTCCGCCAGCGTGGTCTCGCGCAGCGTGCTCACGATCGAGAAGCGCACTCGCGTCCACAGCAGCTTGGTGGGGCAGGTGTGCTCCGCGCTCGACTCGCGCGCACATACGATCGAGCCGTCAGCCGCCTCGGAGATGCACTCGATCGGCGCGATCGAGCCCTCCAGAGCCTCCACCACCTCGGCCATCGTGATCTGCTCGGCGGGGCGCGCGAGCATGTAGCCGCCGCGCGATCCGCGCCGCGAGGCCACCAGCTCGGCCTTGCGCAGGCGGGCCACTAGGTGCTCCAGATAGGCCAGCGGCAGGCCGCCACGCTCGGCGATCTCCGCGAGTGGCACCGGCTCATCGCCGGCTCGCCGAGCCAGCTCCACCATCACGCGTATGCCGTACTCGGCCTTGGTTGAGAACATCATCGCAAGATTTCCTACCTGGGAGCTAGGGTATCAGCCCGGGTTTGGCGGGCTCTGCAATCTGCCGATGTCATGAACAAGCGCCTCCGGCGTGAGCTGTTCCTGCTGGTAGATCACGCGCTCGCGGCCGCCGCGGTCGATCAACAGCACTGACGCCGAAGCTTCAAAGGCGCTGCGCCCCGCGCTGGGCGTCACCACCCGGTACTCGCGCCACACCGCCGCAAGCGCCGAGCGCGGCCCGCTCAGGTAGCGCACGCGCCCAGCCAGACCCACCTGCGCCAGGAACGCGCGCACGAGTGCCGGAGTGTCCGCGGACGGGTCCACGCTCACCAGCAGCACCGGCACCGGCTGTGCCAGCGCGTCCAGCGCGCCGCGCACCTGCTGGGCGATCAGCACGCATGCGGGCGCGCAGCGGGAGAACAGGAACGCCAGCACCACCACCTGCCCGCGGTAGGCCGACAGCGAGGTGCTTTGCCCCGACTGGTCTGTGAGGGTGAAGCCCGGCGCCGGGGGCCCTCCCGGGAGGGCCGCGCCGGCGAAGGTCGAGGCGGGCAGGGCGCTCGTACCGGTGGTGGCCGAGCCGTGGTGGGAGGATCCCGCCACCAGCAGCGCTACCGCCACCGCGATCGCCACCGCCACAGCGATCGCCACGGGCGCGTAGCGGGGGGGCGGCGACATCCCGGCAGGGTACGCGAGGGGGCTTGGAACCACGGCCCGCGGGCGCTACACTTTTTGAAGTCATGAATCCCGACCGTGGTTTAGGAGTTTTGAGATGAGTCCGTCCGGCGCGGAGCTTCTCCGCCGAGTCAAGAGCCAGATCGAAGAGGTCGACCCGTCCCAGGTCAACGAGCTGATCGACGAGGGCGTGACGATCGTGGACGTGCGCGGCAGCGAAGAGTTCGCAACCGGCCACCTCCCCGGCGCCAAGAGCGTTCCCCGGGGTCATCTCGAGCAGCGCATCGAGGGCGTCGCGCCTGACCGCACGGCCGAGCTGATCCTCTACTGCCAGTCGGGCAACCGCTCCGCCTACGCCGCGCGCACGCTGCAGGAAGACCTGGGCTACGAGCACGTGCGCTCCATGACCGGCGGGATCACGCTGTGGAAGGACCGCGGCTACGCCGTGGAGGTCCCCCGCGCGCTCAGCGCAGAGCAGCGCGACCGCTACTCCCGCCACCTGCTGATCCCCGAGATCGGCGCGGAGGGCCAGCAGAAGCTGCTCGACGCCAAGGTGCTGCTGCTCGGCGCCGGCGGCCTCGGCTCGCCGACCGCGCTGTACCTGGCTGCGGCCGGCGTGGGCACACTCGGAATCGTCGACGACGACGTCGTCGACCTCTCAAATCTTCAACGACAGGTGATCCACTCCACGCAGCGCGTGGGCATCCCCAAGGTGGACTCCGCGGAGGAGTCCATTCACGCGCTCAACCCCGACGTGCAGGTGGTCAAGTACCAGACGCGCATCGACGCCTCCAACATCATGGAGATCATCGAGGGCTACGACGTGATCGTGGACGGCGTGGACAACTTCCCCACGCGCTACCTGCTCAACGACGCCAGCGTGCGCCTGAAGATCCCCGTGGTCTCAGCGTCGATCCTCGGCTTCGACGGGCAGCTGTCGGTGTTCAAGCCCTACGACGGCCCGTGCTACCGCTGCCTCTTCCGTGAGCCGCCGCCTGCCGAGCTCGCGCCCTCCTGCGGCGCCAACGGCGTGCTCGGCGTCCTGCCCGGCACGATGGGCCTGCTGCAGGCCACCGAGGTGGTCAAGCTGATCCTGGGCATTGGCGATCCGGTCATCGGGCGCCTGCTGCTCTACGACGCGCTCGGCGCAACGCTCACCGAGGTCAAAGTCCACCGCGACCCCGAGTGCCCGATCTGCTCGCGCGAGCCGGGCGAGATCACCGATGAGGAGCTCGGCGTGTTCCCCGACTACGAGGCGTTCTGCGCCGCAGCCGGCTAGTCTCCCCGAGCGATGGCGACGATCAAGATACCCCCGGTGCTGCGCGCGTCCGTGGGCGGCGAGAAGGAGGTGGGCGCCTCCGGCGGCAACGTGGGCGAGGTGCTGCGTGACCTCGCCGCCACCCACCCCGCCACCCAGGACCAGTTGTTCTCCGCCGAGGGCGAGCTCAACCGCTACGTGAACGTGTACCTCAACGATGAGGACGTGCGCGTGCTCAACGGGCTCGACACCGCCGTGGGCGAGGGCGACACGCTTGTGATCCTGCCGGCCATGGCCGGCGGGCGCTAGGCCGCCGCAGCGCTCGGCTCGGCCTGCTCGGAGCCGCTCGGGCCCGCAGCCGGCGGCACGTGGCTCATCGCGTGCTCCGCCAGCGCAGTGATCGTCAGCGACGGGTTCACGCCCACGTTGGCGGGGATCGCGGAGCCGTCGCACACGAGCAGGTTCTCGTAGCCGAACACGCGCTGGCGCGCATCCACCACGCCCTGCTCGGGGTCGGGCGCAATCACCGCGCCGCCGAGGATGTGCGCCGTGGTGGGGATGTTGAACAGCGCCTCTGTGACCGCGCTCTGGGCGATCCCGCCGGTGCGCTTGGCGAACCATTCGGCGGCCTGGTTGGCGATCGGGATGAAGGTCGGGTTGGGGCGCTCGGGGTCCTGTTCGGTCCGCAGCCAGAACGAGCCAAAGGGACCTTTGTGCGGGCGCAGCGCGATCGCGTTGTCGAGCGTCTGCATCACGAGGATGATGATCGTGCGCCGCGACCAGCGCTTGGCGAACAGCACGTGCGCAAGGCGCCGGGGGTGCAGGAGGATCTGCGCGAGCAGCTTCAGCGGGCGCGTCAGGCGCGTGCCGTCGCCCACCAGCAGCGTGTAGAGCAGGCGCATCGAGTCGCCGTCATCGCCGTAGGTGACCGTCTCGATGTGGGTGTGGGGGTCGGGGTAGATCGAGGAGGTGATGGCCACGCGCTTGATCAGATCATCCGGATAGTCCTCAGGCACCGTCACCGTGAGGATGGACTCCGAGTTGGTCCGCACCAGCTCGCCCAGGCGCGCGGAGATGCGCGGCAGCGATCCGCTCAAGCGGCAGCGCTGCAGCAGTTTGTTGGTCCCCAGCGGGCCGGCTGACACCACCACGCCGCGCGCCCG